>PDWI01000330.1_pt1 | contig 76274 bp, 67 predicted proteins | sample 1430891 | NCBI WGS metagenome assembly PDWI01 (sample SAMN01162508, study PRJNA174530) | Oral metagenome, whole genome shotgun sequencing project. | biome: Marine environment; feature: Marine mammal; material: Swab sample of the gingival sulcus; isolation source: swab sample of gingival sulcus...
AGTTTCCTTCTGATTACACACCGCCACCTGATTATCCTAGAGATGAATTATATTACACAACAATTGACCCTCTATATGCCCATTGCCCTAATACCAGTGTGGCAGAGGCCTTGATTAAGATTAACCCTGATCTACGTAATATAGCGAATAAAGATAATGGAAATACCGCACTGCATAATTACGCCAAGCAGTTTACAGCTTTTAATTATCTGGAAGAATACAATGCTACTGAAAATTGGGTGTCATTTGGAGAAAAGCTCATTACTAAAGTGAATGTAAATATACAAAATAAAAAAGGCCAAACACCACTGCATCTATTATTAACCGTCTACTCCCCCCTGAGTAAAGAACGTCTAGCCTTTGCTAAAGCCATAATACATGCAGGTGCAGACCTCGACCTAAGAGATAAAAAAGGAGTATCTGTACGTGATTTGATGCTTAGGTATTCAGGGATGATGCCGCTGCCTTAAGATATTAGATGTAATATTATGTCAGATTGTAAGTCAATAACTGTAAGATTTCCCTGAGTTTAGTCGTTGGGGCTACTCGCGTGACACCTTGACACTGCCAGAAACACTCCCCCATAATCGACGGATTGAACGGTGCTGGCGGCATGTGAATGATTGCCAGATTAAATGGGAAGTCGGTGCGCATTGTGTTTTTTTGTTATCCCGACGCTGCCCCCGCAACGGTAAATGGCTTGTCCATGAGTCCGAAACCAGCCGCTCAATAAAGCCGATAGGTGTCGCGGAGGGCTGCACCGTGCGTTTACCGATATTTCAGTATCCGCCACTCCCTCTCCACCTTCTTGATAAACGCATTCGGTTGAGTCTATCGCGACCCCGTGTGCTTCCAAGGAGATTTAGATTTGAAATTCCGTTCATTACTGGCAGGGCTTGGATTCGGCCTATTAGCGAGTCAAACTGCGTTCGCCCACTTTCAGATGTTGCAAGTTGATGACTACCTACGCACAAAAGGTGGCAAAGTGACCGTGAATATGCCATTCACTCACCCGTCTCACGGCGGGCCGATGATGGATATGGGGCAACCGCTGTCGGTACAAGTGTCGCATAAAGGCAAGACCACCGACCTGTTGGATAAGGTGACTCCCGTCACTTGGCAAGGCACTGAGAATAGTGCCAAGGCATTTAAGGCTGAGGCGAAGCTGCGCGGACTGGGTGATTACGTCTTTACCATGACTCCAGAGCCTTATCTGGAAACCAGTGAGGATGCTTATATCCAGCAGTTCACTAAGACCATCGTGAATGTGGGTGGTTTACCAACGACCTGGAATGAGCCACTTAATAACGTCGCTGAAATTGTGCCAGATCAGCCGCCTTATGCTGTGTACGCGGGCGGTCTGTTTAGTGGTGTGGTGTTGGCAGATGGTAAGCCAGTTCCCGGCGCTGAAGTGGAAGTCGAGTTCCTGAACTATGACATCAATAAAGCGGGCGATGGCTTTACTAAAGACCCCTATGTTGAGTATCCCGTTGAGAATATTAATATCGCCACAGTGGTTACCGACGATAATGGTCGCTTCTTTTTTGGTGTGCCACACGCCGGCTACTGGGGATTTGCTGCGTTGGGGGTAGGTGCCAAGAAGGAATATAAGGGCAAAGAGTTATCTCAAGACGCAGTACTTTGGATTCAAGCACATCAACTGAAAAAATTGAGATAAATCATGCATATCGTTGATGGTGCATTATCCGATTCGGTGGTCATCGGCGGGGCTGTACTAGCCGCCGCCGGTGTTGCTTATGGTCTGCGCAAAATGGATCTTGACCGTATCCCACAGGTCGGCATGTTAAGCGCGACATTCTTTGTTGCTTCGTTAATTCACGTACCCGTTGGCCCCTCCAGCCTGCATTTGATTCTGAATGGCTTGATCGGTTTGGCACTTGGCTGGACGGCATTTCCTGCTTTGTTTATTGCATTACTGCTGCAAGCCGCCTTTTTTGGTTTCGGGGGGGTGGTTGTATTGGGTGTGAATACGCTCAATATCGCAGTGCCTGCGGTAATTATGGGGCTGTTGTGCCGACCTAAACTGCAAACCAGTTCGCCTGGGCAAGCGGCGATTTGGGGCGGTGTGGCTGGTGCAGGTTCCATTGCGCTCACGGCCATTATGGTGGCTGCTTCGCTGGCGCTGAGCGGTGATGCCTTTGTGCCTGCCGCAAAACTGGCCGTGTTGAGCCACATTCCTGTGCTGGTGGTGGAGGCATTAGTGACAGCAGCAGCAGTATTTTTGCTGATACGGGTTAAGCCGGAATTTTTTGACCCAATGGAGGCTAAATAATGAGCTTAGAGGTAACGAAACGGACAAGTCGTACTCCGTTGTTCTCCGGTTTGTTAAGCAAGCTAGTGCTGTGCTTATTGATGGTGGGGTTTGTCGCTCCCGCTGTTGCCCACAATGTCGTGGCAGGTGCTTATGCAGATGGTATGACCATTGAGGGAGAGATTGGCTTTTCCAATGGCGACATGGCGGAAGCAGGTGTGGTTGTAGTTGTGTTCAATGAGGCAGGCGATAAGCTGGGCGAAGCCGTTGTGCAAGAGGGCGGGGTCTTTAGCTATCAGGCCAAAGCGGTGCAGAAGCACATCCTACGAGCAGACCTAAGCTCAGGCCATATTGCTGAAATGGTGGTTGAAGCTGATGACTTGTCTGCGGATGACGATACGGCCAGCTCAGCGGCAGCGCCTGCCAGCAAGAGCGACAACCAAGCGACTCAGGGTAATCGTCCAGCCAATGTCGCTGGATCTGCGGGTGTCGCTGTGGGTGTTACTCCGGCTGAGTTAAAGTCGATGGTTCGTAGTGCTGTTGCGCAGCAGGTTCGTCCACTGCAAAAAGAACTTCGTTCATATAAAGAAAAGGTCATGTTTCGGGATATTGCCGGTGGTCTGGGCTTTATTTTCGGACTCTTTGGCGTAGCGGCATGGGTGGCTTCAAAGCGTCAGGATAAGAAAGGCTGATGCCACAGTTTCTTGAACACAGCATGACCTCGTGGCGGGGTCAGCGATTTGGGCGCAGTAAGAACTGGGTAGATAAGTTCGATCCACGTGCGCGAATGGTAGCAACGCTCATTTTTGCGCTGGCCGTGGTGTTTAGTAGAACGCTGTGGTTGCCTTTTTTGGGCTTGCTGCTGGCGCTGGCCTTTGCCTTGAGCGCCTCGCTCGACTTCCACCGCACCTTGCGCCGCATGGTTGCAATGGATATGTTTATCGTGGTGATGGTAATTATGTTGCCATTTACCATGAGCGGCGATGTGATGTTTCATGTGTTTGGCTTTGCCGCCAGCAAGCAGGGTTTGCTCTATGCGATTAATATCGGTTTGAAAGCGAACGCGGTGGTGCTGATTTTATTGGCACTGGTGGGTACGCTTGAGGCTAGCACCTTGGGGCATACGTTGGCGCGTTTGAAAGTGCCGGAGAAGTTAGTTCATTTATTGCTGTTTACCGTGCGCTATCTGGATGTTATTAGCCGCGAATACAACCGTATGCGTAAGGCAATGAAAGCTCGTGCGTTTGTGCCCAAAAATAACTTACACACATGGCGCTCATTTGGCTATTTGATTGGCATGTTGCTGGTACGCAGTCTGGAGCGTTCCGAGCGTACCTTTGCTGCCATGAAATGTCGTGGCTACTGCGGTAAGCTGTATCTGTTTGATGTCATGCAGTGGCAGTTAAGAGATAGTTTATTATTGGTGTCAGTGGTGGTGTTTGCCCTCTTTGGCATTATTTTCGGAGCGTATGTCACATGAGTGCATTACTTGCAATGGAGCAAGTTTCCTATTGTTATCCGGCACGTGATTTAGTGCTGGATGAAGTTGATATTAGCCTGTTTGCCGGAGAGCGTGTTTCGCTGGAAGGAGGCAATGGTGCTGGTAAAACAACATTATTGAATTTACTCACGGGGCTTAATAAACCCAAGTCTGGCCGCATTATCGCATTTGGAAAAGAGCGTAAAGTGGAAGCGGACTTTGTGGAAGTGCGCAGTAAAGCCGGATTTTTATTCCAGGACCCGGACGACCAGCTATTTTGTCCAACGGTACTGGAGGACGTGGCTTTTGGCCCTCTGAATCAGGGAAAGACTGCCGACCAAGCCAAAGTCATTTCACGGGAGGTGTTGGATAGGCTGGGCATGGCGAGCTTTGAAAACCGCGTAACACACCAGCTGTCCGGTGGCGAAAAGCGTATGATTACATTGGCGGCGGTGTTGGCAATGGAGCCAGAGGTGTTATTGCTGGATGAGCCGTCGAATGCACTGGATAAAGCTGCTCGCGCCCGACTTATTGAAGTGCTGCAGGGCCTGCCACAAGCCATGTTGATTATTTCACACGAACCGGGATTACTGGATGCCTTGGTTACCCGCCGCACACGCTTGGAGGGAGGCAAAATTTTTAATGGCTAAGCGGCGGGGAGAGTCGCAAGCAAGCGACCAACGCTCTCCCTCAGTGGGGCATCGGAACGATGATGACGGCCACGGTCACATTACTTATGCACAAAAAGGTCGATCAATTAGCCTTTCCCCATTTGGAAACAGCACCTTTCGCTACCTTTTCGCAGCACAAATCACCTCTTTAATCGGCAGCGGATTTACCCAAGTGGCTTTAGCCTTATTGGCTTATGATCTGATGGGCCTTCATGCCGCCGCTGTGCTTGGCTTTGTCTGGGCATCGCGGGTGCTGGCTTCTGTTATTTTCGCCCCCATTTTTGGTGGTTTGGTACATAAGTTGCCACGACAAGCGTGGTTGACTGGCTTGGACCTGGGGCGTGCCGTATTGGTACTGAGTTTGTTTTGGGTAGAGGATGTCTGGGTACTCTACCCGTTGATCTTCCTGATTAACGTACTGTCTGCGGGCTTCACGCCAGTATTTCAGGCGGTACTGCCGGATGTTTTGCCCGATGAAGACACTTACACCCGCGCCTTATCCTATTCACGCCTGGCCTATGAACTGGAGCGAGTGCTCAGTCCGGCACTTGCTGGATTCGCCTTGTTCTTGATGAGCTTTAACGCGCTATTTGTCCTCAATTCGCTGAGCTTTGTGATCTCGGCTATGCTGTTGTGGTTGGCTACATTCCCACCCATGATACCCGGTGAGCGTACCGATGGTGTTTGGCACAATATTGTTTTTGGTGTGAATGCCTATCTGCGCACGCCACGCTTACAGGGCTTGCTGGCCTTACATCTGGTGGTGGCGGCAACAGGTGCAATGGTGATCATTAATACCGTCGCCTATGTGCAAGGTGTGCTGGAATTAAGCGAACGTGCAACCGCTTGGGTGATGGCTGCATCGGGAATGGGTGCGGTGGTTGCCGCACAGATAACGCCGTGGTTACTGGAAAAGTATTTCGATGACCGCAGTCTGGTGCTGGCGGCAGGTGCGTTAATGCTACTGCCGATGTTGCCACTGATTCTTGGTCAGCCTAATGTGATTTATCTGGCAATCTTGTGGGCAGTGATTGGCTTTGCCTCGTCATTGGTACTGACCACTGCCGGGCGATTAGTGACACGGTCTTGCCAGAAAGCTGATCGTAGTGCATTTTTCTCCGCTAACTTTGCCTTGTCGCATTTGATGTGGCTCATTTGCTACCCGCTGGCGGGCTGGTGGGGGGATATCGGTACGGATACCGCCGCACTTGGCTTGGGTGTGGTTGGCCTGTTGGCGCTGGTAGCCGCATTTTGGCTGTGGCCAGCGCAGGACAGGGAGTCACTCAAGCATTATCATGCACAAATGGATCATCAACACCCGCATTATCATGATGAACACCATCAGCATGAACATGAAGGCTGGGAGGGTGAGGAGCCACACGTACATTCGCATCACCACGATGCAATCCTGCATCGGCACAAATTTGTGATTGATGAGCACCATGAGCATTGGCCTAAGCATTAGTGGTAGACTATCGGCGTTAAAATATCACCGATAATCAGGAGAAATATCATGGCAGGCTCTCTACAGGATCAGCTACTGAGCGCGGGTTTGATTAAAGATCAGGACGCAAAAAATATTAAGGCCAAGAAGCGCAAAGCAGAAAAACAAAGCCGCAAAAATAACACGGAGCTGGAAAACGAAGCCGCTAAACTGGCAGAGGCAGCGCGTGAGGAGCAGCGTCGCAAAAGCCAGGAATTAAATGCGCAGCGACGGGAGGAGATCGAGCGGAAAGCCATCGCTGCGCAGATTAAGCAAATCATTGAAATGAACACGATTCCAAAAGGAAAGGGTGATGATTTGCTGGCGTATAACTTCACTGATTTCAACAAGGTGAAGACCATTTATGTGACCCCAAAAAACCATGACCTGATCGCGCGTGGGCGCTTGGCGATTGCTCGATTGAACGATGCGTATCACCTGATCCCAGCGGAAGCGGCAAATAAAATTATCGAGCGCGATGCGGCTACGATTGCGTTGTTAAATGATCCAATGGCGAATACCGATGCAGCGGTGGAAGATGATCCGTATGCGGAGTTTCAGATTCCTGATGATCTGATGTGGTGATGGGAGCCGCACCTGCAAGTAAACCAAAAAGCCCCCTTCCTTTTTATGGGAAGGGGGCTTTCGTTATCCGATTCGGAGGAGATACTCCTACCTCATCGTTTGTGGTTACATCTCAGTAATCAACTACTCACACGTCAGGGTTTCGGACTTATATGTCGAACCATCTTCACAATCTGCCGCAGAGGGAGCAATGAATGTGGGTGCTGGGGTAATTTTGTCGTCTGCCTTTGGTTCGTAGCTAGTGCTCGGGTCAAACGCATGCATGACAATTTTTACAGTCCTCTTCCTGTATGTTTTACCATCAGCGTCATGTGTGTAATCACTAACTGCAGAGTTCTTTATTGCGCCACCAAGTAGCCCTTCGGTGTCTCCCCCGGAATCGTTCCCTGGGGCAGCATAATTGTTTTTTAGGCCAGTAATCGTAATAAAAGTACGGTGACCATACTCACTTGGTTCGGCGGGGTTCGACCTGGTTGCTTCTCTATCGTTATACATCCAGTTGTAGACAGATTGCGCTTCCGGCTCCCCAATTTCTGGATCGACACCTGGGAAATACTTATCGAAAAAGGCTAAGTTTTCACCTTGGGCCAAGAAGTCGGCATTGCCACCATCTGCTGTATTTACTCCAGAGTCAGCTATGCGAGCAGTGTAATAATTACTTGTGCCCTCCTTACCATGACTAAAGAAGTCCTCTTCCGTCATTTTATCGGCCCACTCTTGGGCAGTAGTCACCATACGTGGATCAATGCCCTCAAATGGAACCAAGCCTCTATCGCAGCGCTCACTATTCACTAAATACAAAATCTTCTGGGATGATGAGTAAGAATCCCAAACTTCCTGCGTCGGCATTCGAAGCTTTTCTTTGATCGTTGGGTCCATCTCTCTGGCAGCGTCAAACTCAGCCTTTATGTCAGCCACACTGAACTTATCGGCTGCAACATTATTCTGCTTGTTTGACCAAGGCCTATCATCCATTTGCCTGTGAATAAACAAGTCACCTCTATTGGTTGTGTAATCATTTTCTCCAGTGTTAGCAAATTTCTCCTCAGTCGTTGCATTACACTTAAGCGTGAAAGTAGATGCCGTTACAGTAACGGGGTCGGACTTAACTCCCTCACCTGTGACTGGTGTACCACCCCCATCAGCTACTGGCGTAACAGCAAACCTGATTTTCGCATCAATATCCGCTCTTGTTACTACATAGGTTTTTTCCGTTTCGTTAGAGATCAATTCGCCATTGCGGAACCAGCTAAAAGTGGATGCCCCTTCATCACCACTCCCATTCTTTATGTAGGTGTACACACCCGTTAGCTCATTGCCCAGTGAAGGTTCACCCGTGATCCTAACCTCAGTCGCGAGCGGGATACCGGTTTTTTGAATTGTAATTTCGAGGGACTTCTTCTCAGAGCCAGTTGACTCACCAGCTAAAGCTACCGGGGTGACCGCAAATGTAATTTTCTTGTCCTCATCATCAGTCACTGCAACGTAGGTCTTTCCAGTAGCGTCAGCGATCGGAGCACCATCACGCAGCCAGCGGAAAGTAGATGTCCCCTCGTCATCACCATCGGCATCCTCGTAGTCATACATACCCGTTAGCGTGTTGCCTACTAAAGGCGTGCCCGTGATCCGAACATTAGTTGCAGTTGGAGCACGGTTTTTTGGTGGGATTTTAACAGGAGAAGACTCAACCTTAGAGCCGGTGGGTTCGCCGGTCAAAGCCACTGGTGTAACTACAAACGTAATAGTTTTATCCAAGTCATCAGCCGTAATCACATAGGTGGCCTTGGTGGCACCAGCGATTGCTTCACCGTTACGCAGCCAGCTGAACTTGGAGGCACCTTCCTTATCGTCGTCCTCATCCTTGTAGGTGTATTTTCCAGTCAGGGTTTGACCAACGGCTTTATCCCCACTGATAGCAACGCCACTCGCTGTAGGTGCTTTATTCTTGTCATCCTCATCGCACGCAGCCAGCAGCACTGACAAAGAACACGCCAACAAGATTTTCTTAAACGTCATGTTTGATTTCCTCGGTAAGATTTACCCAAATATTTTAGCTTCTGACTGTAATTTGCCGTCGTCACCCCAAAAAGACAGCGGAGTAACCTGACTGCAAACTGAACAGCACTGAGCGGATTTTGATCTTACACTGAGAAATTAGTTTATAACAAGCCTTATATTTTAAAAATTAGTGCATTAGTGCGGGGGGATGTACATTAAGTATATGCATAAAAAGTAACGTTCAGAATTTATCCCTCTACTGATGATAATTGTAGCGATTGTCTGGTAACTCGCCGGAGTGATGAGAAGAACACTTACTCGAGTGTCGGCGCAAGGTGTAGCAGATACCCTTTCCCAATGAACGTCAGTTGGTACTTAGGCTCACCATTTTCATTAACCTGCTCTAAAATTCCCTTTTCCGTGAGAAAATCCAGCACACTGGGCGGTAATTTGCTGAGTTTTACTTTGGAGGCAATGTCCATTTTAGTCGCCAGGCCTTTCAGGGAGTAGACTGCCTTTATAATCGCTGCATCAGTATCGGAAAGAGCAGGCATCGGGCCAACGTATGCGGGAAATTGGTTCTCAATACATTTACCGCGAATGCTTTTATAGGACTCCTGAATAATCCGGATGTCGTCTTCCTTGTTGCCGCTAATCTGGTAGCTGTGGAATACGCCGGATTCTTTAATTTGGTAATCTACTTTTGCCAGAAAAATGGGTAATCCCGTATCTTGTGCTACATGATAGAAGCCAGTTTTCCACTTTTTAGTCTGGCCGCGCGTGCCTTCCGGTGTAAATAAAAACAATACATCTTGATTGCGATGGCGTTTTACAAATGCTTTGATCAGCTCTACCTGACCTTTTCCACCAGCAGAGCGGTCGATGGGTATGGCACCCAACCACATGACAACGGAGCCGACGATAGGTAATCTGCACCAGCTGTCTTTAATCGAAAAGTAGATTTTTTTGTTATTAATCAACGCTGCGCCCAGCGCGTAGAAGAAGTCCCAGTTGGACGTGTGTGGCGCGGCAATACTGACGCCCGCACCGTGGATATCCGCCTGGGTGGCTCTCCAGCCGGTTAGCTTAAAGAAGGTTTTAAAAAAAAATTTCAAGGGATACTTGGCAAAAATGCCGTCAAAAATAGTTTTTTCACGAATCTGAAGTGTATGCTTTGCCATACTTTGCGGTTCCCCAAATACAATTAGAAATTCAGCGCATCATAACATGAATTGCTCAATTAGCTGACGTTGCCGATATTGTGGATTGACGTTAGCCACCAGTTCAATTAAGTCACCATATAACGCGGCACTTCGTCACGATACAGCAACGACATGGCCTGCGAGAATCGGGTGCGGATGGTATCGCTTGAAACAAACGGTGTGCGGCTCATGGCAGTCACTCGGTGGGTCGTTCAGGAGAGTGTGTCACAAACATCATGGGCAGCCTGGGCTTATTAAGCGCCTGCATTCTTTGGCTTCGGTTTGCGACGGCGTGGCGGTCGCTTGCCAGCTTCGCTCGGCTTTCTATTCGGTTTATTGCCGCCCGCGTTAGCCTTCTTCCGAGGTTCTGGTTTTTTAGATCCCGGCTTTTTAACTTTGGGCTGCTTTTGTCCAAAGAGGGAAGGGGGCAAGTCATGGTCTGGCTCAAAGCCATCAATCAGTTTGCGCTCAAGCTCTTTATTGATCAGTCGCTCAATATCCCGCAGCAGGGCAATTTCATCTGCTGCAACCAGTGAAACCGCTAAGCCGCTGGCACCGGCACGTCCGGTACGGCCAATACGGTGCACATAATCTTCGGGTACGTTTGGCAGGTCGAAATTTACCACATAGGGCAGGTCGCTAATATCAATACCACGCGCTGCAATATCGGTGGCGACTAAAACTTGCACGGAGCCGGTTTTAAAGTCAGCCAAGGCTTTGGTTCGCGCACTTTGGCTTTTATTGCCATGAATGGCGGTGGCTGGAATGTCCGCCGCACTCAGTTGTTTGGCAAGGCGGTTTGCGCCATGTTTGGTACGGGAAAACACCAGCACCTGATGCCACTGTTTTTCTTTGATCAACTCGACTAGCAGTGGGGATTTGTTTCGTTTGTCCACCGGACAAATATACTGTTTGACGGTCGCTGCGGTGGTATTGCGTGGCGTTACTGAAATTTCCGCAGGATTATGCACAATGCTTTTGGCTAAGGTACGGATTTCAGGGGAGAATGTTGCGGAAAACATCAGGTTTTGACGTTTTGCCGGCAGATACGACAGGATTTTGCGAATGTCGTGAATAAAGCCCATATCCAGCATACGGTCGGCTTCATCCAGAATCAGCACTTCAAGCTGATTAAAACGTATAGCATTCTGGTTGTATAAGTCCAGCAAACGCCCCGGCGTAGCCACCAGAATATCAACACCTTTGCGTAGCTTCATCATTTGTGGGTTAATCTTCACCCCGCCGAAAACTACAGTGGAACGAAGTGGTAAATGCTTGCCATAAGTCAGGATGCTGTCATGCACCTGAGCGGCCAGTTCACGGGTGGGCGTGAGTACCAATGCGCGAGTTTGGTTTGCTTTAACTCTGGGGCCGTTGGTCAGATTTTCTAGTAAGGGCAGGGTGAAGCCAGCAGTCTTTCCAGTGCCGGTTTGCGCGGCAGCCATCACATCACGTCCCTTTAAAACTAACGGTATCGCTTGTGCCTGAATGGGTGAAGGTGTGTCGTATCCCGATGCTTTTACAGCATCAAGAATGGGGGCTGATAAGCCCATTGAGGCAAAGCTCATAGTAGATCTCTTGTTTTAAAACGGCTGAAATTATCTCCGCTGATGAGCGGGTGCTGAAGCTTACCGTATCTGTACGCTAAGTGCCATTAATGGTTTTTTAAACGCCTCATTGCCAACCACTGAATGGCAATAATAGCTAAGGATGCCTTGATTTTGCCTTGCTTCAGCCACTGAATCACGGTATCCGTCGGAACGATTAAGGTGCGAATGTCTTCGTGTTCATCGCCTAGTCCGTGAACCCCTGTTTGAACGGTGGATAAATTTACCGTACCGTAATAGAGGCTCACCCGTTCGGTAGAGCCGCCTGCGCTGGGGTAGTAGTCCATGATGAACTCTAAGTTATCCACGGTACAACCGGCTTCTTCCATAACTTCGCGGCGCGCCACATCTTCATTGCTTTCCCCTTCTTCAACCATACCGGCGACGATTTCCAGCATCCAGGGGCCGTCTGGGTCATGGATGGCTCCCGGGCGAAATTGCTCAATTAAGAGTAACTGGTCGGCTTGGGGATCATGTAGCAATACTGCGACGGCATGGCCGCGTTCAAAAATTTCACGGGTGACAACCTCTGACCAGCCACCAGAAAAGTGTTCGTATTGGAGTTGGTAAACATCAATCTGAAAAAAGCGTTTGAACGGTGTATTTTTATTAATTATTTTGAAATTCATGGGTGAATAGTAGCATGTGACCGGCGGCTTGAGGCCACTATTTTGATAGTGTTACGACTCGATTTTGTGAAGTGCAACGGCATTCATACAGTAGCGTAAGCCACTGGGTTTAGGGCCGTCAGGAAATACATGCCCAAGGTGTCCGCCGCAGCTATTACAGCGAGTTTCAATGCGTGTTGCTGCAAGTGTGTTGTCCATGTGGTAGGAAATGGCATTGTCTTTAATGGGCTGGGTAAATGACGGCCAGCCAGTGCCTGACTCAAATTTCTCATTTGCATTAAATAACAGGCTATTGCAACAGGCGCAGCCGTATAAACCTGGTTCAAACAGGCTGCATAGCTGTGAGCTAAATGGGCGCTCGGTGCCTGCTTGACGAGTGACGTAGTAGACTTCATCAGTTAATTGTTCCCGCCACTCGGCATCTGTTTTCTGGACGGTTTTATCTGGTGGTGGATTGCCGTTTTGTGCAAATTCGATGACATCCTGCCAGGTGAGCATGGTGTTTTCCTGTGACTTAAGTGGGTGGCTTTCCATCCTAGCACAGATTGAATTTACCAAAGATAAATACTCTAATGGCGTTTTGGAATAAGGGGATAACGACATGCCACAGGATGCGCCGACGAATCTGGGAAATGGCCATATTGAAACCTTGTTGCCCTACTTGTTTCGGCCAGTCAAGCAGCAAGCCTACCAGCGAGAGCGTATAGATACACCAGACGGGGATTTTCTGGACTTGGACTGGGTGAAAGCAGGGCGTCGGAAGTTGTTGATTATTTCGCATGGTCTGGAGTCCAGCTCAAAAGCAAAATACGTGCAAGGTATTGCTGACCACTTTCGGCAACATGGCTTCGATATTCTGGCGTGGAACTATCGTGGCTGCTCTGGCGAGATCAATAAAACGGTGCGTTATTATCACTCTGGTGCGACTGAAGATTTAGAAGCCGTGTTGAGCTATGTTTTGCGCGGCGGCTACTATCATGCCATATATTTGGTGGGTTTCAGTTTGGGTGGAAATTTGACCCTTAAATACCTCGGTGAGCAAGCTGGGCAGTTGGATGAACGCATTAAGGCGGCTTGTGCTTTTTCAACACCTTGTTGCTTGAAAAGTGCCAGCCATCAATTGGCTACTGGCTTTAGCCGTCTCTATACCCGCAATTTTGTCAACACCCTGAAACAAAAGGTTTATGCCAAGCGTGAGATGCTGATCCAGCATGGTTTTGATTTTTCAGTTGTCGAAAACCTGAATAGCTTGCCTGAGTTCGATCAGGTGTTTACCGGACCGGTGCATGGCTTTCGGGGTGCGGATGATTATTATGATCAATGTAGTGCGCGGTACTTTATTGAATCCATCAAAATACCGACATTAATTGTCAATGCAGCCAATGATCCTTTTTTGTCCGAGGCCTGTTATCCCTATGAGGAAGTGGGTAAGAATCCTTTGGTTCACTTGGAGGTGCCGCCTCATGGTGGGCATGTTGGTTTTTATCAATATGGCCTGGCTAATATCATGTGGTCGGAGGCACGAGCACTGCGGTTTATGCAGAACCTTGTCTGATTATCTCAGATATATCTTGTCACACTGAGAGCCAGCTTTTAGTATGTTGTTAAGCTATCGTTAAGCATCAAAATCCCCCGTTTTGTGTCTGTTAAAGAGGTTTATAGCTTGGAATTAATTTCAATTATCATTGGGTTAGCGGGTTTTTTATTCGGCGCATACGCCTTTTATAAAAACCGTGCGGTCAAAGAGCTGACCGTCATTTACTCCAATCAATTGATTGAGGGTAAGAGCAAGCCGGGTGTTGAAATGTTGTATCTGGGCGAGCCCGTTTCGGATTTTATGCGCTATGAAATCACGCTATTTAATAGTGGCAAAGGGGTACTTCGTCCTGTTGATTTTAAGAAGCCGCTGGCTGTTTCGTTCGAAAACTTACAGATCGTATCCCAGCACCCCCATTTTTCCAGTGACGGGGTTGAGCCAGAATTTCAGGTGAGCGAGCAGGAAATCGGGGTTGATTTTAAGCGGCTGAGGCGTAATGACTATATTCGTTTTGAAGTGCTGACCGGTGCGCATAGTAAAGCGTTGACCCCTCCATTGGTGCAGAATGAGTTGTTCTCAGGAAAGCCTCTGAAAGTGCATCAACAAGTCTTTGACGAGGAATCAAACAACAAAAGGTATCAGGCACTGGTCAGGCATTTAGCGGCAATCGGTGGTGCATTTTTTGTCGGGGTCTTGCTGCTGGCCGCTTCGTTTTACAGTAAATACCAAGTGTTGTTTGTGGATAATAGTTTGGCATTGCGCGACCAGATGGAGATTTTGTTGCGGATTGAATCATTGCCCTGGTTTGGCGTGTTTATCCTTGCACTGATCCTGCTGGCCTTTGCTTATGAATCTCTGAAAGTCCTTTCAGCGAAGTTCCGGCGGTATAAGTTTGAGCAATTTATTCAGAATGAACACTAGCCTTCCGAGCCGCCAGTGTCTGAATTGTAGAAATGCGTAAGATAGTGCCTGATTTTTTTTATGATTGATGTATAATCCTGCTTCCTTTCCAAAGCACCTGTAGCTCAGCTGGATAGAGTGTCGCCCTCCGAAGGCGAAGGTCACAGGTTCGACTCCTGTCAGGTGCGCCAATTGGATACTCTGCCAGAGGTCTTTTAACGAGTGGTAGTGCATCAGCTCAACGACGATGGTGGACAATACCAATCCCATTAAATTGTGATATCAGATATCATCTTCCAAGCCTGACACAAACTGCGTAGATAGTACCAACATTTAATGGAAATGGTATAACAGACAGCATGATCAGTGTAGTGGCTGACAAAACAAGGGATTATTGATTATACCGTCTGGCATCAAAGACATTGTGTAGTTGGGATATTTTGTCCAGAAGCTCAGAGAGTTGGGTCACATTGCGAATCTGTACGCTGAGTGTTAGGTAAGATGTTAGGTCTGTGGAGCCACGGCGGGTGGTGATATTGGTCACATTAATCTGCTCTTTGGCAAGCACTGCCGTTACATCACGCAATAAGCCCGGTTGGTTCAGTCCGTGGATCTGAATATCGGCTCTGTAGCTACTATCTTCCTCACCCCAGTCGGCTTCAACCAGGCGAACGATTTGGTCGGGTGTCATGTTGTCTTCACAGATATTCGGGCAGTCGATACGGTGAATAGAAATACCGCGCCCTGTGGTGATATATCCGATGATCTCATCACCCGGAACGGGTTTGCAGCAATTGGCGGTATCCACCAGTAAATTACTGACGCCACGCACCTGAATCCCATGTCCCTTGCCTTGGTCTTTTACTTTGATGCGCCGAAAACGCACTGCCTCGTCGTGACTGGATGAGTCATCCAAGGCATCGGTAAGCTGAGTTGTGCTAATGTCACCACGCCCCAGCGCAATCAGTAATTCGTTCTCACTTTGCTGATTAAAGCGTTTACACAAGGCCTGAAGGTCAATTTTTTTAATACCAAGCCGTTGCTGTTCTTGCTCCAATAAGGTCAGACCATCTTCGCGGTTTTTTCCATGATCTTGTTGGCGGAACCAGTGTTTGATCTTATTGCGTGAGCGTGAGGAGCCGGTGTAGCCCAAGGATGATTTTAGCCATTTTCGGTTAGGGCGCTCGTGCTTTCCGGTCAAAATCTCGACTTGCTCGCCATTATTTAACACATAGTTGAGCGGAACAATTCTGCCGTTGACTTTAGCGCCTTGGCAGCGGTGGCCGACCTTGGTGTGAATGGCATAGGCAAAGTCGATTGGGGTGGCGCCTTTCGGCAGGTCGAGAATTTCACCTTTTGGTGTGAGTACAAAAACCCGATCCGGGAAGATTTCAGAGCGAAAATTTTCGAGTAATTCTTCATTCTTGTCTTCACCATCAAGCAAACAACGCAGTGACGCGACTGCCCTCTCCATAGCGGTATCATTGCCGCCACCTTCTTTGTAGCGCCAGTGTGCGGCAACCCCCAGTTCTGCAAAAGTATGCATCTCACGTGTGCGGATCTGGATTTCAACGTACTTGCCTTCAGGGCCAATGATGACGGTATGTAATGACTGGTAGCCGTTGGGCTTGCGGTGGTTAATGTAGTCGTCAAGCTCTTCGGGTACATGTTTCCAATGCATGTGAACCAGGCCCAACACGTTGTAGCATTCCCGAACATTTTCGACGATGACTCGAACCGCGCGTAAGTCATATAACTGTTCAATGGTTAGTTGCTTACGTTGCATTTTTCGCCAAATGCTATAGATGTGCTTGGGTCGCCCATAAATATCGGCGGTCATGCCTTCTTTTGTGAGTACGGAGCTTAGCTCGTCCGTAAACCGTTCGACATACGCCTCGCGTTCAAGTCGCCGGTCATCCAGTGACTTGGCAATTCTTTTGTAAGTGATGGGTTCGAGGTAGTGGAATGAGCGGTCTTCCATTTCCCACTTTAGTTGGCTGACACCAAGCCGGTTGGCTAATGGTGCGAAGATGTCCATTGTTTCGCGGGCAATGATGGTGCGCTCGGCGGACGCAGTACCGCTCAGCACTCGGAGGTGTTGTAAGCGCCAAGCTAAAATAATAAGCACCGCACGCACGTCATCCACCATCGCAAGTAACATGCGCCGAAGTCGTTCGGCTTGTTGCGGAGGGGGGATTGTTTCGCCAGATGTAGGGGGCTTGAAGCCGCGTAGCCAGCGAACATTTTTGACCAAGTTGGCGAGTGTTTCGGAGTAGTCAGTCGCAATTTTATCCAGTGTATATTGCTCACTCAGTCGGGTATCACAAAGCAGGGTGGCAATGAGCGTGGTTTGATCTACCTGAAGGCTACGGAGAATATCAGCAACATCCAGGCTGCAAGGGTGATTATCACAAGGTTGGTGCTGGCTGGCGGTACGTATAGCATCAATGAGCTCTGTCAGTGTCCGTCGGCTATCAGTGGAGTCTGAAACACATAAAAAATCAACCCACTGCTCCGGGCTGCGTTGGCGGTTTGCATTGCTCAGTTGGCTATGTTGCATGGGTGAATATTCGCTATATTGTCATTATTTTAATATCCGAGGCCACATTATATCACCATAATCAATGCGTCGATGAACTGTCTGGTGTAGAAATTTGAAGACAAGATTCAAGTTGTTTATTTTATCAGCCTATGCATTGCTTTTATTGCTCACAACGGGGTTAGATTGGCATAGCTAAGCACGAGCCATTTGCTCCCTGCGGTTTCAAAGTTGACCTGCACACGGGCATGATTTCCAGCACCTTCGGTGTCCGTAATGATGCCATGGCCAAACTTTGCGTGATTCACTGCCTGGCCAATGCGTAGGCCACTACCCTCCTCATGAAAACGCGTGGCAGATTGGCTCTGGTGCCCGGTGTTAGGCCAAGGAGAGCGAGTTGGTTGAGGACGCACGGATTCAATGAGTTGCTCTGGTATTTCGTGGATAAAGCGCGAAGGAACGCCGTAGTGGGTGGTTCCGTAGAGCCTACGTTGTTCGGCGTAAGAGATGACCAGTTGCTTTTCTGCACGTGTGATGCCGACATAGCAAAGCCGCCTTTCTTCTTCCATGCGACCAACTTCCTCACTGGATTGTTGGCTTGGGAATAATCCTTCTTCCATGCCAACCAAAAAGACCAGCGGAAACTCCAGTCCCTTGGCAGAGTGCAGTGTCATTAATTGAACGCAGTCATCGCCCGCTTTATTTTGCGCATCGCCCGCCTCCAGTGAAGCGTGGGACAAGAAGGCGGACAGGAAGTCCATATTGGCATGTTCATCTTCAGGCTGGTACTCAAAGCTTTGTGCTGCCGAAACCAGCTCGTTGAGGTTCTCAACGCGCGTTTCGCCTTTGTCACCTTTTTCTTTGTGCAGATAGTGTGGTTTTAGCTGTGATGCACGGATTGCCTGATCGACCTGCTCTTCCAATGGCAAGCCAGAAATGGTGCGAGCGATGTCGGAGATCAGTTGCGTGAATCCTGAAATTGCATTGGCTGCACGAGCCGCAAAGTGGTTGCGTTCGAGTAATGCATTACTGGCTTGCCAGAGTGACACGCCATTGTCGCGGGCATAATCACGAATCGCGCCCACAGTTTTTTCACCAATTCCACGTGGTGGTTGGTTAATAACTCGATCAAATGACGGATCATCGTGTCGGTTTGCACTGAGCCGCAGGTAGGCAAGTGCGTCTTTTATTTCAGCGCGCTCGAAAAAACGCTGACCGCCATATACGCGGTAGGGAATACCTGCTTCAATTAACTGACTTTCAAACACACGTGACTGGGCATTGGAACGATACAGGATGGCACATTGCTGAAAACTACTGCCCTTTTCAACTTCTTGTTTGATACGTGCAGCAATATAACGTGCCTCATCATTCTCATCATGTGCTGCATAAAGATGGATAAGCTCACCTTGACCGGTGTCTGTCCATAAATTTTTACCCAGGCGGCTTTGGTTATGGCTGATAAGCGCATTGGCTGCATCCAGAATGTTACCGGAGGAGCGGTAGTTCTGCTCAAGTCGAATCGTATTTGTTCCGGGGAAGTCCTTGCTAAAGTTTTGAATATTCTCAATTTTTGCGCCACGCCAGCCGTAGATGGATTGATCATCATCGCCAACCGCAAAAGGTGGCGTGGTGTCACCTGCGATCAGGCGCAGCCAAGCGTACTGTAGTGTATTGGTGTCCTGAAATTCATCAATTAACAAGTGTCGGAAACGCTGACGGTATTGCTGTAGCAGTGCTGGATTATCCCGAAGCAGCTCCAGTGAGCGAAGCAGCAGTTCAGCAAAGTCGACGACTCCGGCCTGTTGGCAAGCCGCCTCATAAGCCTCATAAATACGGCGCAGTTGTGATACCTGAGAGTCGCCTTTGTCTTCGATATGCTGCGGGCGTTCGCCGTTGTCCTTGCGCCCGTTGATAAACCACAGGCTTTGTCGGGCGGGCCAGTTGGCTTCTTCCAGCCCGAGGTTTCGGCTAACCCGCTTAACCAGTCGAAGCTGGTCATCAGTGTCAATGATTTGGAATAGCTGTGGTAGTCCGGCTTCTTGCCAGTGCCGTCGAAGTAGTCGGTGCGATAAGCTGTGGAATGTACCTACCCACATACCGCCAACGGGATGACCGAGTAATTGTTCTATGCGGGCGCGCATTTCTGCGGCTGCCTTGTTGGTGAAGGTGACGGCCAGAATGCTAAAGGGCGAAAACTGCTCGACTTGAATCAGCCAAGCGATACGATGTACTAAAACACGGGTTTTACCACTTCCTGCACCTGCTAATACCAGCGTGGGCTGAGAGGGGGTGGAAACGGCTTCCCGTTGTGGTTTATTCAGATCGTCGAGTAAGTGTGATACATCCATCGGCGGATTGTAACGCGCAACACCAGTGAGCGCTATCTTTGGGCTGATACGTCAGGTATTTTATTGCATTAAGTTTTGTAAGTGTATGTTGCAGCTTTTGGGTGGGGTTGGGCAAATTTCAGAAACTGAATATTACTATTGTTTGGGGTAATAGTTTTATAGTCTTATGGGGAAAGCAGTTAAAAACAAGGTGTTTGGTTTTGCAAAAGTCGAATGAATATTCGCTGAAGGAGACTTGGCAAAGGGTGTGGCCCGTATTGCCTTATTGACCGTCTTAGGTCGAATCATTATACTGCGCAGACTGTTTTGGAACCTAAATATTCAGTGTTGATTAAGGGCGGGTAAAGCGATTGCAGCGGTTATTAATAGTTCAAATAGGCTTGGTGCTGTGTGCGGCGATTGCGTCATCTTACTATGCTGGTAGCGATGCAGTGCTTGCTGCGCTCTACGGCGGTGTTGTGGCAATGGCGAATACCGTTCTTCTCTCGCGGCGTTTGGAGTCTGCCGGTAGTATGGCTGCAGACAACCCAAATGCAGGCACTTTGACACTCTATGTCGGTGTGGTTCAACGTTTCGTTTTGACATTGGTCATGTTTGGTATTGGGATCGGCTTATTAAAGTTAAATCCAATAGCAATGCTGGGGGCTTTTGCAGCGGCACAACTGGGATTTGTAATTTGTGGCTCCAGTCAGAAAAAGGACTGAGCGGCAAGTATGGAAAGTTTTTTTACTTTTAGATAGGTGGTGAATTGTGGCAGAAGGTAATGCGCCAGCAATTTCGAACCCCGTAGAGTATATTCAGCACCATTTGCAGAATATGAGTATTGGAGGGAAGCCAGAGTCGCTGGTGGACTTCAGTGTCTTTTTTGTAGATATCTTCGTGGTGACTGTGATTCTCGCAGGGTTGTTTGCGTTTGTATCGTACAAAGTGGGTAAAAATCTGGATCCTGATAATCCGTCGGGAATACAGAATGTGCTTGAGATGGTTGTGGAATTTGTTAACCAGCAAGTTCAGGATACCTTCCCGAATGCTGATAAATGGATTGGGCCGCTGGCGATCACTATCTTCGTGATGGTTATCCTGATGAATACTATGGACTTGGTTCCAGTGGACTTGCTGCCTTCGCTAGTTGCAGGTATCGCCAGTATCTTTGGTATTGATCCGCATAACGTGTATCTGAAAGTGGTTCCTACGACCAATTTGGACACAACCTTCGCCTTGGCATTCTTGGTGTTCGGCTTGATTATCTTTTATAACATCAAGCACAAGGGAGTGGTTGGCTACGTCAAAATGTATCTGTTCCACCCATTTGGTAAGTATGCTATTCCAGCGAATATCCCTATGACGATCATTGAGGAGCTAGCAAAGCCCATCAGTATGGGGCTTCGTCTTTTCGGAAATATGTTTGCTGGTGAGCTGCTGTTCCTGTTGATTGCGTTGCTGGGTGTGGGTTGGGCGATGCCGGGTCAGGTTGCTCTGGGGTCTATCTGGGCTATCTTCCATATCATGGTGGTAACACTGCAGGCATATATCTTTATGTTGCTGACCATTATCTTCTTAGGTATTGCCAGCCAGCGTGGTGAAGATCACTAATCGTTTTCGTTTGATTTATTTTTTGTTTTACATTTTAGGAGTTTGACTATGGATGCTTCAGTAGTATCTGAAATCGTATCAGCAACGGCACTGGTTGTAGGTATTGTTCTGGCAGCGGCAGCACTGGGTTCTGCACTGGGTTGGGGTTTGATTTGCTCTAAGTTTATTGAAGGTATTGCGCGTCAGCCTGAAATGCGTTCTCAGTTGACTGGTCAAATGCTGTTTGCGGGTGGTTTGATGGAAGCATTCCCAATGATCGTATTGGGTGTCTCTATGTGGTTTATCTTTGCGAACCCATTCCTGGATACAGCGCGAGGCGCACTGGGCGGCTAATTACTCTGCAATGTTAGAGGTGTTTAAAACTTAACATTCGGAGAGAGTAATTATGAATGTCACAGCTACCCTGTTTGGACAGCTAGTTGTATTTACTGTTCTGATTTGGTTCATTAAACAGTACCTGTGGGAACCTATCATTAACACGCTTGAAGATCGTAAAGCGCGTGTTGCCGAGGGTTTAGCAGCTGCTGAAGAAGGTCATAAATTCGAGGAGCAAGCACAGAAGCAGGCTGAGGAAGAGTTGGTAACAGCGAAAGCTCAGGCGGCTGAATTGATTGCTCAGGCACAGAAGCGTGCTGCTGAGATTGTTGATAAAGCGAAAGCGGATGCAACAGATGAAGCGAACCGAATCAAGGCGGCGGCAGACGCTGAGATTGATTTGGAACGTAGCCGTGCTACTGAAGAATTGCGTTCTCAAGTTGCCGCATTGGCAGTGAGTGGTGCTGAAAAAATCCTGAATAAGGAGATTGACAGTGGCACACATGCTAAGGCACTGGAAGAACTGGCCGCAAAAATTTAGGTGGTGTCACGATGTCTGAATTGACAACTGCTGCACGCCCTTACGCTAAAGCCGTATTCGAGCTTGCGGAGTCTTCGGGGACTCTGGACGCTTGGTCAGAACAGCTAGGATTAATGGCTGCGATTGCATCTGCGGAAGGCTCGGCTGAATTGTTGAGCAGCCCGAAAGCGTCGGCTTCGGAGAAGATTGACACATTTGTTGAAGTCGCCAAAGGTGCGCTCAACGATAAAAGTATCAATCTTTTGAAGTCGCTAGGTGAGAACAATCGTTTTGCACTATTACCAGACATGGCTTCATTATTTGAAGTTTTTAAGTCTGATTCTCAGGGTGAAGTAGAGGGAGAGCTGATCTCTGCTGCCGAAGTTACATCTGAGCAAGAAAGTGCAATTGTCACAGCGTTGGAAAAGCGTTTGGGCCGTAAAGTAAAACTCGTTACCAAGATTGATGAGGCCTTATTGGGCGGCGCGATTGTTCGCGTGGGCGACTTGGTAATTGATGGTTCGCTACAGGGGCGCTTTCAAGCAATGAAAGCAAACCTGAGCTGATATAGAGGAATATCTAATGCAACTGAACCCAACTGAAATCAGTGATCTGATTAAGAAGCGTATTGAAAGCTTCGAAGCAGATGCTGAAGCAAAAACAGAGGGTACAATTGTCTCGGTAACGGACGGTATTGTCCGTATTCATGGCCTTGGCGACGTAATGTCAGGTGAGATGATTGAATTCTCGACGGGCACTTATGGTTTGGCGCTTAACTTGGAGCGTGATTCTGTGGGTGCTGTAGTCTTGGGTGACTACAAAGGTATTAAAGAGGGCGATACCGCAAAATGTACGGGTCGTATTCTTGAGGTTCCTGTCGGCCCCGAGCTGATGGGGCGTGTGGTTGACTCATTGGGTCAGCCGATTGATGGTAAAGGTGCGGTTGAGACTAAGGCGTTCGGTCCCATTGAACGTGTTGCGCCTGGTGTTATTGATCGTCAGTCGGTTGATGAGCCGATGGAGACAGGTATCAAAGCACTTGACTCAATGGTTCCGGTTGGGCGTGGTCAGCGTGAGTTGATTATCGGTGACCGTCAGACTGGTAAGACGGCTATCGCTATCGACGCGATTATCAACCAGAAAGGTAAAGACGTTAAGTGTATTTACGTAGCGGTTGGTCAGAAGGCTTCTTCCGTTGCGGGTATCGTGCGTAAATTGGAAGAATACGGTGCGATGGATTACACCATTGTTGTTGCTGCGAATGCGTCCGATCCTGCGTCAATGCAGTATCTTGCGCCTTATGCCGGTTGCGCGATGGGTGAATACTTCCGTGATCGGGGTGAGGATGCACTGATTATTTATGATGATTTGACCAAGCAGGCTTGGGCTTATCGTCAAGTGTCTTTGCTGCTGCGCCGTCCTCCTGGTCGTGAAGCATATCCGGGTGATGTTTTTTATCTACACTCCCGCCTGTTGGAGCGTTCTGCTCGGGTTAATGCCGACTATGTTGAGCGTATGACAAATGGTGAAGTGAAGGGCAAGACGGGTTCTTTGACAGCGTACCCAATTATCGAAACTCAGGAAGGCGACGTATCTGCATTCGTTGCAACGAACGTTATTTCGATTACTGATGGTCAGATCTTCTTGGATACTGATTTATTTAACTCAGGTAATCGTCCTGCGATTGATGCTGGTCTGTCGGTATCTCGTGTGGGTGGTTCAGCTCAGACGAAAATCATCAAGAAGTTGGGTGGTGGTGTGCGTCTCGATTTGGCTCAGTATCGTGAATTGGCAGCGTTCTCCCAGTTCGCTTCGGATCTTGATGAAGGAACCCGTAAGCAACTTGAGCGGGGTCAACGTGTAACGGCTCTGATGAGTCAGGCTCAGTACTCTCCATTGACAACGGCGGAGCTTGGTTTATCTCTGTTTGCTGCGAATGAGGGCTTCCTGGATGATGTGGAAGTTTCCAAAGTTGGTGATTTCGAATCAGCATTGCGTGCTTATGCAAACGCAGAAAAGTCTGATTTCCTTGCTTCAATTAATGAAAGCGGAAAATATGACGATAGCGTTGCCGATGAGATGCGTAGCTTGATTGAAGACTTTAAAGCCAACAGTACTTGGTAACGGGAGGTAAGTCCCATGGCAGGTCTAAAGGAAATACGCTCGCAAATTAGTAGTATTCAGAACACGAAGAAAATTACTAAGGCAATGGAAATGGTTGCTGCGTCTAAGATGCGTCGTGCTAAGGAGCGGATGGAGGAATCTCGTCCGTACACCGAAAAGATGCAGCAAGTCGTTGGGCATGTAGCGAATGGCCATCTTGAATATCGTCACCCTTACATCATTGATCGTGAGAGTGTGAAGCGAGTTGGTTATATTATTGTCTCTACAGACCGTGGTTTGTGTGGTGGTTTGAACGGTAATTTGTTCAAAAAAGCACTGCAGGATATTGCGGATTGGAAAAAACAGGGTGTTGACGTTGATATTGCCGTTTTTGGCAGCAAGGCGTTATCAACTTTCCGTCGTTATGGTGTCGTTGCAGAGCGAACCCATATGGGTGATAAGCCTTCATTAACTGATATCGTCGGTACGATCAAGGTAATGTTGGATGCTTACGAGGAAGGTAAGATAGATCGTCTGTTCCTTGTTGAGAATAAGTTCGTTAATAGTATGACCCAAACACCACAAGTGACACAGTTGATTCCTATCGTCGCTTCTGAGCCAGAAGGTGGTGTCCACACTCACTGGGATTACCTTTATGAGCCAGAATCTGAAGTGGTCATTGACCGCCTGATGACTCGCTATATTGAGTCGGTGGTTTATCAAGGAGTTGTCGAGAATATCGCTTGCGAGATGTCAGCGCGTATGATTGCTATGAAAAGTGCATCAGATAATGCGGGAAAGATCATTGATGAACTTAAATTGGCATATAACAAGGCGCGTCAGGCAGCAATTACTCAGGAAATTTCCGAAATCGTTTCAGGTGCAGCGGCAGTTGAATAAACTGCTAGCGACTGGCTGAGCAAAGTTAAATTAATTTTATAGAGGTACTATCAAATGAGTACTGGACATATAGTGCAGGTCATCGGGCCGGTTGTTGATGTGGAATTTCCACGAGACGCGGTACCGAGTGTATATGATGCGCTAAAAGTTGCGGACCATGGCGGTCTGACGCTGGAGGTGCAGTCTCAGCTAGGTGACGGTGTAGTTCGCACGGTTGCTATGGGTGAGGCAGAAGGTTTAAAGCGTGGTATGGAAGCCGCCAACACGGGTTCACCTATTCAGGTGCCTGTGGGCGAAGCGACGCTGGGTCGTATCATGAATGTATTGGGCGAGGCAATTGATCATGCGGGTGATCTGAATGCTGAGACCACTATGCCGATTCACCGTGAACCACCAAGTTATGAAGAGTTATCTTCGGCGGTAGATATTCTGGAGACAGGTATCAAGGTGGTCGACCTGATCATGCCTATTGCGAAAGGCGGTAAGGTTGGTCTGTTCGGTGGAGCGGGTGTTGGTAAGACAGTAACTCTGATGGAGCTGATCAACAATATCGCGAAGGCACACTCCGGTTTGTCTGTATTCGCAGGTGTTGGTGAGCGTACCCGTGAGGGTAATGACTTCTATTACGAGATGGAAGAGGGTGGCGTACTTGATAAGGTAGCGTTGGTTTACGGTCAGATGAACGAGCCACCAGGAAACCGACTTCGTGTTGCTTTGACCGGTTTGACAATGGCAGAGCACTTCCGTGATGAGGGGCGCGACGTATTGATGTTCGTTGATAACATCTATCGTTATACATTGGCGGGTACTGAGGTATCAGCCTTGTTGGGCCGTATGCCTTCTGCGGTAGGTTATCAGCCAACACTTGCGGAAGAAATGGGTGCGCTTCAGGAGCGTATCACTTCTACCAAGACAGGTTCGATCACTTCATTCCAGGCAGTTTACGTACCAGCGGATGACTTGACTGACCCTTCACCAGCAACGACGTTTGCCCATTTGGATGCAACACTGGTATTGTCTCGTTCAATTGCAGAACTGGGTATTTATCCGGCGGTGGATCCTCTGGACTCCACATCACGTCAGTTGGATCCGTTGGTTATTGGTGAGGAACACTACAGTATTGCACGAGATGTGCAGGGTGTGCTTCAACGTTACAAAGAATTGCAGGATATTATTGCCATTCTGGGTATGGATGAATTGTCTGAAGAAGACAAGCAGGTGGTTGCACGTGCTCGTCGTGTTCAGCGTTTCTTATCTCAACCATTCCACGTTGCGGAAGTATTTACAGGATTTCCAGGTAAGTATGTGACGTTGTCTGATACGCTGGCTGGTTTTAAAGGTATTATTGCTGGTGAATATGACCACATGCCTGAGCAAGCGTTCTATATGGTTGGTGGAATTGACGAGGCCATTGAGAAAGCAGCTAAATTGTAATAGCGGGGTGATATTATGGCTAAGACGATACGTTTGGATGTGGTAAGTGCTGAAGAAGAGCTGTTTTCCGGGGATGTGCAGGAGGTTTCTGCGCCCGGTGAAATGGGCGGAATGGGTATCTTGCCTAACCATAGTCAGTTGATTGCCACACTGGGACCCGGCGAACTCAATTACAAGACGGATAGTGGTGTTGAATCATTGTTCGTTGCAGGTGGAATAATTGAGGTACAGCCATCCATCGTTACAGTATTGGCAGACTCCGCAGTGCGTGCTGAAGACTTGGATGAACAAGCTGCAAATGACTCTATGAAGCGCGCACAGGATGCGTTGGCAGGAAAGGATCCTGAGGATCTGGATTATGCAGCGGTTCAGGCTGAGCTGGATGCAGCCAAGGCTCAGATTGAGATGATTCACCGAATCGGTAAAACGCTGAGGCATTAATTGTTCAAGATTACTCGGACTCTTTATGGGGCGGCTCTAGATGGGCCGCTCTCCTTGTCTGTTGCTTTTATGCCCATCAATTGTTGGTTTAAATCAGATTTTTAGGCATTTAAACAAAAAAACTGTGTGATTGCCGCGCCTTTTTTTTGAATATAGCTTGATTTAATACTATACTTCGGGAGCGGATAAACAATAACATATAGATCGTTTGTTCAATCTAAATCTACGCAGTTAACTAGTTAAAGGATGTATTACATGAAAACTAAACATCAACTCTCGATTGCAACTTTAGTGATGGCGGGTGTTTTCGCCACGGGTTGTTCTCAGCAGTCAGTGGTGGGAGAAGGTGCTTCGCAAGTTGCGGGTGGTCAGCAGGTCGCTGGCGGCGAGCAGGTTGCAGGCGGTCAGCAAGTAGCTGGTGGCCAGCAGGTCGCAGGTGGTCAGCAAGCTGCAGGCGGCCAGCAGGTAGCCGGTGGTCAGCAGGCTGCAGGTGGTCAACAAGCGATTGATGCACAGAATCCTGTGAAGGTGGTGCCTGTGGTGCCAAAGACTCCAGTAGCGCCTATGGTTAAGCCTAAGCAAGTAGTCAAGCCTGTGCGGGTGGTGACGCCTGTTGTAAAGCCACCAGTTAAGCCTACTGTTAGACCAGTGAACCGCTGGTGTCATAGTCATCCGGCGAATGGTATGACTAAGAGTATGAGGCATTGTCATAAGTACAAGAATCGTAATCACCGCCACACATATGGTGGTAAGAAGGCTGTGTCCAAGCGCGGTGTTACTCCACCACGTGTTATAACCAAGACTGTTTACAAGTCAGTGCCAAAGGTGGTTTATAAGGATCGTGTTGTATACAAGCCGGTATATAAAACGAAGCCCGTGTATAAGACAAAGACCGTATATAAAACGAAGACTGTATACAAGCCAGCTCCTGTTAAACGGACAGTGCGACCTTCTGTGAGGCCGACGGTCAGACCAACTGTTCGACCAACAAATCGCTGGTGTCACAGCCATCCTGCGAATAGCATGACTAAGAGTGTGAGGCATTGTCATAAGTACAAGAATCGTAACCACCGTCATACATACGGTGGTAAGAAGCCTCAGACTAGACGACACGTTGTCGCCCCTGTAACGCCTAGGCATAGTGTAGTAGCGCCTAAGTACGGAAAAGTAACTCCGCCAAAGGTCGATGTCTTTAAACTTCAGCAGAAGTTGAAGGCTAAGGGTTACTACAAAGGCCCTATCGATGGTGTAGTCGGTCGTGGAACGCGTGCAGCACTTCAGCAGTTCATGCGTAACCGTTAATCAGTTATCTACACGTTGACGTGTAGGCTTGATTGATGAGCATTAAAGTGGGACTGAGGGTTAGCTTCAGTCCCATTTTTTTTGTTAAATCGATTTGATTTTGTAAGCCAGCTTGATGTTGGTTTGGTAGCGACGGATAGTTAAGTCTATCTTGACCTGGAATATACTTAGAAACGTCAGAATGAGTAACTTATGGATAAGATAATAAAAGGTTTCGTCATTAACGGTGTTCTTCTGATTGGAATGTTGTTTGTTGCTTCTTCAGCTAATGCCGCTGTTTGGAAGGCAAAGAATACTTGGGATGAGCGTTGGGAAAATAACTACCGAGCTTGGGTAAGTCGTTATTGGAATGATGAATTTTTCATGGATGAGAAAAAACCTTTGTACTACAAGTTCGAGCATGACTGTGCTGATGCTGTTTATGCAATGCGGCTGGTTTTTGCTTATGAGCATCGACTTCCTTTTGTCATCAACAACCCTGAGAAGAAGAATAAGTACATCTCAAATAACATGAAAAAGTGGGACAAATTACCTGAGCATCGGCGGGTAAGAAAGTTTATGGATTACATCGCACAGGTCGTCAGCACATCTTCGCTGAGGAAGGATACTTATCCTATTGCGATGAACCAGATTAAACCGGGGGATGTTTATGTTGCCCCAGGAGTCCACTCGTATACTATTGCAAATATTACTGATGCAGGTGTTGCCGAGGTGGTTTATTCGACAACCCCCAAGGCCGCCCGCTTCATGGATCAAATTGAGTCATTTCCATTCTATGTCCCTGAAGATATGAAGGGTTTTAGCGATGGTTATCGTCGATTTATCCAGCCGCAGAATATTAAAAAACCACTCAATAAGCAGCCTGGTTACAGTATAGAGCAATTTACAATATCGAAGGCAGTGCGGCAAAACTATGTAAAGTTCACTGATATCTTGTCTAGTGCGCTTGGCAAAAGGCGGGAGCGTCCTGAGGAGAAATCGCTACGTTTGATGATTGCACTTTGTCAATATGCAAATGATCGTAGTGTGTATGTCTATGATGCACTTTGGCATTTACAGAAGATAAGAAAAAGTGGCCGTCAGTGTATGAATCGGCGAGAGTATGACAGCTATTCGACCCCCTCCCGTGATCGTCGCCTCAAAGCTTTCTTTAATGCCGTTGGACAGCACCATGCTCGAACGAGAGCAAAAGCTCCGAACAGTCAACCAAAACAGTGGGCGGAGATTTTATTCTCACCAAAGGAGCCAACGCCAGCTCAGAAGAAGCAGTTGAATGATTTTTGTATGGTGCAGATGAGTTTGGGAGAAAACTATTACATGCCGCTAAGAGACTTAAGGAAAAGCCTTTATGCGGGTTATGTTTCTTCGGACCCTAACGCTCCCTTGGAGTATCGGTGGGGGATTGTGCCTAAAAAGTATAAATCACCTTGCAAAACGTACTAAATCAGGAAGAATAATGGTCGATATTTCGGCCATTATTTTTTTGCGGCGCTTTTATCGTTAGAATGACCACGGTGTTCCGTCCTGTTTTTACAGATAAGTGGTGGGTTGCTATATTTTGGCTAATTACAAAATAACTGAGTATTTATGAAGATTAAATCAATTATCCTTGCAGCCGGTAAGGGAACGAGAATGTGCTCGGATCTCCCCAAAGTAATGCACCAAGTGGGTGGCAAACCTATGTTGCGACATGTCATTGATACCTGTAGAGCGTTAGGTGATGGGCCGATTGTTGCTGTTGTTGGTCACTCGGCGGAAAAAATCGTCGATGGTGTAGCTGATGAGTCTATTCATTGGGTTCATCAGGCAGAGCAGCTGGGTACGGGACATGCCGTATCACAGGCAGTGCCTCAGATTAATGATGACGACATTGTATTAGTGGCATATGGTGATGTGCCATTAATAAAGGCAGAGACTTTGAAGTCTCTCTGTGAATGTATTGGTGAGTTTGACTGTTCGCTGCTCACAGCAAAGTTGGATAACCCGTTTGGTTATGGGCGAATAGTCAGAGATGAGTTTGGGAATATCCAGAAGATTGTTGAAGAGAAAGATGCCGATGCAACAGTAAAGCAAATTAGTGAGATTAACACGGGTATTGTTGCAGCAAAAGGTGGGCATCTGAAACGCTGGTTGTCGCAATTGAATTCGGATAATGCACAGAATGAGTATTACTTAACGGATTGTGTGGAGCACGCCGCTTTAGAGGGAGCCGCAATTACTTCCGTGAACTGCGAAGATCCTGATGAAATTCAGGGTGTCAATAATCGCCAGCAACAGGCAATGGTTGAGCGTTGTTACCAGGCGCGCAAAGTGAATGAGCTGATGGCGCGAGGCGTTACCTTATTAGACCCATCACGTGTTGACGTGCGTGGAACGGTTACGGTTGGCAAAGATGTTGTGATCGACATCAATGCGATACTGGAGGGTGATGTCGCGCTGGGTGATGGTGTGAGTGTTGGAGCCAATTGCATTTTAAAAAATTGTGTGCTCGGTGCAAATACGATCGTAAAGTCTCATTCTGTAATTGAAGATGCAGTCATCGCGGAGTCTTGTGATATTGGTCCTTTTGCACGTATTCGTCCTGGCACTGAATTGGCTCAAAATGCCAAGGTTGGAAATTTCGTTGAGATTAAAAAGAGTCAGGTTGGCAAAGGCAGTAAAATCAGTCATCTGAGCTACATTGGTGATGCTGAGTTAGGCAGCGATGTCAATATTGGTGCTGGGACGATTACTTGTAACTACGATGGCGTTAATAAATTCAAAACGGTTATTGGTGATGGTGTTTTTGTCGGTTCGGATACTCAATTAGTTGCCCCCGTAACGATTGGTCAAGGTGCCACGATTGGTGCAGGTTCGACGATTACAAAAGATACTGTCGCTGAGCAGTTAACACTCTCCAGGTCAAAGCAAATCACAATCCCCGGTTGGAAAAAACCAACAAAAAAATAACAGAGGTCAAAATTATGTGCGGAATTGTCGGAGCGGTAGCTCAACGAAAAGTAACAGATATTCTGTTAGAGGGATTACGTCGCTTAGAATACAGAGGCTACGACTCTGCAGGTGTCGCAGTCATTAATGATGGTGGCAATATCAGTCGGACACGTGCCGTGGGCAAAGTGGCCGAGTTAACTGAAAAGTTGAAAACTATGCCAGTGCTGGGGTCGATTGGGATTGCTCATACGCGCTGGGCAACTCATGGCGTTCCATCTGAAAGGAATGCCCACCCTCATGTGAGTCATGATCGCATTGCGGTGGTGCATAATGGGATTATTGAGAACTATGAAGTCCTGCGTGAAGATTTGATTGCCCGTGGTTATCAGTTTCACTCCGAGACGGATACAGAGACAGTTGTTCATCTGATTGATACATTCTTGCAGGATGGAACAAGTTTACTTGAGGCCGTCCATCTGGCAACAAAGAAGCTGCGCGGTGCTTATGCGTTAGGTGTGATCTCAAAGGAGGCTCCTGATCGTTTAATTGCGGTTAGGCAGGGGAGTCCGTTGGTGTTAGGCATTGGTGTCGGTGAGTTCTTTATTGGCTCTGATATTCAGGCACTCTTGCCCGTGACGAGTCGATTTATTTACCTGGAAAATGGCGACAGTGTTGAGATAGCGTGTGACGGTTATAAAATTTTTGATGCGTCAGGTGCTCAGGTCGAACGTCCGATTAAAGAATCAAGTGCCAACTCGATGGATGCGGAGTTGGGAGAGTATCGTCACTTTATGATCAAGGAGATTTACGAGCAACCCGCTGCAATTCAAAATACGTTGGCTGGTCGGGTTGACTTGGAAAATGCTCGTGATTGTATTGATGGTGATGTGCAAAAGCTAAAGCAGGTATTTGAGCAAATCAAAGAAGTGCAGATCATTGCCTGCGGCACAAGCTTTCACTCTGGATTGACAGCAAAGTATTGGATTGAAAGCCTGGCAGACCTGCCTTGCCATGTAGAAGTCGCTAGTGAATATCGCTACCGGAAGCAGCCATACCGGGAAGGCTTGTTAGTGGTTACGATTTCTCAGTCTGGTGAAACGGCTGATACATTGGCGGCCTTAGAGAAGGTTAAGGGTGGCAATTGCCTGGCAACATTGACTATCTGTAATGTCCCTGAGAGCTCACTGACCAGAGAGTCTGACTTTGCACTAATGACTGTAGCTGGGCCTGAAATTGGTGTCGCCTCAACTAAAGCTTTTACAACACAGTTGGTTGCGCTTCAGTTATTGACGATTGCATTGATGCAGCGTGGTGATGCCGCTCAAAAACAAAAAGCGGCAGAGATGCTCGCTAATCTGAAACGTTTGCCAGCGCTAATTGAACAGTCTTTACAGCAAGATGCTTCTATTAAGGCAATGAGTGAAGCCTTTATCGATAAGCATCATTCTTTATTCCTTGGGCGTGGCGAGCTGTACCCGATTGCCATGGAAGGGGCGCTCAAGTTAAAAGAGATTTCTTACATTCATGCTGAAGCCTATCCTGCTGGAGAGTTAAAGCATGGCCCATTGGCGCTTGTGGATAGCGATATGCCAATCGTTGCGGTTGTCCCCAACACTGTATTGCTGGAAAAGTTGAAATCTAACCTTGAGGAAGTTCGCTCGCGTGGCGGGGTGCTTTATTTATTTGCGGATGAAAAGGTAGATATCACGGAGCAGGAAAATGTACATATTATTCGTGTACCTGAAATGCCGGAAAGTTTGGTTCCGATCGTTTACACAATTCCACTGCAATTGCTGTCATATCATGTGGCAGTCTTTAAAGGAACCGATGTTGATAAGCCGAGAAACCTTGCGAAGTCAGTTACCGTTGAGTAGTGCTCAGCTATGAAGTCGATTAAGGTGCTTTATTTTGCGAGCCTTCGTGAGTCTTTGGCGAAAGCTGAAGATACGATTGAGTTTGAGGAAGCACTGGATGCGGGGGGGATTTGGCAGCGACTGAACCCCGACCGGGCAATTCCTGAAGCCTGTCTTGTTGCGATTAATCAGGAGTATGCAGACCTTCAAACCTGTGTGAAGGCAGGCGATGAAGTTGCCTTTTTTCCGCCAGTGACGGGTGGCTGAATGAAGCATGTCAGGTTATGGCAGGAGGCATTCGATCCCTGGTGTGAAATCATCAACTTCCAAAAGGATTATTTGGCTGGACATTGCAACTATGGGGCAACTTCAGCCTTCATAGGTACGATGCGTGATTACAATGAGGGAGATGAGGTTGTTGAGATGGTGCTTGAGCACTACCCTGCAATGACAGAAAAGCAGCTGTATTCCATTATTGAGAAGGCCGAGGGTCAGTGGCCTTTATTGCATGTGCTGCTCAGTCACCGGGTTGGGGTGATACGTCCAGCCGAGCCCATTGTATTGGTTGCTGTGTGGTCTGCACACCGGGCGGCCGCCTCTGACGCTTGTAGGAGCATTATGGAAGATCTGAAACATCAGGCACCTTTTTGGAAAAAAGAAAGTCTGGCAACTGGTACTGCGCGCTGGGTTGAAAAAAATACGGACGGAACATCATGAATATAGGGTGCGCGAAGACATTTTCAGTCTTTACACACCCTAGATCCTAACCCATCCCTCTAAGAAAAGACTTTCCCGAGACTTTTGAACGTCGGACTCTCGGCCCCAACTTTACTGAGCAGCTAACCAGCGACCATTAACATAGCACGCTCTACCCTGAACACGCTGCGGGGAGCCTTCCATATCAACCAGCATGGTGTAACTACGACACCTCGTCGGCCTGTTGTTCACTGATGTTTGGTAGCTACTGGTTGGGGTAAATACGTAAGTTGCACCTGAGTTACGGTTATTCCAACGCACTTGGCGATTATCCGGCGTATTTTGCAGCGCAGTATTTATGTGATTCTGATCATATGTATCAAACTCACGCCCAATATTTGCACCAATGAAACCACCGACAGCAGCTCCAAGGGCAGTCATGACATGACGACCGCGACCACCGCCAAATTCACGGCCAATTGCGCCGCCCACGATTGAACCAACCACCGCACGGGTCTCACTGTTGCTCATGCCGGAGTTGGTACAGCCGGACAGCGTAACGATCGCGCTTAGTGCTACAACAAAAGCGCCTTTTTTCAATGTACGAACCATCTTCAACCTCTTTTTGATGGATTAACGAAAACTGTTACGGGAATAGACTTTGTCAACCGGGATAAGTTTCTGCTTGTGTCAGAACTGGCGGTAAACAATACAGAACAATAACAAAAGTTAACCTATAAAATCAGGGGCATACACATCTGGCGCAAAATTATCAAACCGGGTGTATTTCCCATGAAAGGTCAGACGTACGGTACCGATGGGGCCATTACGTTGCTTACCAATAATGATTTCTGCTTGTCCTTTTTCGGCAGATTCCGGATCATAGACTTCGTCGCGGTAAACAAAAATAATGATATCTGCATCCTGCTCAATTGCACCGGATTCACGCAAATCTGACATGATCGGGCGCTTATTCGGACGTTGTTCGAGACTACGATTTAGCTGTGATAGTGCAATCACTGGGCAATTGAGCTCTTTGGCCAAGCTTTTTAGTGACCGGGAAATTTCGGAGATTTCATTGGCTCGGTTATCTGACTTGCTTCCCGACTGCATTAGCTGTAGATAGTCAATCACGACAAGACCAAGTTGGCCATGCTCTCGGGCAAGTCGGCGGGTCTTGGCTCGAATCTCAATCGGTGACTGGCCACCTACGTCATCAATGAATAATTTGGTGTTTGAGAACGACTTGACGGCCATGGCAACACGGGGCCAGTCTTCTTCACGGATTTTGCCGGTACGAATATCACTTAACGGAACCCGTCCATTGGAGGCAAATAGCCTCAGTATTAATTGTTCAGCGGGCATTTCCATACTGAATATGACGACAGGCTTGTCGCTGAGCGCCACATGCTCCGCGATATTCATTGAGAAGGTCGTCTTACCCATGGCTGGTCGTCCGGCAACGATCACCAAGTCCCCGGCGTTTAAGCCAGAAGTCATGTTGTCCAGATCGCTATATCCCGTGGGTGTTCCAGTTATCGTGCCATCGGTCTCCGCAAGTCTCCGAATGTTATCCAGACTATCCTTGAGCAACTGTTTAATGGGCTTGAAGCTTTGCTCGCGATTCCCTTGTTCTGCAATTCGGAAGACTTGCTGTTCCGCTTCGTCCAGCAATGATTTACTATCCCTGTCGCCACTGTTGTAAGCCAGGTCAGAGATGTTTGTACCTACTGAAATTAACTGCCGTAGAATGGACTTCTCGCGGACGATATCTGCATAAGCTCGGATATTCGCGGCACTTGGGGTGTCTTTAGCAAGTGTACCCAAGTAGGAGGAGCCGCCTGCATTGTCCAGCTCAGAACGCTGTTTTAGCCACTCGGACAGAGTGATCCAGTCCAGTGGTTGATTATTTTCCGCCAGCTCAGTAATCGACCGAAAAATCAGACGATGATCCTGCCGGTAAAAATCTTCTTCGGAAACTCTGTCAGCAATGGTCTCCCAAGCATTATTATCCAGCATTAGGCCGCCCAGTACGGACTGTTCGGCATCCACCGAATGCGGCGGAATTCGCAGTGATTCGAAGCTCTCATTATCCATGACGCGAGTGTAATCCTAAATTAACCTTCACGGTAGACCACAAAACTATCCCTGACGTACACGCTTTTCTTATAGCGGCGCTTGATTTTGTCGTTGATAGCGATGGCTTCTGAGCGTGAATAGGGTCCCAGACGTACCAAATAGAGTGGGCTGCCGCGTTGTGAGTTTTTTACGACAAAAGCAGGGTATCCATCTGAAGCAAACTTGTTCATCACTCTTTTTGCTTCTGCCAGATTTGTTGTGGCAATGACTTGAACGCCAAATCCTGCAAACTCATCCTTACTCTCTCCGAACGGATTAATTTTTTGAAATGGGGCGGTGATGCCTGGATACTTTTTTTGCACGCCCCATATGACAAGCAACATCAGCAAGGCGATCGAAACAAGGGTGAGTAGAAATTTACTCGCTGTCGCACCTGTTTGTTGGGACGGCGAGTTTGATTTTAGGGGAATTCTAGGCATGTGACGGGTTCCATATTATATTCGTTTTCGTCGGGCATCCGATGCACGTCAGGTACCTATGATAGTACATGTTTTCAGATAGGTACACCGCCCGCCTAAGTGTACGATGGAGAGTTCCGTCTATTTTGTAAAATAGCTTTTCATTTTAGTTGCTTATCTGCTGCTGGTATTCAGCCACTGATTACTTCAGGTTCATCACCAGCAGGATAAGCCCACAAAGTGATAACAACAGCCCGGTCGCAATAATAATAATGCGAGGGATAATTGAGTCATCATGCGGTTCGTCAACCATCATCATGACATTATCGTAGGCTTCCTGGTTGACCGTTTTGTTGGTCTCACGATTGAAATACTTATTATACGTGCTGAAGTCGAGACTAAAGCTGTCTTGTTCCTGCATATGTGCCAAGGTGTCGATGAGTGGCAGCTCCCGTTTGTGGACAGGGTTGATGGACTTCACATTTTGATGCTCATCTAACACTGACACAGCCGTCACCGTTCGTGGTGTTCCTAATTCATCTGTAATGTGATAGGTCAACATGCCTTTGTGGGGTGAAACCCTTTGCTCGACTATCTTGTTGAGTGTAAATGTTTTAATCATTACCAAGGCGCTCATCGATAAATTATTTTTGATTTTGTACGCAAAGTTGCGACTGGAATTTGGGTAATTTTAGCCACTATCGGTAGCGAGAGGAATCAACTTCCGATAAGTGATCATATTCCTTGGTAATGAATCACCTAGCTGACTAATGAGTTTCCGATAAGAAAAGTGAAAATAGCCGGCAGTGTGTAGTAAAATAATACGGATTTGCGATCTTTTTGCATGACGATACTGGGACGAATTAAGCCAACGCACGTAATCAGGCAGAGTGCCGTGCTCAAAATAAGTAAAGCGGATCCCAGACTGGACATAAAATTAGCTCCTGTAAAACAGTTTAAATATCGTGTGTGCGAAGGCTTAAGCCGCCTCTTCCGGGGTGAGGGCTGTGATTGTCATGGCGTGAAGTTCACCAGATGTGATTGCTGATTTAATCGCTGCGTAGACCATCTGGTGGCGTTTCACTTTTCCAAGGCCGGCGAACGCAGGGCTGATGACAGTTGCTTCGTACTTGTATCCATCGCCCGACACGGTGACTTCGGCATCACTAAAAGTTTCAAGAATCATGGCCTGAACCGCCTCATTACTAATGCTCATACGTTAATTTTCCTATTTTAAAAGTCTGTTGTCCCAGAATTAGCAGCGTATTATATCTTTTTTGACGATGACGTATAATGCCAATCACGAATAGACTTAACCGGGTGTGCCTATGGATCCTTATCTGCAAGAGCTAGCGAGTATTGTCTTAGAAACGAGTCCTGAGTTTTGTGCGGCACTGACACGTGACGAGGTTGAGAAGTTTGTCGCTTTCACGCGTGAAAAAGAAGTTGGGGGTAATGAGATCCTAAGTGAGCTGGGGTCAATTAGTGATGAGTTTTATTTGATTATCGGTGGCGAGGTTGTGCTGTATCGGGAAGAGCTTGGCGAAGAGATTGAGGTCGGGCGGCTTGGTTCCGGCAAACTCACTGGCCACATGTCTTTTTTTGATCGTGAACCAAGAACCATTCGCCTGCGTGGCGCCTCGTCGGGTGCTCGGTTATTGGGTATAACACGCCCGATGTATAAGCGTCTGTGCATAGAACACCCCTATATCAGTGTAAATTTGGTGGAGTTTGTGGTGCTGAGTCTGGATAGCTTGTTGAGAACGACCAGTCGGGAAGTGTCATCTTTGTATCAGAAGCTCAATACAGCCCACTGAACCAAACGACTTTGCAAACATCGAACCCTAAAGTTTCCCCCTGTCAGGGCTTGGCATGTTAGCTTATTTTTTATACGGGTTGCTCATTGCTGTGACCGTGCTTGCTGTGCTTGGAATTTTTCATATGGCGCGGCGGCTGTACCATGTCTCTGGTGTTCCTAGTGAGTATTTACTGGTGATGACTCTGGCTATGCTGGGAGCGTTGGTCGTTTCTGTCTTTTTCATCAAAGAGAGAATTGATAGTACGCAATTGCCCAATAGCAATGCTCATAAAACGGAGCAACAATTATTTGTTGAACAAGTTTATTTGCCACTAGCGGATGCACAGTCCGAGTTGAATCGTAAGCTCAAGCAGCTGGCGGTATTGCAACAACAAATTGCCAAATTGAGTCGTCGCCATCCTCAACAATCTGTAAATCTGCGGCTAGCACATGATGTTTGGCGGTCAGAGCGTCGCGGGATGATGCAATTAAAATCAGAGGTGGATCATGTCGTCAGGGCGGCGATGGGCCTGCATAAGGCAACCGATCCATTCTTCATGGAAAGCACGTTTAATCGTGATGCTGTTGATTGGGAAAAGGTGATTAGTCGTCGCCTGAGTGAATACCGCAACAACCAACTCAAGGTGACCAATGCTATGGTGGATAACGCCATACAGCAAATCAAAAATCTGAAGAAAGTGCAGCGAGCCAAAGATACCTTTGCCACCGCGAGCGGAGTGAAGCTCAAGTCAGCGTTTTCCTCCGAAACGGTGAATGACTTATTGGCGTATCTTGAGAAAGTGCAATCGAGTACTGCTGATAAAATCGTAGGTCTTGGCAGGGAAGTGGGTATGGCGGCGAGTAAGCGCCAGGAAGTAAAATACGATGTGTTGGAGAATCCAAACCTGCAGGGAGTTCTAGGTAAGGTTATGGAAGATTGGCTGCGGCTTGGAAATAAGGGAATATATTACCGGGATCAGCTGCTCCATGCCGTTCAGGCAGATTACCTTGCAATCAAATTAGGTGTTAATAAAAAGAATGATCAGTTGGTGGAACTGAGACGCCTATTATCAGAGCAATCGCAGTTGATGTATGAAGACATTAGGCTGTCTCGACTGAAGCTTGAACAAAGTTATCCCCCGTTGTTGGGAAAGCAGTGACAGCTGAGGAAATTTCTGTCCGATAAAGCCATTAGTCGTGTTTATGCTCAGTCTGTCGCTTTCGATTATCCAAACAAAAAAAAATATGTGATAGTTAGCGCATTCGTGACGCAGTTAATAAGCTTTAGGTCAGTAAATAATAACGCTGTAAGAAGGTGTAGTTAGTGCAGAGAAGGAGTGCTTAAACCCTGGGTTTCAATCACTTAACCTAATTCGATCCAACCGCTCCCCCAAGCGTTTTCAGTGCTGGGATTAGGTTAATTAGATTATTATAAAATTATTATATTCTGTTGTTAGCCCCCGCGAGCTCAACGAGCTCAACTTACGCTTAGGTTCCCCGCCTTTGCGTAGTTCTTGAGCCAGACCACTTTGTAGGTTTGGCTTTTTTTATCCTGATAATTTCGCACATGGCGAATCGACCTAAAGCAGAGTGCTTGTGTTAACATCTGCTCCCATCGGCAATTCTGCCTGTTCTGATTTTAAGCGAGGTATCAGTGTACCAATTCATTGACAGTCAACAAGATTTGGCTGATTTCATCGAAACTATTCGGCCACACAAATGGATTGCCATTGATACCGAGTTCATTCGTGAGAAGACCTATTATCCTCAACTGTGTCTGATTCAGGTGGCTGCCGGTGAGCACATGGCTTGTATTGACCCGATTGCGATCACAGACTTGTCGGCACTGTACGATGTGCTTTATGACCAAAATATCACGAAAGTTTTTCATGCCGCACAGCAGGATTTGGAGATTCTGTATTACGCCGGCGGGCAGGTGCCATCGCCCATTTTTGATACGCAACCCGCTGCGTCGGTTTTGGGTATTGGCGAGCAAATTGGTTATGCAGGGTTGGTTGAGCACACGCTGGGCGTGACCTTACCCAAGACTGCATCCCGTACAGACTGGTCGAAGCGTCCACTAAGCCAGTCGCAGCTGGATTATGCGATTGATGACGTGCGTTATTTGCAGCAGATGTATCCGCTACTTTTGCAAAAGTTGGCAGAAAGCGGACGGACAACATGGCCAAGTCGTGACTTTAAGCGACTAACCAACCCCGACACATATCAGCTCAACGCCAGGTCTCGCTGGAAAAAAGTAAGAGGCTTGCAAAATCTAAACCGCCAGCAGTTATCCATTCTCAGAGAGTTGGCCGCTTGGCGTGAGGAAGAAGCGGCGAGGTGTAATCGTCCGCGCCGCTGGATTATTGGCGATGAAATTTTGGTGGACTTGGCTCGACTGCAACCCTCCGATGTGGCGGGAATGCAAGCCATTCGTGGGGTCAATGCGGATCAGGCCAAGCGTTATTTTGTTGCCTGGACAGCGTGTATCGAGGCTGGACGAAATGCACCGGAAAGTGAGTGGCCGGAAATGAAGCGACGCCAAAAACCAACGCCGGAGGTGGATGCGTTGGCCGAGTATTTGATGCTGGTGATTCGTTTGCAAGCAGAAAAGCAAGGCGTAAGTCCGGCGGCGATTGCGAATAAAAGCCAAGTGGTGAAGATGATTCAGGAGGGGCGCAATAGCTTGTCAGAAGATTGGCGTGGCGAATTGGTGAATGACGTTATTGCCGATGTCAGGGCGCAGAAATTAGTATTGGGTATTGCAGACGGCAAAGTACAGTTGTTACCCCGTTAATTAGCAGAGTGAACTATGTCAGGAAATACATTCGGAAAATTATTTACAGTGACGTCTTTTGGTGAAAGTCACGGTTTGGCGATTGGTTGCATTGTGGATGGTTGCCCTCCAGGGATGGCGCTAACCGAAGCGGATATTCAGGGTGATCTGGATCGTCGTCGTCCGGGTACTAGTCGGCACACCACACAACGACGTGAGCCTGATGAAGTACGGATTTTATCTGGTGTGTTCGAGGGAAAAACAACCGGCACTCCCATTGCTCTGATGATCAATAATGTGGATCAGCGCTCCAAGGATTACTCTAACATTCTGGATCGCTTTCGCCCGGGCCATGCGGATTACACCTACTACAAAAAATATGGCTTCCGTGATTATCGTGGCGGTGGACGCTCCTCAGCGCGTGAGACGGCGGTTCGTGTGGCGGCAGGCAGTATTGCCAAGAAATACCTGGCAGAACAGCATGGCGTGAGTATTCGTGGCTATTTGTCACAACTTGGGCCAATTAAAGCGGAAAAGTTTGATCTGGCTGAGGTTGAAAATAACCCGTTTTTCTGTCCCGATGTCGATAAGGTGTCAGAGATGGAGTCTTATATGGATGCACTGCGTAAATCGGGTGATTCTATTGGGGCAAAAATCTCGGTAGTGGCCAGTGGTGTTCCGGTGGGCTTAGGCGAGCCGGTTTTTGATCGTTTGGATGCAGATCTAGCCCTGGCGATGATGAGTATCAATGCCGCTAAGGGGGTTGAGATTGGCGCAGGCTTTGATTGTGTGACGCAAAAAGGTACTGAACACCGTGATGAAATTACAAAAGATGGTTTTCTGAGTAACCATGCCGGAGGTATTTTAGGCGGAATTTCTTCTGGTCAGGATATAATTGTTCACACGGCATTTAAACCCACCTCCAGTATGCGTTTGCCGGGTCGCACGGTTGGTCTTGATGGTGAACCCAAAGAGGTGATTACTAAAGGTCGCCATGACCCTTGCGTGGGTATTCGCGCCACACCGATCTGCGAAGCGATGATGGCGTTGACGCTAATGGATCACCTGTTAAGACATCGTGCGCAAAATGCTGATGTGACGACGGCGCTGCCGGATATTCCGGCTCAGGCTGGGTGATTGAACCCTGCACCAGAGGTTTGTTCGTCATTGGCAATCAGTTATAACGAGAAGATAACGCTGATGTCGTGTTGTTTTATTTCGCGCATCGCTGTGACGTATGTAATATGCGCCGATGAGTCATTTTAATTTTCCCCCCAGTGGGGCATATATCCTCTTGTTTTAAGGATAAGTTCACAATACCCCGCCAGCCCGGACTGGTTCCTGAGGCTATCGCAGAGCTGATTTTGGATAAACCTTATGCGGCGGCAGAAATGGTACGCGGATTGGAAGGGTTTTCGCATATTTGGATTATCTTTGTGTTTCATGCCATTCCCGCAGGAAAATGGCGACCCACAGTCAAACCACCTCGTTTAGGCGGAAACCAGCGCTTTGGTGTGTTTGCAACGCGCTCGACGCACCGCCCTAACCCTATTGGCCTGTCAGTGGTTAAGCTGGCGGGCATTGAAACAAGAGAAGGGCGACTAGTGCTCACGTTAGAGGGCTGTGATTTACTGGATGGAACGCCGGTCTTAGACATCAAGCCATACTTACCCTATACCGATGTGATTCCCGATGCTCGTGGTGGTTTTGCCAGCACCGGGCCAGTGGAACAGTTTCATGTTTGCTTTACTTTACAAGCAGCCAAGGAGTGTGAATCAGCTTCTGCTCGCCTAAATCGGGATATTGAGTCACTCATTCGGCAACTATTGGCCCTGGACCCAAGGCCATCCTATCAATCCGGCACATATGGCGATAGGATGTATGGCACAAAGCTGTACGACTTTAATTTACGTTGGCGTTACGTCGCGGAGAATGTGGTCGAGGTTGTTGCTTTATCAATCATGGATGAGTGAATAATGCGATTTGACTTTTTTATCTATCTGGCAGCCAGGTTGCTGCTGTGTCTGTTTCCTGTGGCTACAGTTGCTGAGAATGCCAAGTCATTGCCAGCCCCCTCATTGGCGATTGCGCATCAGGTTATTGAAGAAACACCCCGCGAAGCCTTACCAGAGTCACTGTTAGTGTTACTAAAAAAGCATAAAGTCCCCAGTGACAGTCTGAGTATTTATATTCGGGACGTTAATGCGAATCAAGCCATGTTGGAGCATAACGTGGATGTATTGCGTGCCCCGGCATCGACTCTGAAATTGCTGACAACGTATGCCGCGCTCAAGCAACTTGGGCCAAATTTCTCATGGCGAACTGAGGCGTGGATACGTGGTGAAATTAAAGATGGTGTGCTGCATGGTGATCTGATTCTGAAAGGTTATGGCGACCCGTTTTTAGTCTATGAGCGGTTCTGGAAATTTATTCGTGAGTTGCGTGATCGTGGGTTAACGGAAATTACCGGCGATGTCATTGTGGACAATCACTACTACGACACACCCGTGCATGAGCGCGCGGCATTTGATGGGCGAGGTTTTCGGGTGTACAACGCGGAGCCTTCTCCATTGATGTTTAATTTTCAGGCCAGTCGACTTATGTTAAAGCCACCTGCGGATGACTCAGCAACGCTTGCAGATGTGACATTGTTCCCACCTTCTGATGCACTGGATGTTGATAATCAATTAACCTTGGTCAAGGGTAAATGTAAACGTAGCCACGGTCGTCCGGAACTCTCATGGGGAGAGCAGAAGCAGCTGGTAGTGAAGGGGCAGTTTTCACTTAACTGCAAGCCGCGCTATCTGATGCGCCTTATTTCTGCACCGACCCAGCATGTCTACGATGCCTTTCGCCACTTTTGGCAAGAGCTGGGTGGCACTTTACACGGTGAACTAAAACAAGGCCGGGTTTCGCCGGATGATGTGTTGTTCTATAGCTATGCCTCACCCACCTTGGGTGAGCAGATTCGGTTGATCAATAAATGGAGCAATAATGTGATGACTCGTCAATTATTGCTGACCGTAGGCGCCAAGCGTTTTGGTGCGCCTGCCACGCTGGAAAAAGGCAGGAAAGCGATCAAGGAGTTGCTGGAAGCCCAAGGGGTGGATACCGCTGGCATGATCATAGATAATGGCTCCGGCTTATCGAGAAAATCGAGAATTTCAGCACGTCAAATGGCACAATTGCTGGACGTTGCTTTCCGTGATGCCTACATGCCGGAGTTTATGTCATCAATGGCACTGCCGGGAATTGACGGAACGCTTGCGTCACGTCTTAAAGGCAGTGAGCTCAAGGGGCGGAGTCATCTGAAAACAGGCACATTGAATTACGTCACGGCATTGTCCGGGTATATGTTAAATCGTCAGGGGCGGCGTTTAATCATTGTTATTCAGCAAAATGGCCCGCGTGCTTCATCCGCACGTGGTGGTAAAATACAAGACGAAATATTGCGCTGGGCTTTCGAACAATAACTATCAGGCTTCAGGCAAGCTCAAGGGGTACATTAAATGGCAGTTTCAAAAGTGATGATGAATGGTACGGTTATCTGTGTGTTATTTTTTTCCTCACTTTCTCTGAATGTGGCCTTTGCTGAAAAGCAGGTTCCTTTATCGAAGATCACAATAAGCGGCGTTAGCAAAACGCTGAAAACAGCGCTGGAACGGCATTTGCCGGTTAATCAGCCCGCTTGTGATGCCCCCAAAGCCGAGGTGAGCGATTATTTTCGTTCACTTAAAAATAGCCTGCGCAAAGGTGGCAGGGCGTTGGGCTATTACGATGCAGAATTTACCTCAGGTGGAAAACGAGTCAATAACTGTTGGGAACTGACACTGGCGATTAAACCGGGTGAACCTGTCAGGGTGGTGAGTCAGTATATTGAGGTCAAAGGTGCGGGAGCTAATGAGCCGTTGTTTCGTCGAGCCATGCAAGCGCCACCATATCAGCAGGGCGATATACTCAACCATCAGCTTTATGATGACTTTAAGACACGATTGACCGAGACGGCGGAGACCTTGGGCTATCTTGATGCGGCTTATGAACAAAAATCCGTGACGGTCGATCCGCTGGCGTATCAAGCACGAGTCAATTTGGTCCTAAATACCGGCCCGCGTTACGTTTTTGGTGATATTACGGTTGAGCAAGATCTCTTGAGTGACTCGCTGATTGAGCGATTTATCAAAATAAAGCCGGGTACGCCATTTAGCACCGAACGCGTGATTGAGCAGCAACAAGCTTTTCAACGCAGTGGCTACTACTCATTAGTGAAGATTGATGTTGATATTGAAAATGCCAAGAATCAGCAGATACCGGTCACTATCTCGCTGACACGTGCAAAGCGGGATAAGTATCGTTATAAGCTAGGCTACGGGACAGATACAGGGCCACGGGTGAAAGCAGAGTTGCTACGCCGCTGGACTGGCCCGAAGGGTCGTAAAATTGAGACATCGGCTCAGTGGGCGAAAAATCTGTCACAGGTGAAGTTTAAGCTTGTTGAGCCTCGTGAGAATCCTGATTACGACAAGCTCACTTACCTGATTGACTGGACTTACGATACTGCCAATGACATCAGCAGTCAGTCCTTCGGGGTTGGAGCCGATTATGTGCGAAAACTGGATTCGGATTGGGAGCAAGGGCTGTTTGTTAACACATTGCTTGATAGAACCAAGGTGAAAGGGGGAGAGGCGGACAATTCCATTCTGACATTGGCTGGCGTACGGCTCGCCAAGACTCACATTAGCGACGAAGGCTTTGCAACCTCTGGTTGGCGTGTGAGTATGAAAGCTCAGGGTGCTGTTGATAAGCTTCTCAGTGACCAAAGTATTGCGCAACTGGAGGTGAATACCAAGTACATCTTTCCGGTGGGCAAGGGGCGCTTGGTGAATCGCTTGGATATTGGCACCACCAGTTCGGGGGATCTGGCAGATTTGCCGAAAAGGCTGCGCTTCTTTGCGGGTGGTGGTAACAGTGTGCGTGGTTATGACTTTGAGTCTATCGGTGAAAAAAACAGCTCTGGCGCGGTGATTGGTGGTAAGCATCTGCTGGCAGGTTCTGTTGAGTACGAGCACCCGATTAAAGATGCGTGGAGTGTGGCGGCCTTTCTGGATGCCGGTGATGCCTTCAATAGTTGGGGAGACATGGATTTACAGTATGGCATCGGGTTTGGTGGGCGCTACCGTTCGCCCATTGGCCCAGTTAGGGTCGATATTGCGTTTCCTGATGGCAAATTTAAGGATGCAGCGTTCCACCTAAGTGTAGGCCCTGATCTGTGAAGACTTCTGTTAGTGATTATCTGTTTTCACCCTTGGCGTGGATTCAGATAGTAGTTCTCTTTTTACTTCTCACGTTATTGGCACTGATATTGACCCCCTTAGGGCCTTTACTAGGCGCTTGGGCGGGCAATACGTTCGTGAAGCCGTTGACGATTGAGGGCGTTAGCGGGAGTTTGTTGTCAGACATCAAGGTTAAAAAAATCGAATGGCGTGATGGCGATGTCACCACACTTAATGACATTAATCTGCGAGTAGGTCGTCCCGACTTTGGTGCCAATCTACTACCCATTGAGCAACTGAGTATTCAGTCCTTAGCTGTTGACCTGTTGCCGACGGCCACGCCCAGAAAGCGAGGTGAGCTGGTTGATATTGGTGACTTTGGTACGGCTCCTGTCAACTTGCTGATTCACTCTGGAAAATTGAGTGAGTTTAGAGTTGTTGAGGCGGGTGAAAACCTGTTTCAGATGGACGAGGTGCTGCTGGGTGGCACTGAAGTTAAAGATAATCAGCTTTATCTCAAAAATGCCACTGCGAACATGGTGATTGCATCGGAACGCATCGCTCTGATAATTCCGCGGGCCAGCATGAACATGATGGTGCCGCACGAGATTAATCTGGATGGCACGCTCAGTTGGGAGCATACCGATGTTGGTCGTGTCACGGCCGACTTGCAGGGTGAAGGGCTGCTTCAGTCATATCAGTTAACGGCTGATGGCAAGATTGTACATCCCGAATTGGGTACACAGACATTCGCCGTAAAGGGCAAAGGTGATTTTGATTTTCTGGATATTAGGCAGGTAACACTGAGTGGTGACAGCGGCAGTTTGCTGGCGGAGGGTGAAGTCGCTTGGGTGCCGGATTTATCTGTTGATCTTGACGTGGCCGCGAATGCTCTGAACACCGCACAGTTCACTCCTGAGTGGCCTGCGGATTTGACGGGCAAGTTGGCACTTAAAATTACTCAGGAAGCTGGCAAGCTGCGTGGTGGTCTGGATATTAAAACCTTGAATGGCACATTGCGCGGTTACCCACTCAAAGGCAGTGGCAGAGTATCCATGCTAAATAACGAGCTGCTATTCGATAAGCTCGAATTGAAATCAGCCAGTAATACGTTGAAAGTGAACGGGCGAGGCAGCGAGCCTTTTGATTTAAGTTGGGATATTCATGGACGTGATTTATCCGCTTTAATGCTCGGTGTCGCGGGGCGTGTCAGTGCCAAAGGTCAATTAACCGGTAGTATGGATAAGCCGGAAATTAATGGTCAGCTCAATGCCACACGTTTGTCATTTCAGGGGCATAAACTTGATAGTGGTGATTTGAGCATTAAAACGGTAGAGGGTCAGTTTCAGTTGGATGGACGCTTTACAGGGCTGTTAGTGAATGGCGAGCGGATTCTCAATGCGACTGTTTCCGGTCGTGGTGATGTGGATCAACATAGTATTAGCCTGACGGCAAACCATACACAAGCCACCGTGAATGCCTCAGTTGATGGAAAATGGGATGGGCAGCACTGGCAAGGGGTTCTGAAAACGGTTGATATTAAGGATCGAACATTTGGTCGGTGGCACTTGCAAAAGCCCGCAAATGTGACCGTTTCGGCTCAGGGGCTGGTTGCGGATGAACTGTGCGTTGCGGGGGATGATGGTTCCGCCTGTACTAATGTCAAGTACACACAGCAAGATGGCTTTCGCACGGCGGGCAAGCTGACCAGTGCTCCATTGGAAATGCTGAATCCATTGATTCCACAAGGGTTCAGGATACAGGGACGGGTAAACGGGGATTACTCAATCGCAGTGAACGAGGTGCTAACAGGAAAGGCCGATCTGACCTTTGCACCCGGACAGCTAATCATTGATCAAGAGGGTTCACGCCAGCGAATTGCTTACCGGACAGGTAGGTTGGCGACCGAAATTAATGGCAATAATATCAAGGCGAATACCCGCTTTAGTTTGCTCAATGATGGCGTACTGGATGCTGCTGCGGATATTCAGCTTTCACCAAATGATGGTCAGCATCAGATTCGTGCAGCGGGTGAACTCAAGTCGATTCCGTTGGCCCTGGGGCAGGCGTTTTTACCAGAGGATATGAGTGTGTCGGGCTTGGTGAGCGGCTCCTTCAATGTTAGGCAAGAGGGCGATCAGCGTAATGGAAAGCTGCAACTTGGCAGTCAGGACGTTCAGTTTATTTATGCCGACAAGGCTGCGGGTCGTCAACGCTATTCATTCAACCAGGTACGGCTCAATGCAACACTAGTGGGTGAACAACTGGATGCGGATACACAGCTTAATTTAGTGACGGGCGGACATTTGGATGCGCGTGTGGATTTATCTGCCGATGATCTGAGTAAAGCCATTATTGCCGAGGGACAAGTGAAAGACATGCCACTGGCATTAGCGCGTCCTTACTTGCCGAAAGCGTTTGACGCGGATGGCTTGGTAGGTGGCAGCTTTAATATCCGCCAGGAAGGTGGGCAGCCGGTAGGGCAGGTGGACTTATTAGCCAGTAACGGCGTATTTGCTTACCAGCCAGCGGGAGAGCAAGCTCAGGAATATCTTTATAACACCGCCAAGGTGCAAGCCAGTATTCGTGGGGAAAAGGTCGATGGCAATGTTGATTTTGATCTCAAAAATGGCGGTAAATTTAGTGGGCGTGCGGCGGTTGATCTGGGTAATCCAGACTTTGTGAAGGCGGTGAATGCGGAAGGTAAAATTGATGCAATGCCACTGGCAATGTTGCGACCTTATTTGCCCAAAACACTTGATGTGGATGGCTTGGTAAGTGGTGAGTATAACGTCAACCAGCAAAGTGGCGAACCGGTCGGGCGTTTTAATCTGTTGAGCAATGGTGGCAGCGTTGTGTATCAGGCTGAGGGATCAGTGAGCCAGCGTTATGATTACCATGCCGCCAGACTGGAAGGTCAGCTTCAGGGCGATAAGTTACAGGCGAATGTGGCGTTAGAGCTAAAGGATGGTGGGGTACTGCGCAGTAATGTGAGTGCGGATATTTCATCACTTGAGCGTGATCCTGTTTTTACGGCGGAAGGAACGATTCAGGAAATGCCGATGGCTTTGGCACAAGCCTATTTACCTGAAGGCCTGGTCGTTAATGGGCGTATCAATGCGGAATACCAAATCCAACAACAGGGCAAATTAATGGGTAAGGTTCGATTAAACCTTCCAGCCAGCTCTTTTAGTTATAGTGATGGCAGTATCACGCCGCAAACTTATCGCTACCGTAGTGCAGAGCTTACTGCTGATATTGATGGCAATAAGGTGGTGACAGACGTCGCCTTTACTTTGCAAGATGGTGGGTCGTTTACAACCCAGGGCCGTTTGGATATTTCTCAGCCACACAATTTGTTTGCGTTTGAGGGCTCGGGAAATTTAGATGCATTTCCGTTGGCCCTGTTACAGCCATACCTGCCACTGCCCGTCACCTTTGAGGGGGTGGCAAAAGGGCATTACCAACTGAGTCAAACAGGTGGACAAAAAGGCAGTGTTCAACTAACGCTGCCTGCCAGTCGTTTTAGTGTGACCGATGCACAGGGCAAGCAGCAAACATTTGCTTACGAAGAAGGGCTGTTAAATGCGACGATCAACGGCAAATCGATTATTGCAGATGCGAAGATTTCACTGGAAAAAGGCGGCGTAATTGATAGCCAAGCCAATATATTGCTGGGAGGAAATGCGACATCCCATCGCATCACCGTGGAAGGAAACCTGGCTTCTGTGCCACTGGCACTTATTGAGCCTTATCTGTCTGAGGATGTGTCATTCCCCGGAAAGGTGAATGGTCGTTACAGCCTACGTCAGCAGCGCGCTAAGTTATCGGGCAAGGTTAATCTGAGTCTGCCAAATAGTTATTTTGTGGTTAAAACGGCTTCGGGTGATGAACGCTCCTTTGCCTATCAACAAGGCGTACTGAATGCCACCATTAACGATAATCGTATTAATGTAAACAGTACCTTGGTCTTTAAAGCGAAGGGTGATTTGCAGGCTCGTGTACAGATTGTGCTACGGGATAAGGGCGATCCAAGCATTAATGGGGTGGCTGAAGTTAATATACCGAATATCCACTGGGCGCAACCCTATGTGCCTAACAGTCGCGGATTAAGAGGGAAGGTTGTCGGCAAGGTTAATGTGAGTGGCTTGGTATCTCGTCCACGAGTGACCGGGCAGTTGGCGATGTCGGAGGGTTATTTACGCCTACCACAAGTCGGCACAGAGCTGACGGATATTAATATTCGAGTACAGGCAGATCGGGCGAATCAAGCTGTCATCGTGGGCAGCATGAAGTCCGGTGATGGTGTGATTAGTGCGAATGGCTATTTATCACTGGCGGATGTTAAAAACTGGACGGCAAAAATGAGTCTGAGTGGTCAGAACATTCAATTTGTCGATACATACGAAGCCAAGGCTTATATGACGCCTAATCTGCAAATTGAGGCTAACCCAAAAGCGGTGGTGATTCGTGGCACGGTCGATATTCCCAAAGCGGATATTAACCTGAAAGATGTGCCAGAATTTAGCATTGATGAATCCGAAGATGTGATTGTCATTGGAGAAAAAAGACCCAGTTCCACAATTAATGTCGTCCGTTTGCGACCAAATATTCTGGTACGCCTTGGCCGCGATGTGCGTTTTAAAGGCTTTGGTTTTTCTACTCGCCTGGCGGGAGGGTTAAGGATTACTAACAACCGCAATACCATTGTAACCAACGGATCGTTGAGCATTCTGGAAGGGCGTTATGAGGCTTACGGTCAGAATTTAAAAATTGACGATGGGCGCTTGGTGTTTAATGGCCCACCAAAGAATGTGGGTGTAGATGTACGGGCCATTCGAAAATTGACCGATGGCGAGGTGGGGATTCATTTAACTGGCACAATTCAGAAGCTGAAATCGACGATTTTCTCCGATCCAGTCATGCAGGAAACTGATGCTCTTAGCTATCTAGTGACCGGACACAGCTTGGCTTCCTCAACAGGGCGTGAAACAGCATTGCTCATGCAGGCCGTGCGTGGCTTGGGCATCGACGGAAGCGATGGCTTAATTCAACGAATCGGCAAGTCGTTGGGCTTGGATGATCTGAGTATTGTGACCAGAGATGATTTTCGAGAGAGTGAGTTGCAGCTCGGAAAGAAGCTTGGGTCTAAACTCTATGTTCGGTATCTGGTTGGGATCTTTGATAAAGCTCACCGGCTTGCGATTGATTACAAGATTAATAAATACCTTAATCTGGAAGTTCAGGCGGGTGGAGAGCAGAGTGTGGACTTGATTTATGAATATGAAAAAGAATAATCACTGCTGAGGCTTGGGTTTGACTACGGCAAAACCCGCATGACTCCAGCTAATGATGCCGCCGTACAAATTGATAGCGTTGATATCTGCTTGTTGTTTTAAAAATAGGCAGGCCTGTGCGGAGCGGCGGCCACTACGACAATAAATGACGTTGGTGACATCATTTGACAGCTCATCCATTCTCAAAGGTACCGTGTGAAGCGGCATAAATTCGCCGCCCTCAATGATTCCCTGCCGGTATTCCATGTCCGAGCGAACGTCAATCAGACGGATATTTTCACCACTATCCAGGCGGCTTTTTAATTCTGTAGCGCCGATTTCCTCAATCATAGACATGCTGCTGTTACCTTACCCTTGTGATAGTCGAATTGGATGGTAACCCTCGTATTTTGGGGAGTCAACCGTTCTGAGTCGGGCTATTAACGGGGGATTTTAGATTTTCGTGTCTCTGTATTCGACAGTCTGGCTGTGTAGAAAATTGACAGCATGAATACGTGCAAATAGTGTGGTATTTTTTGTTATAGTGCGGATCATAATGACTGGAGCTTTACGGAAGGAGGGCTAGTCACACCCAGCGCGTTGTGTGCAAGTTGAGAATCATACCAGGACTGAAATTATCACTTAAATCAAAATGCAGAATCAGATAAATATTCGAAAAGCGGACGAAACTGACTTTGGTTCGATTTACCAGTTTGTGAATGAATTGGAGGAAACTGTTTTTGAACTTGAAAATCAAAGAAAAGCTTTTGAGCAAAACATTAAGAACGAAAACTATATCTATCTGATTGCACAACTAAATGACAAGTCAATTGGGTTTATAAGCTGTCATTCTCAAAATCTGTTACATCGCGCTGGACAAAAAATTGCGGAAATCCAGGAAATGTATGTAATTCCAGAAAAGAGGAAAATCGGAGTTGGAAAAAGATTGATTGACGAACTAAAACGCGTTGCTAAAAAGAATGGAATTGTACAATTGGAAGTAACATCCAATAAAAGACGGACTGAAACGCACCGATTCTACCAAAGGGAAAATTTCCTCAACACACACGAAAAATTCACCTTTGAACTGAAATGATAATCATGCTGGCCGAATAAAATCGGCACACAACAATGGCTGTAGGCAAGCGGGCGGACAGTGATAAACGAAGCGATAATGCATTTAACAAACTAGGTTCACGGCTGATAGGAAAGTGTTTCTAAAGCCCATCTGCTAGACAAACTTTGACCGCAGGTTTACTATTCATCGTCGAATTATTTACACTCAACCAGAGCCGAAAACATTATGTCTACCCAAAGAATAAGCTGGAAAGAAGGCGTCCCAACCGAAGGCGTTAACATTTTAAGTGCAGGTGGCGGAGCCATCGTAAGCCCGACGAAGGTTGGCTACATTGTCATGACTTCTGATCGCGTTGGCCTTGAGCGCAAGTTTGAAGCCAAGCAGCGTAAACTGAATAAGCCCGGCGTTGTGTTGTGTTCAAGTATGGAGCAGCTTCGGGAGTTGGCTGAGCTGAATGGTGAGATTGAGGCGTTTTATCAAACACATTGGGATAACGATATTCTGTTGGGTTGCATTCTGCCGTGGAAAGACAACGGTAGAGCGAAGCTTCCAGACGACGGCTGTACTGAGCTGATGATGGATAAGCGAGGCACGACTTGTTTTGTTATCAAATTTGGCAAGCCCAGCGAAATGCTGGCCAAAGAGCTGTGGGAAAAGCACGGTAAGTTTGTCTTTGCAAGCTCTGCCAATCCTTCGGGGCAAGGGAATCGTGGTAGAAGTGATGGCATTGGTGAGCGTATTGAAAATGCCGTTGATTTAATCATTGATGCTGATGACTACGTTGAGTCCATTCAGCCAGATAAGACGGTTGAGACGCGTTACGAGCAGGGTGTTATGGTGTCGATGGTAGATGCTGATGGCAAGCTGATTCCTGAGCAAAAGGGTGAGCGTTCAGTGACACCTGCCCCGGTGCTTATCCGCAAAGGCTTGGATAACGATAAAATTATGGCGAATCTGGCCGAACACTTTAACAGCTGGGACTACCGTCACGGTGAGTATTATTGATTTGTTAAAGTTGAATCATGCAAAAAAGCCGACGTGATTGTCGGTTTTTTTGTGTCCTCTTGCACCGAATCTTCTACTCCATTGTTGAGTAATAATTGCTGAGAAACCAATATAGAATGGCTGAATATGGGTATCATAGGTGCGACTCACAATTTACGGGAAACCTTTATTGCAGCGCAGTAATAATGAGTATTAGCGGTGTTTGTGGTAGGGTGCTAGGTGCTTTTACTAAGCAGTATCTAGCGGGGGGCGGTTTTTATTTCCGATAAGCTGCTGTTGATTATTCCATACAGGTCTATATCTGTGTTTATAGGCTTGGATTTTGGGGTTTTGGCAGTATGCGGTCTTCCTTGCTGTATCGTATTTTTTTGGAATTAGTACTCAATACCGTATGAATAGTGGAATACCCGATAGTCTTTACTCGCATGAGCGGGAGCATAGTAGTTGTGGGGTTGGCTTCCTGACCCGCAAGGATGGCAGGCAGACTCATAAGTTACTTGAAATGGGTCACGAGGCATTGTGCGCAGTGCCGCATCGTGGCGGAATGTCCTCCAGAGGAGTGGGTGATGGCGCGGGTGTCGGCATCGACTTATCACTGAAATTTTTCTCAAGATTGTGTGGGAAAACACTAGAGAAAGGGCGCTTTGGTGTTGGTAATTTCTTTCTGGCGGATGACCCGTCTTATCACGAAGAAGCCTGTCAGATTATTGAGAGCGCATTGCAATCTCATGGTCTCGATGTTTTATGCGTGAGGCATGTTGCGGTTAATAACGATGTATTGCGTCCTGCATCGGTTGAGCAACAGTTGCCTATTCGCCAATGGGTGTTTGCCGCACCACAAGGAGTCGAAGGTGTAGCGTTTGATAAGCTGATTTACAGCGCAATGCTGGAGATTGAAGCCAGTGCATATACCGTTCCCCGTCTGCAAGGGATGTACCCGATTTCCATGTCGGCACATACTCAGGTACTTAAAGGTCGCTTGTATTCCAATGAGCTAGTGCCGTACTTTAAGGATCTGAACGATCCTGATCACGAAGTCCATACGTTCTATTTCCATACCCGCTTTTCGACTAATACCGACCCTCATCCGACGATGGCGCAGCCGTTTCGCCTTATGGCACATAACGGGGAGTTGAATACGGATAAAAAGAACCGACTTTCTGAGGCCGCCGTGGCCAAGGCGCGAAATAAAGCCATCATCCGTCCGCCGGGGCAGTCGGATAGTTGTCGCCTGGATCAAACATTGCAATCCCGTATCGTGGAAGATGATATGGACTTGGTGACCGCTGTAGTGGCGATGATGCCACCTGCCTGGGAAAATGATGACACCCTGTCTGAGCCAGTACGCAATATGTTGGCTTACTTCTCGCTTTACGAGGAAAAGAATGATGGGCCGGCGGCATTAGTATTTGCAAATGGTCGTGTGGTTGGCGCAAGGCTTGACCGGCTTGGCTTGCGTCCGTTGCGCACTATTGAAACAGACGACTATTTAGCGGTTATGTCCGAGGCAGGGCAGATTAGCTTTGACCCGAAAACCGTGATTAGCCGTGGCCGTATCGAAGCGGGCGGGATGCTGTACTACAACCACGAGACGCAGCAAAGCTATGGTACGATCGACACACTGGAAATGCTGGCGGCGGAGCACGATTATTCCAGTTTACTTGCCGAGGCGCGGGTAAGGGTGGCTGATATTCCAGAGACAGAGATTAACCCTAAAGTCGCGGCGGGGCGTTATGATGGCGACTTGTCTACAGAAGCCCGTTATGTGGCTTACTCCCACAATCAGGAAAGCTTCCGCTTTTTAATGGATCCGATGTTGGCCGATGGCTTGGAGAAAGTGACCGCTATGGGTTACGGCAATGCGATTACCGCGCTGTCGGATCACGAAGGTGGCGTGGCTAAGTATTTCTCTCAGCGATTTGCCCAGGTCACAAATCCGTCACTGGACTCCATTCGTGAATCCGATGGTATGACCTTGCGGGTTGCCTTGGGTACCAAGCCTTACAAGAAGCACCAGAAGACCAGGCAAATCGTGGTGAATTCGCCTATCTTGTCGATGACGGATATGCTGAAAATTCGTTCCCGCGATATAGTGACAAACCAGTCCTTTGATATTTTTTATCGTCCCGACTACGACAATGCTGAGGCAAATGAAGCGGCCTTGATTGCGGCGATTGATGGCATTTGTGATCGGGTGCAGGCATTCGTTGAGCAGGGTGGTGAAGTTGTGATTTTGAGTGACCGCCATATCACGCGCGAGCTGGCGGCAATTCCGATGATTATCATTGTTTCTGCGGTCAATCAGCGCCTGATTGAAGAAGGTTTGCGTCTCAGAGCCTCAATCATTGTTGAGAGTGGGCAAGTATCCTCAGCGCACCACATCGCCTGTGCATTGGGCTTTGGGGCGGCGGCGGTTTACCCACTGGGGGTTCGCTTAAGGGCCGAAGATAAGTTCAGTAATGACCCAACAGCGGCTTACACGCGCTTTGTTAAAGCGGCAGAGAAGTCCCTGATGAAGATTATGGGCAAGGTGGGCTTGTGTACGGTTGAAAGTTATTCAGGTGGTGAGTTCTTCGAGCCTAATTTTTTGGATACCCGTGATCCGGTGTTTGCGCGTTACTTCCCGAATATGCACTCGCCGGTGGGTGGCGTTGGTTTCTCCGTGGTGGCGAAGTCTGTTGCAGATTGGCACCAGCGCGCGCTCAGTGTTGAGGATGAGGCCAGCATCCCAATGCTGGGGCTGTTCAAAGAGCGTAGCGAAGGCGCGGGACATTCGTTTGGTACGGCGGCGGTTCGTGGCTTTTTAGATATGACCGAGGAGCCAATCAGCTTTGATAAGGATGATCCTCATACGGTTGACCGCAATCGTTTATTGACCATTAGGCGAATGGGTGAGGCGTATGATCTTCACGATGAAGGCTATAAAAATACCAGTTTTGACAAACTGACACCGGCAGAGATTGACCGCTTTAAAATCACGGCTGCATACCGAAAATTTTCTCAGGATATGGCTGAAGAACGGGCAATTCGTCCAGCGGCCTTACGTGATGTGTTGTCTTTACCAGCGGATATTACTGTGTTACGCACCAGCGATGAAATTCGTCAGGAGATGATGCAGTTTAATCGCGCGGGTAATAATGATTTTGTTATTCGGGGCCTGGACTGTGAGCGGGTCAGCGAGGGCTGTTACAAAATGACGCTTAATGGCCCGCTGGCAGATGAAAAGGATCGTCTGGAGGCGCTTGCCCAGTCGTTTGTTGATCGCTTTGCCGATGCTATCACCGGGCAACGCATTGACGATGATGCGCTATATCTTGATGTTGAAGGAAAGGCTCTGGATTATGTGAGCCGCTTGCGTTCGGCACTACCTGCTATTCCGTTGGAAGAAGTAGAGCCAGCCTCGGCTATGACGCACCGTTTGGCCTCTGGCGCGATGAGTCATGGGGCGCTGGTCGCTTCTGCGCATGAGGCAGTGGCACATGGCACCAATATCGTTGGTGGTATGTCTAATTGTGGCGAGGGTGGTGAGCATATTACCCGCTATGGCACGATTCGCTCGTCACGCATTAAACAGTTTGCATCGGGGCGTTTTGGTGTCTGGGCAGGCTATCTGGCCGACCCAAACTTGCAGGAAATTGAGATCAAAATTGGTCAGGGCGCCAAGCCTGGTGAGGGCGGGCAGCTTCCGGGGGCGAAGGTTACTGTTGAGATTGCCGCAGCGCGTGGTGGTACGCCGGGTGTGGAGCTGATTTCGCCGCCGCCGCACCACGATACATATTCGATTGAAGACTTGGCACAGCTTATCCATGATGCCAAAGCCGCTCGTGTTCGGGTCATTGTTAAGCTGGTGAGCTCTGAGGGCATCGGTACGATTGCCGTGGGCGTTGCCAAGGCTGGTGCCGATGTGATTAATGTTGCCGGTAATACCGGAGGCACGGGTGCAGCGGCGGTCACTTCCCTGAAATACACTGGTCGTGCCGCGGAAATTGGTATTGCCGAAGTCCATCAGGCGTTGTGCGCCAATGGCATTCGCCAGAAGGTGGTGCTGCGGTGCTCCGGTGCCAATCAAACCGGCTCAGATGTTGTCAAGGCAGCCCTGTTGGGTGGTGATAGCTTTGAGTTTGGTACCACTGCATTAATGATGCTGAAGTGCGTTATGGCCAAAAACTGTAACGTAAAATGTCCGGCGGGTCTGACAACGAACCCTGAGGTCTTCGATGGCGATCCTCGCGCACTGGCACAATACCTGCTGAACTTAACACATGAAGTTCGGGAGATACTGGCACGTCTTGGCTTACGTTCGCTGGCGGAGGCGCGTGGTCGCTCTGAACTGCTGCATCTACTGGATCATCCGTCCTCTATCGGGCGGCTGGACTTGCGAGCCATGCTGCAGCCGGTCGAGGAAATTAAAGTCAGTAATCCGGTTTATCTGGAAAAAGACTTTTCGGTGGATGATGAATTGCTGAAGGTGGTGCGTCAGGCCATTTTTGAGGAAGGCAAAACATCCGTTGAAACCAGTGAACCGATACGCTTGAATAATCGGAATAAGAGCGTGGGTGGCCAGTTGGCGATTGATATTGAACGCGCCTTAAACTATGAGCTGCGTGGGCAAGATATTCCAGCGACCATCACTGATCCGAATGAGCGAGTGATGTTGCGTCCAGCAACGGTGTTGATCAATACTTGTGGCTCAGCGGGGCAATCCTACGCGGCATTTTGTAACAGCGGGATGCGCATGACGCATGTCGGCACGTGTAATGATGGTGTGGGTAAAGGTGCGTGTGGTGGTGAGATCATCATTACCCCACCGAACGCAACGGAGTATGCTGACGGTGATAATGTACTAATCGGTAACTTTGCACTCTTTGGCGCAACGGGTGGTCGCTTGTTTGTGGAAGGACAGGCGGGTGATCGCTTCGCAGTGCGAAACTCTGGCGCAACGGCAGTTGTTGAGGGTGTCGGTGATTTCTGTGCCGAGTACATGACCAATGGTGCCATTCTGAATCTGGGCGAAGTGACCAAAGGCTTTGGTAATGGCATGTCCGGCGGCTTTGCCTATCAATATGATCCCAAAGGCAAGTTATCAGGCGTGATCAGCAAGGATTCGGTGTTGATTGGCAGTATTCTTGATGACTCGGCGAATGCCAAGGCGCAATATGATGCGGTGCGGTTGCTGCTAACGTGGCACGTTGAAGCCACTCACTCCAAATTGGGCACTCACTTATTGGAGAACTGGGAAACTGAGAAGCAGCACTTCTACTTCCTGATGCCACGTGCATTACTCCAGTATCAAGATGCAGATGCTATTTTGGCCAGTAAGAGCCGCAAGGAGTTGCTGGATGAACTGGCAACAGGGTTGGCGACCGATCAAGTCAGCCGCTTTAAGCAGGCATGGCGCTCTGGAGAGGTGATTAACCAGGGACAAATTCCTGACTATGGGGATGTGGATACTGATGACGGCTTTGTCTTACTGAATCACTGGATGGTGTTGCATAAGGCACAACAGCTTGCGGTCAAACGTCTGGGTGGTCAGTTTGCGGAAGCCTCAGCGGAGGTGACGAAAGCGGCGCGCAATTTAATACTTACCGAAGATTTTGCCTTAATGAGCGAGTTACTAAAGCATGGTAGAAAGGCGATTGATTGCTATCGTGATGAAGAGTTGGCTGTGCTGATTTCTAACAAGCGTCTGAATGACTTCAAACGTGCGCTTGATCTGCGTACCGTTGTGAGTATGGATAGCCCCGGACTTTACGGTTGGATCATACATCTGGATCGTAAGAACCGTGATGCCATGGGTGATATACCAAGTTACGATAAATTATTTGCCGGTCAGAGCCTGCCAGCCCTGACTGCGGTCTCAATGTAGTTGAGTTGATATTATGAAAGCACCTTTTATTCCAGAAAATGCCCCATTTAATGAAGACCAGCGCGCCTGGATTTCAGGGTTCATGGCTGGCCTGTACTCGCGGGCGGCGGTTAATACAGAGCAAATGCAGATGACAAATGCTCCACAGGTGGCAACAGCCAAGCCTTTGCATATTCTCTACGGAACCCAAACTGGTAACGCCGAGTCGATTGCCAATGACGCGGCTGAACTGGCCAAACAGCAGGGCTTACAGCCGACCGTTGTCGCTATGGACGATGTGAGTATCGAAAGCCTGACGAATCTGCGAGCGATTCTTGTTGTGATCTCTACCTATGGTGAAGGTGAGATGCCAGATAATGCTGCGCTGTTTTGGGAAGCACTTTCCGCGACAACTGCCCCCAGGCTTGAGCAGCTCAGTTACAGTGTGCTGGCCTTGGGTGACACTGGCTACGATGAGTTCTGTCAGGCTGGAAAACTGATTGATATTCGTTTAGAGCAATTGGGCGCGAGACGTATATTTAATCGCGTTGATTGTGATGTGGACTATGAAGACCCGGCGGCTGGGTGGATTAACCAGGTGTTGCCATTGATGGCGGAAGTGGCTGCCAGCAGTGATGCAGCGGCTGCCTCTGATGCCGAGCCTACACCGGCGGCAGCAAAGCCAAAGTGGGGACGCAAGAACCCGTATCCATCAAAACTACTTGAAAACCGTCGCCTATCGGGTGATTGCTCCGTTAAAGAAATCCGTCATTTTGCTTTTGACCTGACCGATAGCGGCCTGACTTATGAAGCGGGGGATGCGTTGAGTGTGATTCCGGTGAATGATCCGAATCTGGTCGATACCATTATCGCGCAGTTGAATGCTGACCCTGACCAGGTTGTTGTTAAATATGATTTGCCGCTTAGGAAAGTTCTGCGTCGTAAGGTGGAAATTAGTACGCCATCCAAAGATATTATTCAGGCGGTTAATGAGCGGGTGGGGCACGGCGAGCTGAAAACTATTTTGGCCAGTGGCAACAGGGATCATCTGGAGAAGTTCCTTTGGGGCAAGGATATATTGGACTTGCTACAACTGGGCGAGCCGGGTCTGTTTGGTGTAGATGAGTTTGTGGCATGTCTTAAGCCATTGCAGCATCGTGCTTACTCGATTTCTTCTAGCCCAAAGGCGCATGAGAATGAAGTGCATTTAACGGTTGCAGCGGTGCGTTGGGAGTATGGTGGACGTGAGCACAAAGGTGTGTGTTCAACCTATATGGCAGACCACCTACGAGCGGGCGATGAGGTGAGTATCTTTATGTCACCTAACCGAAACTTCCGCATCCCCGAAGACAATGATGCGCCGATGATTATGGTCGGGCCGGGTACGGGCATTGCGCCTTTCCGCGCATTTCTGGAAGAGCGCCGTGAGATTGGCGCGCAAGGGAAAAACTGGCTGTTCTTTGGTGATCAACACTGCGCCGATGACTTCATTTACGAAGATGAGCTGAAAGTCATGCAGCAAGATGGCTTGTTGACCCGTTTGGACCTGGCTTTCTCAAGGGATCAGGAGGAGAAAATCTACGTGCAGACACGCATGCGTGAGCATGCCGCAGCGCTGTATGCCTGGTTGCAAGAGGGCGGCTATTTCTATATTTGCGGGGATGCAACCCGTATGGCGAAAGACGTTGATGAGGCGCTGCATGAAATCATTCAACAGCAGGGTGGTATGGACGCAGAGGGCGCGAAAGCCTATGTGGATAACCTGAAGCGTGAGAAGCGCTACCTGCGAGACGTGTATTAATGATGAAAATCCCTGCGGTTCGTGCCTTTAACGAGGTTGTTACAATAACCGTGGGGGTACTTTACCAGCTTGATGAAACTCACTATTATCAGCCCTCTGGTAAGTCCATGACAGGTTGTCTCTAGTTGCGCGGGGCGCAGCGGCATTCCTGATTACCGTATTGAGAACAAAAACAGGAGTCTTCTCTATGATTCATTCATTGCTAAGTAAGCTAGATCGTCAAGTAAAATTTAGTCAAGCATCTGCACACTGCGATGTGCCTTGTGGCATCTACGACCCTTCAACGGCTCAAATTGCCGCGTTGACCGTAATTCGTATGATGGATCTGCTGGCAGAGCTGGGCGCGAAAGAAAGCCTGTCGCTGAAAGAGCACGCTCAGTTGTCACGTTTGGTTGCGCAAAAAGAAGAACACGCACTGAAAGCAAAAGAAGAAGTGCGCATCATTTGGGGTGACTACTTCAAACAGCCTCAGTTTGAGCAGGTTGCAGGCGTCCATGAGTTGGTACACAACATCATGATGCAGGGTTCCAAGTGCAGACAGAACACGGATCGCGCTATGGGCGAAGAATTCCTGAAGCTGATCAACGAGTTTGCGGAAGCATTCTGGAAGACCAAGGGCGTAGAAACTTACACTGCGACTTGCCCTTACCCACCAAGTGAGTCTGTGGTTTACCCTAAACTGGGTGGCTAATAAGCAAGGGTGTTACGCATTTTTCGGGTGACGGGTGACAGCATGAAGCCCGTGCTTGATGATGGTGATTTCGTGGTGGCACTCACGATCAGGCCAAAGCCAAAGCTCAATCGCTTACTGGTCGTGGATCATTCGGAATATGGCGTGATTATTAAGCGAGTCATCGGTGTTGAAGCCGATGGCTCGTGTTGGTTGGGGAGCGATAATCCCCGCGGCGTTAGTAGCAGCCAACTCGGTAAAGTGTCCCCTGAGCAAATTCTGGGTCTGGTGTTGTGGTGCATCAGGCGCTAGTAAACCATCGTTTTTATTGATCTCATTCGCTCAATTTCGCAGTCGTTGCGCACCAGACTCGTTATCGCATGTGTCTGGCAATTTCCTGAGTAAGCTGCAATAACGCCTGACTTTGTGCCGCCACGTAGGCATTGTAATCGCTGCCACTGACTTTGCTGGTAATAGTTGAGTTACGCACGGCAATTTCTTCACGACCTCTGAGCAAACGCCAGCGCGCCTTCAGCGTAACATTTTGGCCTAGTTTGCCATCTAATTGGTCAATATCAATTCGCACGCTGTACTTAGGTTTAAAGCTTAGTTTCCACGGATATTTTTCAACATTTTCAGTACCCAAAATTGCGGAGAAGTTATCCGTTAAGACCCGGCTCAAATCTTCTTTTAAAATCCCGCCCCATTGGTGCTTTTCAGCCATTGCTACCTCTGTGGCTGATTTGCGGGTAATAATCTGCGGGCGACGCAGCAGACGGGATAACCCAATCGGGCCAACGCCGATACGCAGTGATGGGTTATTTGCTTGAATGGTGGGCTTGCTGGAGGATAAAGCCAACGGTGTTAAGGAATAAAACCGCGTTCCCCCCAGCCCTTCATCATTATTCCCCAGCGTACTACAGGCGCTTAGCAAGCTTGCAAGAATGAGTGTGAGACCTCTGGATTGTGATAAAGAGAACATGGTTATTTTCCTAAAATCAATGAGTTAGGCTTGCGTTGCAGGGTATCTGCCAGCACAGTAAACGAATTGGCGGCTTCACTCAGATCATTGATCAATTGCTGGAAGCGATATTGCAGGGCGGAGTCCTCGCTCAAGGTTGCGTTAATACTGCGCTCAACGGTATGAGTGGCTTTGTTGATGCCGCCCAAGGTGCGCGAAGTATCCTTCTGCAAACGGACAACCGATTTGCCCACATTCTGCATCATCACCCGTGCGTCAATAATGGCCTTGCTGATGTCTTTTTCCAGTACACCTGTGGACTTGTTGAGTTGCTGACTCAATTTGCGTACATCAATGAGAGCGGTACTGGTATCTTTCTGCAAGGTACCTACGGCACCACTGATTGAAGTGGCTGCTTTACCGGCACTTTGCATCATTACACGAGCATCAATCATGGCGGTACTGGCATCCTTCTGTAATTTACCCACCCTGCTGCTGATTGATGTGGCTGCCTTGCCCGCATTTTGCATCATCACACGGGCGTCAATCATGGCCCGACTGGCGTCTTTTTGTAAGGTCTTTGTTGCATTATCCACCGTCCCCATCACTTTTCGTGCATCACCAAGTGCTAGTTGCAGGCTCTTGGCTGTCTTGCTGGCCTCGGCCAATAGCTGGGTGACTTCACCGGAGATACCTTGTTCTGCCAGCTCACGGGTAATGGTGTCAATGCTTTGACTGGTTGAGGCAAGGGACTTGAGTGTCTGCTTTAAGTCGTTCGACCCCAGCAATTGTGTCGCACTTTTCAGCGCAGCATTCAACTGCTTTGTAATGTCGGAAGGATCAAATTGGGTTAGCGAGGGTTTCGCTTTAATACTGGGGAAAATACTGGCGTAATGATCATTCAGTTTGACCAGTGTGGTGAAATTCTCACCCGTCTGGGGAGTCATGGTCAAACTAATAAACTGCGTGCCGGTTAGAATACTGTGTGATACCAGTTGCGCACGAAGTCCTTTTTCCACCAAGGATTGCAGGAGCTTTTCAGCGTCCAGGCGGTTACTGTTGGCAGATAGTTTATCAACATGCAGTGCCGCGTGAACTTGGGTGCGAATGGAGCCCGTTTCTGGATTGGGGCTAAGCAGGATTTTCTCAACCTGGCCCAGCTTAATCCCCTGATATTTCACGGGAGCACCTTCATACAGCGCGTGTAGTGTATCCTCAAAGTACATGACGTACTTGAGCTTATTATTCCCCGATGTATCTTCTTTGGCTTGGTGAAAACTATTGTACAGCTTAAATGTGTTTCTTCCATCCAGCGGGTAGCCCACTTCTTTCTCATCTGTTTCAAAAGCAATGCCACCGATTAACAAGGAGGTAAGGGACTCAAGTCGCGCATTGACCCCTTGAGTCGTCAGGTCAACCTCAAAGCCACTGGCATTCCAAAAGCGTGTATTGGTGAGAATTTTTTTGTGATAAGGCGCGTTGACAAAAATATCCACATCAACTTTTTGGGTATCGGGGTTCAGGTGATACCCCGTGACTTGTCCCGCATTGAGCTGACGATAATAAACCGGCGAGCCAATATCTAATGAGCCGAGGCGGTCAGTACTTAACACCAGCGCTATGCCATCGCTCTGAATACTCACGGTTGGTGGTTGAGTTAAGCCCTCGTATTCCTTCTTGTTTGGCCCTGCTATTCCTGGCTCCATGCCAATATTAATACCTGATAGCAGGGTTTGCAGGCCACTGACACCCCGCAGTGTGACCCGTGGGCTGACAATCCAGAATTGAGTTTCCGGCCCTAGATTTTTTTCCATGTCATTATAAATCTCAACAGTGACACGGACAGTTTTAAGGTCAGGAGACAGGCCAACCTTACGCACAATACCGACATCAACGTCTTTGTATTTCACCATTGTTCTGCGTGCTTCAATGCCTGAAGCCTGATCAAAAGTAATGACAATAAATGTGCCACGTTCGGAGTAATACTTATACGCCAGCCAGCCCGCAATTAGGGCGGCAACGAGCGGGATAAACCAAACCAGGGAGAAACGGGGCTTCTTGGTGACTTCTGCTTCGGGCAGTGGGTAATCAGACATCGGAAGAATCCTCAATGACGTCCCAGATCAGGCGTGGGTCGAATGTGTGAGCGGCAACCATTGTTAGAATAACCACGGCTGCAAATGAAAGTGCGCCTATACCGGGAGTAACCGTGGCCGCATTACCGAATTGCACCAATGCCACTAAAATGCCAATAACAAAAATATCAATCATCGACCAGCGCCCGATAAACTCAGTGAGTCGGTATAGTTGTGTCCGTTCGCGGGGACGCCAGTGACTGCGCAGTTGGATGCTCACTAACAGGCCTAAGAGCGTCAGTAACTTGGCAATGGGAATGACAATACTGGCGAGAAATACCAGCAGTGCCAGTGGCCACATGCCCGCCTGAAGTAGGGTTACTACCCCCGACATAATCGTATCGGGGTGGCCATCGCCCCACATAACCACGGTCATAATGGGGAACACATTGGCGGGGATGTATAAAATCATGGCCGCAATGACTAAAGCCCAAGTTCGACTGAGGCTATTCGGCACGCGCGAGTGAATCAATGAGCCACACACATAGCACCGCACTTGTTTTTCTCCCGCCTCATCGTCGAGTAGCTCCGATGGCCGGCGATTTAAATGGTGACAAAACTGGCAAGCAATCAAGCCCGCCTTACGCGCTGTCATCATGGTTTAGACTTCCGTAAATGATCCCAGACATCGTCAGGGTTCAGTGTCAAACTGAGCACTGTCAGAGTAATAATCAACATAATGAACGCATACAGTGAAATACCGGCAATGACCTCGGTAATATCTGCCAACTTTACGGCAGCCACAATTAAGGCCAGTAAAAAGATTTCTAACATGCCCCACGCGTCAGTACTGCGTAAAAAGCGAAACAGGGGAGCGATGGCCGGTGTGAAATGATTCATGCGAACAGTGGTAAACACATAAATCATGCCCAGCAAACTAAACAGTGGAAACAAGATAGTGGTGAATAATATCAGCAGACCAAGCGATGGCATATCTGCATTAAATAAGGCAAGCGTTGCGGAGATCAGGTTACCGTGTTGCGTTATACCTAACACTTTTAATGAGATCAGCGGAAATAAATTTGCCACCAAAAATAGAATCAGTCCCGTAATGGCTAGTGCCAGACTGTAATCCAGTGAGTTAGCATAGATACGCCTGAGCAGTGCGCCGCAGCGTTGACAGCGGGCAACCTCGCCATTGTCTAAATCAGGAAGTTGCTGGAGTAAATCGCACTCGTGGCACGCTCTTGTGGTGCGGCAATCCAGCGATTCTAGTTCCTCTCGTGTCATACTTTAATTATTTTTGTTTATGGTTCGGCGGATTCTACCACATTATGGCAGTAGTCGAGTGTTATTGCGGTTTGGGAGGGGTGTTTAATTTTTGAATGAGCAGGCCTCCCAAAATGAGCACTAGACCGATGAGTGTTGATGGCAGGATTGGTTCCTCAAGTAGCACATTAATAATCATTAGCGACAGGATGGGGGAGATAAAAATCAGGTTGGCAATGCTGGCGGTGCTATTGGTTAGACGCATGGCCGTTAGCCAAAAAATAAAACTCAGGCCCATCTCAAATAACCCAACGTAAATCGCTCCTGCAAGTCCTTGCCACGGCACTGCGATTAGCTCTCCGGCCACGGCACAATAGACAAAAATCATCGGCAGGGCGCAACTGAAGTTTAAAAACAGTGTTGTTAGCGCATCCCCTTTCTGGCGTGTATTTAAAAGCCAGTACAACGCCCACAGCACCGTACTGGCCAGTGCCCAAGCGACACCTTCCAGGTTTGAAAACTCCAGTCCCAATACATCACCGCGCGTGGCAATGACCAATACACCGCTGTAACACACCAAAGCAGCAATGCCTTCGTATAGTTTTAACTTATGCCCAAGCAAGGGAATGGCTAATAGCGTGAGGGTTAGTGCCCAACTGTAGTTGAGAATCTGCGCCTCTTGTGCGGGGAGCAATTTATAAGCTTGAAACAGTACCAAATAATAAATAAACGGATTCATTGCGCCAAAAAACAAGGCGTATTTATAGTCACTCCAAGAGGCTGAAAATGCACTTTTTAATCGACCCTTTGCCAGCAAAATAGCCGCCAAAAATAACCAGGAGCTAAGGCTTGCATACAATAATAATTGTGCAGGGGACAGGTATTGCAGGCTTAACTTAAACGCTGTGGCAACTGTTGACCAGCACAACACGGCCGCGATACCGAAAGCGTAAGCCTTTCCTTGTCGGGATAATTGGGGCATTGGCTGGATAACCCTGAGCGTGGAAAAATGCTCATTTTAAGGGCTAAAAAATGGTTTGTCGCGGCTTGTTCGTGCTTTATGATCTACAGTCAATTTAATCATAAGGTGATGCCATGAGTGATGACGCAACAGTTCAACAAATCCTAAACGAATCAAAAACAATAGCGGTAGTCGGCATTTCTCACAAACAGGAACGCGCCAGCTATAAGGTCGCTAAGTTTCTAATGGAAAAGGGTTATACCGTGATCCCTGTCAACCCTAAATATCAAGAGTTGCTAGGTCAGACCTGCTATGCCACGCTGGAGGATATTCCGGTGCCAGTTGACATGGTGGACTGTTTCCGGCGTTCTGAAGATATTCCACCGATTGCGGAATCCGCAATTAAAATTGGCGCGAAAGTACTTTGGATGCAGTTGGGTGTAGTGAATGAAGAAGCCGCTCAAATGGCTGAGGCAGCGGGGTTGAAAGTGGTGATGGATAAGTGTCCCAAGATGGAATATCGGGGGTAGTGTGGGCTTCTCGGAAAAAAATCTGAAGGATAAGAATGGTATCCTCAACAAATGGATGAAATTCGTTATTTGAAGAATTAACCCAATGTGTCAGATGAGGTTCGAGTTGGTGATAATTTTTGTGGTGGCTTTGGATAACTCCGCGCAATAGCGCAAGTCGCCCGCGCGGTTTTTTGTTTAACCAGCACTAATTCCGCTGCTTCACCCGTTATTAACTGCGCCGCATAAAGTGCCGCAGATTCCGCAACGCCATATACTCCAGTAACAGCAAACACATAATCCGACTTTGTGCTGAGTTGATCTTCCACCATACTTAGTGCAGCAGCGTTGTAAGTACGAAACGGCTTGCCCAGTTGCTCGGCTAATCGAATCAGTCCTGTCTCGTCGGCTTTTAAGTCAATGCTGTTAATGTCACTGATCTGCTCATTGTCTAGTCCGGCTTGTGCCAAGCAGTTGCTAAGCAATTCCGCCAAATGGTGTTCAGGGCAGTGTCGCTCGCAGCCCATGCCGACACTGTAAACCGGTTTGAGATAAGGTTTGGCGGTGGTCATAACCAGTTGTGCCCCCAGCATTTTGGATACTTGCGCCGCCCAGTCGTTGGCTCCACCTTCGTGCCCTGAGAGCAGGGGGATCACAAATTGCCCCAGCTCGTCCAGCACCAATACTGCGGGGTCTGTGTGTTTGTTATTCAGGACGGGGGCGAGTGTGCGAACTGCAATGCCTGTGGCACAAATTAGAATCAGCCGCTCGCCGAGGCGAAAGGCATTTTGGACGCTGGTCTGAAATGGCTTGGGCTTGTACCAATGTTCGCTATCGGCGATGGCTTTATTGAGTCGTTGCCCAAGTCGTTGTCCTGCATCGGTTAGGGAGACAATTCGGATCATTAGCTTCGGTCACGCTGTCTGCGAATCACCACAAAAACCGAAAAGTAGGGGCCGATTGTGTGTGGCAGGGTACTAACATCGTGCACAATTTTTTCCTCATCGCGGCTGATGTATTCCAGATAATGCGCGTCAGTGCTGCGATTTGTTTCCTGTAATATACCCAGTAGGCGTGAGCGTGAGCGGCCTGCTTTCATAATCACCACGGTGTCGTGGTTCAGCAAGGTATTGCGGATGTGTTCATCACTGTGTCGCCCACTGATTACCGCAAAAGACTCCTTGAGCAATGTTAATGGTTTGAGCAAAGCTGCAGATGCAGAGTGTAGCGAGGAAATGCCGGGTACGACCTGGCAAGGGTAGTCATCCCCCAAACGATCCAGTATATAGGTAAATGAGCCGAAAAATAGCGGATCACCTTCGCACAGGAACACCACATTCAGTCCCTTTTCCAGGGACTCTCGAATGTGTGTGGCGGCGGTGTCGTAGGCTGCATTGGCCAGTGATCGGTCTGTTGACATGGTAATGGGTACGGCAATTTCGACCAGTGGCTTGGGGGCGGTGGCAATGCTGTGTGCGGCGATATGTCTGGCCTGAGAGTCACCACCAGAAATTCCGATATAGCTAATGACATCCGCTTCGTGGATCAGGCGATGTGCCTTTAAAGTCATTAATTCAGGGTCGCCGGGGCCAACGCCTACGCCGTAAAGTGTGCCATAAGGTGTTTGTGTCATTGTTGATGCTTGGTAAATTTAAACAGTGTCACCGGCAGGCTGGGACGGTAGAGTAAGTGTCCGGCCAGCTCGCCGCCTTTGTTGATGCCAATTTGCAAGGTTTCAGTGGCAGATTTTGGCAAGGATTCTGCGAATTGGATTAGGGATGCTTTGCTGGTTTCCATAACGGCACTGGTGACGATCACCCCCTGTGGTGGCAGGTTTTCCCAAAGTGTTGCCAGTAAGCTAGGGAGCTCGCCATCGCTACCGCCAATAAAAATTTTATTGGCAGCGGGTAATGTGGCAAGGATGCCCGGCGCACGTCCGTTGATGGGATTTAGGTTCTCGGCCACGCCAAACCGTTGTTGGTTTTGTGCCAGACAGTTAAAGCGTGTGGCATGGTGTTCAATGGCATAAACATGGCCTAATGGGTTCCACAATGCCCACTCCACGGCCACACCGCCGCAGCCTGCACCAATATCCCAGCCAATATCAGCGGGCGCAGGCTGGAGTAGGGATAAAACCGCCAGCCGTACTTCACGCTTGGTAATTAGGCCACGTCCGGCTTCGTTATTGGTGATGAAATGTTGATCGGCAATGCCGGGGAAGCTGGGTAAATAGCGGGATTGCCCAATGACTTTGATGATAGTGACGTGAAGTGGGTCGAATCGGGTATCAGGTGATGTTACTGACTTGTCGCACAATGCCGACACGCTAAATTTACGCACTAGCTGATTCTGATAACCCAGTCGTTCACAAACCCACAGTTGAGATTCAGCAAAACCGGCCTCCTCACACAGGGCGGCCAATGCGGGCGGGGTGCTGTGTTGGTCGGTCAGTACAACCAGATATTGCTGCTGTGCCAGATGGCGGCGTAGCGACAATACGGGGCGTCCGTGTAAGCTAATGACCTTGGCATCTTGCAGCGACAAGCCAATGCTGTGGCAAGCGGCTTGAATGCTTGATATGGCAGGATAAAAGCGTAAGCGTTCGGCACTAAATTGCTGCGATAACCAGCGACCAATTCCATAATAAAGTGGATCACCTGAGGCCAAGATGACGACTTGCTCTGCACCGGATGTATTAATCATCTCTTTCAAGGTGCTTAGCTTGGGCAGCAATCTTTGTTGCGGCTTAGCGGCTTGAGCCGTTTGGGTATCGGCATGCGTTTGGGTGGTGTGAACGTCTATGGCGTCTGTATTATGGTGCGGGCTATGTTGTGCGCCAGCGTTAAGCGCAGCGTGATCGGGGCATGGCGTGTTTTTGCGTGCGTGGCTTAGCACCGGCTGGATGATGTTAAGCTGTCGCTCAGAGCCAATCACCAAATCAGCAGTCAGTAACGCGGTGCGAGCCTCATCAGAAAACTGTCCTGATTCAGTGACACCCAGGCCGATCACATGAATTATTGGAGACGCCTTGGTATCTTCTGGCGCACTTGGGGCTTGGCTGGTTGTGTGTTTCACTGTCATCAGTACCATTCACCATTCAGGCAGCGCAGTAGTGCATTACAACTGGCTGAGGATACCGCACTGCCGCCCATACGACCCAGAATGGTTATGCATTCAATCCCCAGTTTCTCATGTACATCCCACAAGGCTTGCTTGGATTCTGCCGCACCCACAAAGCCAACCGGCATACCAATAATCAAAGCAGGTTTGGGCGCACCTTGTTCAATCATTTCTAACAAGCGGAACAGTGCTGTGGGTGCATTACCGATAATCACCACACTGCCTGCCAGACCGTCCTGCCAGTAATGAAGTGCGGCCATTGAGCGGGTTTCGCCGTGGCTTTTGGCGCGTTCAATGGTGCGTGGGTCATTCAAAAAGCACAATGGCTCATGCGTTATCATGCGCTTTGTTAGTCCCTGTTTAACCATTTCGACATCGCACAAAATGGCTGCATTCGCCGCCAATGCGGTCAGGCCATTCTCACAGGCGTGGGTACTAAAGCGCACGTGTTCGGCCACTTCAGGAATACCGACACTGTGTACAATTCGCATCACGACCTGCTGTTGTTCACGGCCGAGTCCCTCAAGATTGGTTAATTCGCGGATTTGCCGGAAGCTTTCCTGCTCAATCGTTTTTGGGGAAGTGATGTAATCAAAAGGCATGGGGTGCTCATGTTTGGTCAATGGCCGCTGATTATAACTTAATCTGTGATGAGCATGAGGAGTGAGATTCAGGGATGTGGGTTGACTTCGGTGGGATGATGGACGCTCTAATAACATGACCGGAATGTTTAACGCTCTGGCAGCGAGGAGTTTTGCCGGTAATGTACCGCCACTGTGTTTGCTAACAATGACTTCAATCTGGTGCTGTTTCAGTAAGTTAACTTCATCCTGCAATGCAAACGGCCCGATGCCCTGAACCCATGTCATCCAGTCATATTGTGCGTGTGTGGGTGTGACGGCAGTGCGGTGGATAAACCGCTGGTAAGGCTTGCGGTGCATACGCAAGGCCGCCAGCATGGGTTCGTTGAGTTGCCCTTGTGTCAACAGTATCGAGCGATAAGGGGCAAGGCTGCGCAGCAAACTATCCCAGTCGGTAAAGTGTTGCCAGTGATCCTCAGAGGTTGCTTGCCAGTTGGCACGTTGGTAGCGCCAATACAGTATGCCGGTTTGTTGTGCGGTGCGCTCGGCGGTTTGTGTCATCGTCTCGGCGAAAGGGTGGGTGGCGTTGAGGATGCCGGTAATACGTCGTTTACGGATAAAATGCGCTAAGCCGCCACGCGCCGAAAAGCCGCCGCTGATTACTGCACAAGGCAAGTTGGGCTGTCGTACGATTCCGGCAATGCTGTAAATGACAGGCACCCCACCATTGTGAAGCTGTCGCGCGATTTTTTTAGCTTCCAACGTACCGCCGAGAAGAAGTATTGTCATGTGATCGCTCTTTAAGATTGGCCCTGCCTCGCCTACCGTAAATTAATATATCGAGATGTTGCAAGGTGTATTTCGATGCAATATCCTGTCGCCCCTGTGTATGCAAAAATTAAAATATGCGGGATTATTGTTATTAGAAGGAGTTTGTAATATGTATGCGGTAAAACGATTGGTTGCATTGAGCGTTGGGTTGCTGCTTGTGACCATGACCTCTGGCGTATTTGCACATACCGGGGCAGGCGGTATATCCGGTGGCTTCATGAGTGGTTTCTCTCACCCTATCGGTGGCCTGGATCACATTACAGCGATGTTTGCAGTTGGCTTGTGGGGCTTTTTTCTGGGCCGCCCAGCGGTGTGGATTCTGCCGATAGTTTTCCCGTTGGTAATGGCCTTTGGTGGTGTATTGGGGCTGATGGAGATTCCTGTGCCTATGATTGAGCCGGGCATTGCGGTGTCATCCATTGTTCTTGGTTTGCTCATTGCACTGGCGATAAAAGCGCCGATGTGGGTGGCTGCGGTTATTGTAGGCGCATTTGCTATTTTCCACGGCTATGCACACGGAGCAGAGCTACCATCAGCCGCAAATCCGTTGGCATATAGTCTTGGTTTTGTGATTTCCACAGGTTTGCTGCATTTGGCCGGTATTGCCTTTGGTGAGCTGGGACGTTTCTCGTGGGGCCTCTATGTGGTACGCGGTGGCGGTGCCTTGATCGCCTTGGCTGGAGTGGGTTTCCTGACTGGGACAATTTAACTCAAAGAAAAAATGGAAAGGTGCGATGGCCCTGTCTTACTTGCCTTCGCATCGGCACTACGAAATATGCCACTCGCAAGCGCCTGTTTATCAGGCGTTTTGCTTTTCAGAAGGGACGACTTTGGACTGGGTTTACGATGTTAGTGCGTTAATGTCGTCTTGCGCCCAGCCCACCTTTTCACCGGCGCGATTTACCGCCCACACCTCGACCCATATATCTTGCTGAATTGTTTTTTTGGCAACGGCCAAAGCATTGCTGCAAATTCGGCTGGCCAGATCAATGCCTCGCTGTTGGCACAAATTCAGCGCTTCAATACTGGTATTTGCCTGCTGAATTTGCTGTTGCAGTGGCTTATCAGCGCCTTCTGCCTTGGCGCAGTTTGCAAGGTAGTCAAAATCGACGGAAGATGCGCGGCTGTGCAAATCCAAATGCCCCACCGACAGCTTGGAGAGCTTGCCAAAACCACCGCAAATACTCAGGCGCTTGACTGGATGATGTCGCAGATACTTTAACACCGCACCCGCAAAATCCCCCATTTCAATCAACGCCATGTCTGGTAAGTCATATTGGCGCTGGATAAAGGTTTCACTACTGTTGCCAGTACAGGCGGCAATATGCGTCATCCCATTGGCGCGCACCACATCAATGCCTTGGTGGATTGATGCAATATAGGCCGAACAGGAAAAGGGGCGAACAATACCAGTGGTGCCAAGGATTGAAATGCCACCGACAATACCAAGCCGCCCATTCATGGTTTTGAGCGCAATTTTCTCGCCATTTTCTACGCCCACGGTGACTTCGAAGCCGTCATTGTAGCGGAAGGTTGCCGCTAACTCCCGCAGATGCTCACGGATCATTTTGCGTGGCACAGGGTTGATCGCCGGTTGGCCAACTGGAATCACGATGCCCGCACGGGTCGCACTACCAACACCTTCACCGGCCTTAAATACAATAGGGATTGCAGGGGGCTGGGGTGGCTGACTTAATGCGCTGGCTTCACTTGGGAATGACTTTGCCTTTGTCGCCTTATTGGGAGCAGTGGGCAAATCGTCCTGAGCCTGTTGTAGAGCTGTTGCACGATCCAGCAAACGCAGTTTTACATAAACTCGCGCCCCGTGAGTAGCATCGGGGTCATCACCGCCATCCTTAATCGTGGAGGCGGTCGCACTGTCAGCATCGTACTCCAGGCGAGTGATTGGCATAGTCACTCGTTTACCTTTTGGCAGGGTGATCTCGACGGAATCCAGTTGTTTATTGGCCAGTAGGCAATGCGCTGCCGCAACAGTACAGGCCGTGGCGCAACTGCCAGTGGTGAGGCCGGTACGCAACGGGCGGGATTGTTCGTCGGTTTCGGGTTTCATTCGAGCATGATAAGCGATTAGTGACGAATGCCCCAAGTGGTCGATGGGCTTTTAATCTTGCGGGCGCGTGCAAATGCCTTAAATTCATAATTTTTCAAATCTTTCAGACGGCTCGAGCTTTAAGTTGACGAGTATGGCGTGTCACCTTGGTGAGAATAAAATGACAGCAAAGAGCTCAGGTGGGTGCTATTCTCCGTGTGAATAGCGTATTAGCATACCGGAGCTTAAAATCATGAAGAACTTAGCAGCAGAAGCACCTCAGGAGGACGCTGACAAAGCAACTCCCGTAACAGGTGGGTGTATTTGTGGTGGTGTCCGCTACGAAGTATCAGACCGTAGCAAACTCCGTCAGGTGATCGCGTGCCATTGTGAGCAATGCCGCCGGTTTAGTGGTCACTTTGTTGCCGCCAGCGGCGCACGATATGAGCATTTCACCTGGCTAAATGATGAAACCTTGCGTTGGTATGCCTACCGACCGAATATTCGCCAAGGTTTTTGTGGGGAATGTGGTTGTAGCTTGTTTTTTGACTACCCAAAAGGCTCCCGGTTATCCATTGCCGCCGGATCGTTGGATGACAGTAGTGGAATATCCATCGTGGCACAGATTTATTGTGCCGAGGCAGGGCAGTATTATCAGGTGTCTCAGGAAGGTGAGATGGTTGATGGAGGAAATGTATCTGTTGCTTGTCCAGATTAGTACACAGGCGCCCGGTATGAGGTAGGATTCACACCTTATCAACAGATCATTCAAGGTGCGGGTATGGAAGCGGATTTTTGGCATAAGAAGTGGGAAAATAGTCAACTCGGATTTCACGAAAGTGACACGAATCCCTTGTTGCTGCGCCATTTTCAGCGTTTAAATCTTGATGCGGGCGCACGAATATATTTGCCCCTGTGTGGTAAGACGCGGGATATTGCCTGGCTGCTGGAGAAAGGCTACCAAGTGGTGGGGGTTGAGCTAAGTGAGGTTGCAGTCAAACAGTTATTTGAAGAACTGGGTGCTGTGCCGGAAGTATCGTCACTGGGTCAATTAATGCACTATCATGCAGAAAGCATTGATATTTACGTGGGGGATATCTTTGACATAACGGCGGATGTTTTAGGGTCGGTTGATGCCATTTATGATCGCGCAGCCCTAGTCGCCTTACCGCCTGAAATGCGTGTGGAATACACACAGCACCTACGAGAGACAACGGCTCACGCCAAGCAATTACTCATCTGCCTTCAGTACGATCAGCTTCAGATGTCTGGGCCTCCGTTCTCGGTTCGGGCAGATGAAGTGCGTCAGCATTACGCGGCAGATTATGACGTAACGCAACTTGAAGTAGTGGATAGAGGAGAAAAGCTGAAGGGGCGTGTTGAGGTGACTGAGGTGGTCTGGTTGCTGGTTTGATGCCACTATTACTGCCGATCTGTCGGTATGTAAGGTTAGAAAGTATTGGCTTTTGACAGTCAGTATTTGCCTTAACAGTGCCGAAAGTGGCTACTCTGTAAGTAGGCAGGTGCTAGATTAGCCTGATCATGTATCTGCAGGACTCCTATGTTGGAATCAACGGTCACTTTAATCATTTTTTTGTTCCCACTGGCTTACAGTCCAGGCCCTGGGAATATGTTTTTTGCCGCGAGTGGGGCAAGATTTGGTTTTCAAAAAACGATACCGGCAATTCTTGGATACCATGTTGCCACCTGGCTGATAACTTTTGCGATTGGGTATGGTTTTTTGGAAATTGCAGAAAACTACCCTAACGCTTTTTTGTACATTAGTTATGCAGGGGTATTTTATGTACTGTATCTCGCGTGGTCATTTTTTCATGCGGATAGGACAGATGGTAAACAAGCCCCCAGTGACATTGGTTTTTGGGATGGAGCGATATTGTTGGTACTTAACCCGAAAGCGTACGTTATTATTTCCACAATGTTTTCTCAATTTTTAGCACCCGAAAGTCACCTGTTTCTGGTCATTTGGATTACAACAGTATTCACCCTGAACAATTTACTGGCATTTTGTCTGTGGGGATATGTGGGTGACAGATTGCTGTCACGGTTCAGGCAGGAAAGTAATGAAAGAAGATTAAATATCGCTCTTGGTTGTGTGCTGGTTGGTGTCGCTCTATGGATGCTCTTCAAACTGGCGGAGCACTGATACGTGACTACTATGAGTGTCGAAGCTACACCATCATTTAATGCGGATGTGCTTGCACTGTCCGGTTTGACTCTTGAGCAGTGCCAAAGTGCCAGACAGTCCCGTGATAGTCGGTTTGATGGCCGATTCTTCGTTGCTGTCAAAACCACAGGTATTTTCTGCCGCCCCATTTGTCCCGCCAACCTGCCCAAGGAAGTGAATGTTGAATACTTTATCAATCAGGCGCAGGCATTGCAGTCCGGGTATCGACCTTGCTTACGATGTCGCCCGGATAGTGCGCCCGGTTCGTGGGCCTGGAAAGGCGTAGAGACTACGTTTCAACGTGCCGTTAAAATGATCGATCAGGGTGAATTGC
>PDWI01000331.1_pt1 | contig 76092 bp, 66 predicted proteins | sample 1430891 | NCBI WGS metagenome assembly PDWI01 (sample SAMN01162508, study PRJNA174530) | Oral metagenome, whole genome shotgun sequencing project. | biome: Marine environment; feature: Marine mammal; material: Swab sample of the gingival sulcus; isolation source: swab sample of gingival sulcus...
ACAGTGGCTTTGGAGTTACAATAATGAGCGACCGCATTCGGCTATTGGGGGTGTTCCACCAAGGAGTATGCTGAAAGCAGCTTAACTTTCTACTGGTAAATTCGGTTATAAATGGGGGGATTACAGTATCCTTATCGAATGAAATTATCACAAGATAGATATGTTGAGCAGCGTTCTGTTAAAGAACCTTGTTATGAGGTAAAAGAATCCCAGAAAAGTGCGTTACAAAAATCATCATTATACTTTGCCGCAGGCAGTATCATGTTGGCAGTTGTTAGTGTGATTTATCTCTCTTTGAAAATTGATACTTTGGGTTGGCAAAATCCGATTAGTGCGAGCCTATTGGCATCTACTTTTTTCTTTCTTTTTGTTGCCGTGGTATTACTCGTTATTGGTACAGCGAATATTCCCAGCTTTAAAGTGGGCAATGATTAATAGAAAGCTTTGAAAACCACCTGAGCGAGCCAATTTCTGCTGCGTTGTGCGGTGCTCAAAGTACTCATTTACTCCGTGTACACTCCGCTTTCTATACGCCGTATGCCTTGAAATTGACACGCTCGGTAGGTTTATCAAAGCCTTCTAATACATTAAAGAATAACAGGTTTATTTGATAATTCATTCGTATCAGTATCCAAGATAGGAAAGTGCTGCTCCAATAGAGCGCCAATCTCATTAATCCCTAAAATTACACCATTAGCAAAATTCCCTGCACGAAATTCCGTTTGCATCAGTTCACAAACACGTTGCCATGCTTGCTCACCAACCACTTTATTAATATTCCTATCGGCCGTAATTTCGACCTTATGATCAGCCAATAATAAATAAATAAGCACACCGTTATTATCTTCGGTATCCCAAACTCTTAATAGCGAGAAGACTTCAATTGCTCGCTCATTCATTGATTCATCATGCCAAAGTGCTTTCAGAGGCAATGAGCTTTCAATAGCAAAGCGAATTTCACCGCGATGCTTCTTTTCGGACTGTTTAATTGCCGATTCTATTTTAGCCATCTCTGAAGGTGGAAAGTCTCGGCGTAACCACCAACCGGGGTAAAATAGATGCTTAAGTGTTCTTTTTATATTCATCATTACCACCCACCGGATGCACCACCGCCACCGAATCCTCCACCGCCACCACTAAAGCCGCCACCACCCCTGAAACTTCCGCCGCCACCAAAGCCTCCACCGTAACCACCACCATCGCGGTAACTACTACTTTTGGAGCTACCAAATGCAGAGCTGAAGATTCCTAAAAAAGCAGCCGCAAACAATGCAAAAATAATATCCTGAGTGATAAACCAAACAACCACCCCCCCACTTATAGCGATAATTGAGGTAGCAATTAGACGACCTAGTATGACGGTAAGCCCTCTTGAAACAATGCTACTAATAAAGATTAAAAAGAATAAAAGGGGGCCGGCTGCATCAGAACTCTTGCCTTGCGATGAACTTGGTGGAGGTAAAGCCTCGCCATTAATTAACCCAATGATTTTATTTACGCCCGCAACAATACCTGAATAATACTCCCCATTACGAAATGCTGGACTAATATACTCATTGATAATCCGCCCTGCGGCAATATCGGGAATCGCTCCTTCCAGGCCATAGCCTACTTCAATCCGCATTTTTTTATCTTGCATCGCGATTAACAGCAGCACCCCATCATCAACATTTTTACGACCTAATTTCCATTTATCTACCACTCTCATCGAATAATCTTCGATTGCTTCTGGAGCAGTCGTATTGACAATTAAGATGGCGAGTTGACTGCCTTTGTTTTTCTCCAAATTCTCTAGCGTAGATTCCAGCGCCACTTTCTCATTCACAGATAATGTTTGTGTTAAATCAGTGACTCGACTGCTTAATTCGGGCACTTTAACCCAATCTGCCATCACATTATTTGTGACCACTATTCCACAGGTAGCCACAATGACAACCAATAAACTCAGAAATACACCTGAAAATGAGTAGTGTTTAAACATTCAGTTTATTACTAGCGAATTCACTTAATTTGCTGCTGGTGCAGTATTAAATTCAACTTTCGGAGGCACTGAAATAGCCTTTTCATTTTCAACCGTAAAATTAGGTTTAATTTTATAACCCAAGAAACCAGAAATGATATTGCCAGGGAACTTTCTTACTGTTAGGTTATAGTCTTTTAGCGCCTCAATATAGCGTTTTCGTGCAACGGTAATACGATTTTCTGTGCCTTCTAATTGCTTTTGTAAGTCAAGAAAGTTCTTATCTGACTTTAATTGAGGATAACGCTCAACTGTGACTAACAAGCGACTTAATGCTCCGCTTAGTTGACTTTGCGCTTTTGAGAACTGGCTAAGCATCGTAGGGTCATTTAACGTCTCTGGAGTAACCTGCACAGATGTTGCTTTCGCACGCGCCTCAACAACACTGGTTAATACGTCTTTTTCCTGTGCGGCAAATCCTTTAACTGTGCTGACTAAATTAGGTATCAAATCTGCTCTTCGCTGATATTGGCTAACAACCTCGGACCACGAAGCCGTCACACTCTCATCGCCCGCCACAATACGATTATAAACACCCACACCAAAAATAATAAATAATGTAATGATCGCTAATATTACTGTCCCAAACTTAGACATTTTCCTCTCCTAAACGTTACTTCAGTCATTGAATGAGTGATATTAATTCATATCTTTAAGGCTTTGTCACTAAGCTATGCTTATTAGCCTCTTCGCTATTTTATTAATTGTGCACAAATATTCAAAAAAACTGCCCGTAAGTGATGGCAAAGTCTTCTCCAAAGGACGAGATGTTGGCACCGTAGTGGGAGTTGTGTTAAGACAACACAGTATGGGAGGAAAAACGCTTTGCTTAGCCTCTTTCCGGTAAGGCCTTTGTATTTATCACTTAATGATTTTTTCCAGTTTAATGAATCGTTATCAATAACAAGAGGATTATCAAATGTGATCTCCCCAGATTCATAGTTGCCGTACTCTGGCTTGGTATCGCTTAAAGAAACATAATGACCTGATGGCTCTAGTCCGCGTCCGAAAGGTGAATCTTTATCCGGAATGCCGAATATCTTAGTAGCTGAATCCTTATTGTGAATATAAGGAAATCTTATTTTTTCACCTGTTTTGAATTTAATCCCGTTTTGTTCTATCGACACCTGCTTGAGATCAATATTCGGGTCGGTTAATGCGCTTTGCGCCAATATATCTGAGCTGTCTTTAAAATCAGGATCAAAAGCAGCATTAATTGAGCGGATTCTGGATGTATCGAATACCGCAATCTCTAAACCATCCTTAAACGGCAGAACTGCACTATCGTAACCTTGTGAAACAATTTTGTCGGTAAATTGTTTTACTTCCTGTTCACTTGCTTTTTGAAGCTGTCCTTTTTCTTGAATTGTAGCGATGTAAGGATTTTTAATTCGTAGGTGCGCTGGAATTATATTTTGCTTTGCATCCACTCCTCGGCGGCTATTTCTTTCTTTAGCCCCTGAATAATCGCTTGCCAATCCAGCGTTATTTGTAAAATAGATTCCTTGTCCAAGCCAGCCTCTATCTTTTCTATTTGGATGTGCCTTTCTAGACCCCAATATGTTATCGGCAGTTCCGTGGGAGAAAGTGTCGGGTCGTTCAGGTACTCCCTCTCGGCCAGCTTCACTTCTTCGAGCGTTTTCGCTTTTGCCAGCTTTTTTAAGTAAACCAACTCTTCCTTGTTCATTTGCTTTCTCAGCGATTAGGGGATCTAAATCATAGACGAAACCTTGTTCTATAGCACGAGCCATGCGGCCTTCTTGCGACATATCGAGTCCTTTCTCGATAGCACGTATCCATTCGTCTGCATCGGTGACGACATAAGCAGGGATTAAAGATATCTGCACTCTAGCGAGGATGCGCTGAGCATTTGGGTGACGCGTCTGGTTGAAAAGAAATGCAAGAATAAAGCGACAGTTGCTTTAGCAAACAAATTGGCTCAAATAGCGTGGGTAGTACCGTAAGTGGAAAGCCCTACGAGGAAAATCATGCAGTATCAACCTAAAAAGCGAGTTTAAAAAAGTAAGAAACACCTATCCCGATCTTGTGAAGATAATAAACGACAGATGACAACAATAGGTAAGACCGGCAGTTTGAGAACCTGTACCCCGAAGATACAATAGTCCATAAATAGTGTTAAGGATAAACTGCGCAGCCTTCATCAAGGCTCGGGATAATAATATCCCAACGAGAAGCCGAATATATGGAAGCAAATCTATCCCTGTTAGAAAAGTTAATTATTGTTTTGCAAAATGGAGGAGACCATATAGGGGGGGTAGGTTATTAAATGAGACCTTTGCACAAGATTACATAGTTTTAGATTGATAAAATAATAGGGAATCATTATGCTGATCACTTTTAAAATCACTTCCTTTCGGGGGTCGTTCTGATGAATTTTCAGAAAACTAATAAATCATTAACACCCAGAATTTTTCAGGGTACATTTTTTAAATATTCATTTGTAATAAGTACGGTGCTGGCAAGTGCTGTTTCTGTTAATGCAGAAACCTTATTGCAGGTTTATGAGCATGCCAAACAAAATGATGCTCAACTTAAAATCAGTGAAAGGGGGTTTCTTGCTGCGCTTGAAGCAAAGCCGCAAGTGCTATCAGCACTTAAACCACAATTGACGCTATCTAGTGGTGTAAATTATGGGATGCAATATCAGGGAAAAAGATCCTTCCGCGGAGAAGATACAGCGGCGTTCCTAAGTTTGTCTTATGATTTAAACTTAACTAAAGTTATTATCAATAAACAACTAGATGCTCGAGTTAGTCAGGTTGATGCCTCAATACTTCAATCAAAGGCACTGCTTGAGGCAGATAGACAAAATCTTATTATCAGAGTGGCGGAGGCGTATTTTAATTATTTGAATGCCAACGATACCCTTGCATTTAGAAAGTCAGAAAAAAATGCAATAGGCAGGCAGCTAAATCAAGTGAAAGCTTTTTTTGAAGCGGGTCGTTCGGCTATAACAGATGTTAAAGAAGCGCAGGCATCGTATGATCTTTCTGTCGCTCAAGTTGAGGTTGCAAATCAGCAAATTGATGTCGCTAGAGAAGCACTGAGAGCTATCACCACCCGTTATTACAAGCACTTGAATGGTGCTGCTGATAATGTTCCTTTGCTAGTGCCAAAACCTGCAAATATTGAAGCATGGGCTAAAGCAGCAGTAAATAACAGTAAAGCATTAATTGCCGCAAAACATGCGGTTGAAGTTGCGCAAAAGAATATTGACTACGAAAGAGCGGCAAAAAAAGGCACGCTGAGTCTGGTTGCTAACCAAGGTGGAGATTCCGTTCTTGGTGAGGATGCTTACGACTCTGATAAAATAGACGCTTCGGTTGGTATTCGCTACAGTCTTCCGCTGTATGAGGGAGGCAATATTTCCTCGCGTGTTCGTGAGGCGCGACATAAATTGCATCAAGCCCAGCAGACTGTGGAGTTACAAAAGCGTTTGGCTACTCAAAGGTCTCGTGCAGCTTATTTGGCGATTGTGTCAGGGTTGGCTCAGGTAAAAGCCTTAAAGCAGGCGTTAAATTCATCACAGACTGCGGCTAGTGCAACACAAGCAGGGTTTGAGGCTGGAACACGTACAGCGGTTGACGTGTTACTTGCATTGCGCAATACCTTCTCTGCAAGGCGTAATTATACATCTGCTCGGTACAGTTTTTTACTCAATACTTTAAAATTAAAGCAAGCTTCTGGGACATTGGCTGAGTCTGATTTGGTCGCTCTTAGCAAGCTTTTAAGAAAGAAAACGTAAATCGATTATAGATGTGTGGATGTCCTTGCTAGGATATTTCTGTTCGATATGGTTTATTTGAGGTAGTGGATGACTCCCGTTTATCTGGGAGTTATTCACTTTATGTCAAAGTATGATTTAATACCCTGTGGAAAATAAATAGTTTTATAGAGCAAGAAGAAAAGACTAAACCTAATAATAATTATAATAGCATTAAATAAAAACAAGCCTATGACCAATACTTGATGTTATTGTGATTTGTGGACTAATTGATATGAACAACAGATCAAGCAATAAAAAAAATTCCGGATTTACACTGATTGAAATGATAGTGACGATAACGATTGTGGCAATATTTGCATCGATCGCTGTTCCTAGTTTTTCTAACTTAATTAAAAAAAATAGAATTACAACATCGACAAATGAATTTATTTCATCACTGGTTTTGGCAAGAAGTGAGGCATTAAAAAGAAGTCGAGATGTCACTGTTTGTGCAAGTGATGATCAAACTTCCTGTAGTGGAACAGAATTTTCTAAGGGGTGGATTGTTTATGCTGATTGTAATGGTGATGGTTCGTTAACAGCAGCTTCTGTTGATTGTAACGGGGATGGTGTGCTTGAAGAAACTGAGATAGTGAAAGTACATAATGGACTTGAGGGCGTATCTATCAGTAATGGTGCTGCGGATATTACGTTTAAGTTCTCAGGAAGACTTGGAGGTGTTGCTTCGAATACTGCATTTAATATTCGTCACAAATCAGGTACGACTGTAATGAAAAAGGTAGTGATTAACCGAGTCGGCAGAATTAGAGCGGAAACACCATAGTATTACGAGTTTAAACGTAGCTCTTTTGGTAGAACAAAAGAGACATTTTCAATAATACCTTGATCATCGGGGAGTATTTCTGCTCCCAGCTCCTCCAGTCTTTTATTGACCTGTTCAACGAGGATTTCTGGTGCTGAAGCCCCTGCTGTTACACCAACTCTTAAGGTTTTGTTTGTAAACCAATCTTCTTCGATATCTTCCGCACCATCAATGAGATAGGCTATTGTTCCTTTTTTTTCTGCCAGTTCTTTTAAACGATTTGAGTTAGAGCTGTTAGGCGACCCAACGACAAGGATAATATCACTTTTATCTGCCAGCTTTTTTAATGCATCTTGACGGTTCTGAGTGGCATAACAAATATCATCTTTCTTGGGGCCTTTTATTTTAGGGAAGCGTTGCTTCAATAATTCTATAATGATTGCAGTATCATCCATAGAAAGTGTGGTCTGCGTAACAAACCCTAATTTTTCAGGATTATTAACTTTAAGCTGTGCTACTTCCTCGGGAGAATCAACGCGGTATATCTCGCCACCGAAGCTTTTGTTGTATTGTCCCATGGTGCCTTCTACTTCTGGGTGTCCTTTATGGCCGATTAGAATAGTTTCTCGTCCTTCTTTGCTGTAACGCAATACTTCCATATGGACTTTAGTCACTAAGGGGCACGTAGCATCAAATACATTTAATCCTCGTGACTTTGCTTTATCTTGAACGGCACGGGATACGCCATGGGCGCTGAAAATAACCGTAGCATCATCTGGTACTTCGTCTAGTTCATTGACAAAAATAGCCCCTTTATCGCGCAGATTGCTTACGACAAAACGGTTATGTACAACTTCATGTCGTACATAAATGGGGGCACCCAATAATTCGAGGGCACGATCGACTATTTCGATTGCTCTATCAACACCGGCGCAGAAGCCTCGAGGATTTGCTAAAGTTACTTTCATCGACTAAGTTTCACATAAAAGTTTTATTGTAACAACTGAAAGGATAGTTTTGTTAAAATTCGTGCCAATGATGTTTTACAATTATTTAAATAAATAGGAATAACTATGAAAGTACTACTTATAGGTAGTGGTGGGAGAGAGCATGCTTTAGCATGGAAAATAGCACAATCAGAGCGAGTAGAGAAAGTCATTGTAGCGCCGGGTAATGCAGGAACGGCTTTGGAGACTAACGTTGAAAATGTAGATATTGGTGCAGAAGATATAGACGCTTTACTAGCATTTGCCTTAGATAATGCGATTGATTTAACGGTGGTTGGGCCAGAGGCTCCGTTGGTGAAGGGTGTCGTAGACCTATTTGCTGAAAATGGACTTAAATGCTTTGGGCCAACTAAAGCTGCCGCTCAGTTAGAAGGTTCTAAGTCTTTTTCTAAAGATTTTTTTGCTCGACATAATATTCCTACGGCAGCCTATGGTAATTTCACCGATGTCGATGAGGCTATTGCCTACATCAAGCAACAAGGCGCACCTATTGTAGTTAAAGCGGATGGACTTGCTGCGGGTAAAGGCGTGATATTGGCAGAAACTGAAGAGGAGGCCATTGATGCTGTTAAAGATATGCTGGCAGGTAATGCCTTTGGTGATGCAGGGCATCGGGTTGTGATAGAGGAGTTTTTGTTTGGTGAGGAAGCAAGTATTATTGTTATCGCCGATGGCAAAAATTACTTACCAATGGCATCGTCGCAAGATCATAAAGCCCGTGACGAGGGAGATTTGGGGCCAAATACTGGTGGTATGGGGGCTTACTCTCCTGCGCCAGTTGTGACAGATGAGGTTAGTCAAAAAATTATGCAGGATGTTATTGAGCCTACTCTCAAAGGCATGGCTGCGGAAGGCTATCCGTTTATAGGCTTTTTGTATGCGGGTGTGATGATTGATGCGCAAGGTAACTCAAAAGTACTTGAATATAATGTTCGTTTTGGTGATCCAGAAACTCAGCCCGTTATGATGCGTTTACAGTCCAGTATGGTTGATTTGATTGAAGCTGCACTAGACTCTAGCTTAGATAAAGAAAGCATTGTCTGGGATCAACGATCAGCTTTAGGGGTGGTTTTGGCAGCAGGAGGCTATCCTGAGAGTTATGCTAAAGGTGATATAATTTCCGGTGTTCCAGCAGAAACAGAGAATAGTAAAGTTTTCCATGCGGGAACAGTGAGTGATGGTGAGCTTAAAACCAACGGCGGCAGAGTATTGTGTGCTGTAGGTTTAGGGGATACAGTGAGTGAAGCTCAGAAAGTTGCCTATGATGTTGTTGCTAAAATTAGCTGGGACAATATGTATTTCCGAAAAGATATTGGGCATCGCGCTGTTACGCGTGAGCAAAAATCAAGTTAATAGGATTGGTTTCTGTATTCATTATTCTTGACTGGTTGGGGTGAATTTTCAACTCAACCAGTGTGGGGCGTGTGTGTTGTGTATCGCAAAAGAACGAGTAAAGTCTGAGTACTTAAAAAAATGCTTATAAGTGGGGGGGTGGGTTTTGTTTGATTATTTGGTCTTTGTTTTGTTTATAAAAACGAATAATCAATAAAGAACTGATTAATATGGCTCCAGCCAAACCATACTGGTGTGCATCGGTCGCTACAGGTATGCCGATTAATTCCTCACTGGAATGGCTGCCTTCTTTAAAATAATCCCATGCTATTTTTCCAGAAATAAGTATGACGACAGATATTCCAGTAAAAATATCCTTATTCAAGGCTGCATTGACGCCCGCTATGAAAAATAAACCATAAAGAGCACCAGAAAATCCATAATAGTTTTGTAACTCAGGGGTGAAATAGTAAAGGCCAAACCCCACAATGGAACAAAGAAAAATACTGCTAAAAATGAATGTTTTCATCTTTAAAGTGTCTACGAAAAGGAAGCCTAACATCCAAAGCCCGCTGAGATTCAAAAAAAGGTGAGGATAGTTTGAGTGAGTAAGATTGCCACTGATTATCCGCCACCACTGTCCCGATTCAATGTGAGTTCGATTGAAAACGAAATCAGTTTTCAGCAATTGGGCAATAAAAAACAATATAGTTAGAAAAGTAATGGCAACAAAAAGTGGTTGTTTTAATTTGCTCATTTTTAAACAACCTTGTATAAATTATGGCAAAATGCCGTTCTTTTAAAAAATAAACTGTTTACAGACGCCATAGAGTATAAATTCTTTATACGATTAAAGTAAAAGATTTGCTAAGTTTATAGTGAGTGACTTGGTTATTAAGGCTAATTTATTAGATTAATTCAAAAATTGTAGGGAAAGTAAATGAAAAGAAGTAGAAATAAAACTCAGTCAATATCTCGTTCACAAGCATTGGGTTTTACCTTGTTAGAAGTGATGGTCGTTGTTGTTATTCTCGCCGTGATGGCTGCTGCTGTAATTCCAAATATAATTGGATCAATGGAAAAGGCAAAAACTGATCGCGCAAAGGTTGATATTACGAGTGTTCAAGGGTCTCTTGAAACGTATAAAATGGAGAATTATCAATACCCAAGTACAGAACAGGGGATTGAGGCGTTGGTTAATAAGCCCTCTGGCGAGCCAGAAGCAAAAAATTGGAGAAATTATAATAAGAAGCTTCCAATGGATCCTTGGGGAAATCCTTATCATTATTTAAACCCAGGAATTAAGGGTGATATTGATATTTATTCTGCTGGCCCTGATGGTGTTGCTGGTAATGAAGATGATATTGGTAACTGGGATTTGGATAACTAATCATTCCTTAGTATTAATTTTTTAGTATCAATATGAATACCTCCCATAGAGGATTTACCTTAATTGAAATAATGGTCGTGATAGTCATTGTTGCGATTCTGATGGCAGCAGTGACTTTATCATTTCCACCTGTTGGTGATAAGTTACTCAAAGAAAATGCAGAGCGGTTTAGTGCGCTGGTCTCCCTTGCTCAAGATGAGTCAATTTTACAATCAGCCGAAATGTCTTTAGAGATTGATGCCGATGGCTATGGTTTTTATAGAAATGAAAACAATCAGTGGACAGCGTTATCAGAAGCACCCTTTAAAAAGCGCCGACTTCCAGAAAGGATACGTTCTAAACTGATTTTGGATGGTGTTGAAATTGATTTAGAAGATCGAGAGAAAAATACGCCACAGATCGTTTTTTTATCAAGCGGGGAGATAACGCCATTTACCTATCAGCTGTTTTATGAAAATAAAAGTGCCTATTCAATGAAGGTTGGCGCCACAGGTGAAATAGAGCAGAGTTTTAGTAGAAATGAATAAAAAAAATGCAGGCTTTACGCTATTGGAAGTGATGGTTGCAATGTTCGTTATTGCCGTAGCAATGGTGGGAGCAATAAAAGCAATTGAAAATTCTGCACAAAATGCCTCTCGACTAAGTAATAGAACATTCGCTAACTGGGTGGCAATCAATAAAATCACAGAGCTTCGGCTTAATAAAGAGTGGCCAAAGTTTGGGAAAGTGAAAGGTGAATCAGAAATGTCTGATAGGAAGTGGAAGTGGGAGCAAAAAACCATTAAAACGGAAGATAAGAAGGTAAGGCGTGTGGAATTGTCTGTTTGGGCTGAGGCGAAGGATGGTCAAGATCCATTTGTTACTGTTGTTGGATTTTTGACTCAGCCATGAAGTTAGTCTCAAAAGGGTTTACGCTCCTTGAACTTTTGATTGCCATGAGTATTTTTTCTCTTATGTCGATCACTGCATATGCTGGTTTATCCAATATCCTTACCAGTAATCAGGTTATTACTGAGCAGGAGCAAAAACTAAAGAAACTACAAAGAACCATGTTGTTTCTAGAAAAAGATATTCGTCAAATTGTTGCTAGACCAAGAAAAACAGGGTATGGGGCTGATGAAGTTGCGCCTGCATTTTCCTATGGTTTGGACTCTGATGGTCTTCTTGAGTTTACCAAAGCAGGAGTGGCGAATCCTTTGGCGTTGGCAAAAAGCTCTCTCGAAAGAGTGCGTTATGATCTAGATGAAGAAAAATTGATTAGGAATAGTTGGGCATATGTTGATTATATTGACCTTGAGCCTGTTAAGATGATGCTCTTGGATGATGTCGAATCATTTAAGTTGAGATTGCTGGCTGCTGATAATCAATGGAAAGCAAACTGGAGCGATCAAAAAAAGCTACCTAGAGCTGTTGAGTTAACGCTTAAGCATAAATATTGGGGCAAAATTATCAGGCTTTTCCCCATTCAATAACTCACTGGCAACTTGTGACCTTAAAAAAATAAGTTTGCTCTAAAGACGATAAGAAAGTGCACTTAATAAATGATAGACAGAATGGGTGTTAATGATTATGAATAATAAAACCAAAGGGGTACTTACCGCCACCATTGCAACAGTTGTTACCTCTGTAATGATATTAGTCGGTGGTACAGACAGCGGTCAGTTGTCTATAGAAAAAGATCAATTAAATGATACGGTTAACATTACGATGGAAGTTATTCCAGTAGATAAGGAAATAACTAGATCATCAATAAAGCCTGAGTTAAATGATCTTAATGTGACTTATGAAAAAGAATCAGATGCTAATGTGACAGCTCCTCCGGGACCTTTTTCTAAGGATAAAGTAATGTTGACGAAGGCTAAAGCAGAGCAGGTAAAAAGCCACACTATTCAAACACCTGCTGCATCTTTTGTCTCTGAAGTTAGCAAGGAAAAATCTGAACCAATCAAGTCGATAAGGCCACCAAACGGCGAGGGCTTAGCAGAGAATCAAAAAGCCTCAAAGAATCAGGGTGATTTTGTACAAAAAAAACGGCCTAAAACCAATGGTAATGGGCGACCAATTTGGATGAAGATTCCAGATAATTCAAAAGGTATAAAGTATATGCAGCAATATGGGTATGTGCCTACATACCCAAATTATTATTACCCGCAACCCCCGTTGCATAATGGGGGGTATTATTTTGAACCTGTTCCTCAGCAAGGAATGAAAAAGCATATACAGGCTCCCTTTTAGAGGCGAGCACAGATACAGGTATTATCTAAAGAAAGGGAATTCAAAGCGTTAAATAAAGGGTTATGGCTATCACTTATTTAAAAGATTGTTGGAATAATTGAGACAAAGGTCTGCGTTAAAGATAATGTATAGTTTTTATTTGGTGGAATAATAGTTGTTTTTTTAGAAGTTAAAAGCCTAAAACTGTGCTAAGAAATAGAAGGCTTAGGAAAGCGACCATATTAGTTTATACTAGAGGGGTATTTCTAGTAGTATAGATAGTAGTATAGAGCGGTGTGGTAGATACGTAATATTTAAGGAGAATTAGTAAATGTATATTGTTCGTTGGTTAAAGGGACATCCTATTCTTGCAACATGGTTTCTTGGTGCAATAGCAATCCTTATGTCTATAGGTAATCATGGTGCTAAAAAAGAGCTTCACGTAGAGGCTCATACAGGTAATCAAGATCAGGTTGTAGACACTCATTCGACTAAATCATTAGACAAGCCTTCTACCGTAACGTCAGCTCTTATTGAGTCAGACAAAAAGAAAGTAATTATTAAAAAAGAAGTCATTGAAGAGCCAGTAAAAAAAGCAATAGCTGAAACAAAGAGTGTGGAATCTGTAAATACCAACGTTGCAGATGTGAAGATTACAGACACAAAAAAGATAGCGTCAGTAAAAGCAGAGAAACTACCTGCCGTGACAGATGGTAAGACGTTAATCACTAATACTAATAATGTAGTTGTAGAGAATAACAATAAAGAAGTCGCTACCGAAAAAACGGGGGGTTCTGCAATAATTTCTTATCAATCACCTTCTGATAGTTTGCCTGAGAATACGGAAGCTCCAGTTACAGAAGAAGTTAAAGGAATAAGTCAGTCGGCGGTAGAGGGTGTTGCTGCTAAACCTGAAGATCAAACGAGTACTACTAGCAATATCGCTACAACAGCAGAGCTGATTACTGAGGAAATACCAAAGCCTAAGAGTGCACCGGCAGGCTCAGAGAGTATTCAGGATTTGAGTCATTTAAGCCCTGAAGAAATGCTTGTGATGGCGCGTGAAGCTTATTGGAATAATGGGCTGGAAGAAGCTTCTCAAATTTATACACAGTTAATTGAGTTACAGCCAGATGTAATAGAGTACCGTGGTGAACTAGGAAATGTTTACTGGAGGCAAGGTTATCCTAAAAAGGCTGCACAGCTTTATTCAGAAATTGCTATTCCTATGATTGAGCAGGGTAACTCTGAAAGAGTCGCTAACATGGTAGGGTTTATCGGCTTATTCTACCCAGATAGAGCAGCAGAAATTCATAAGAGACTACAAGCAGTAAACACCAAGAGTAACGATTAAAAAGCGATGGCTAAGGATGAATGTCCGGCTAGAGGGGTGCTTTGTACGTTTACTCTTTGTCGCTCTGTGCTTTTTTGCAGCCTAGCCTGATACAAATAAAACAGTAGATACGGTGCTATACCACAAGCTGTTCTCTGTGCGATTAACTAATAAGTGTTAGTTATTTCTAAGTTTCTTTGTTTCTACAATGCCTGCGAACCGACTAAGTTAATAGTTTTAGCTTCATCCTGCTATACCTGACGTCAAAAGTGACCTAGAAGGAAATTTAATGACACCCGCAAAGAGAATGCAAAATAGACTTGAGCTGCTGCAAAAGCATCTTGAGGCTGAAAATCCTATATTAGTGTCTGTTGTTGATCGATATAGGAGGCTCGATAAAATCTCTCAGAAAATGGGCTTATTAGATACTAACCAGTCCTATGCAACTCAGATTTCATGGTGGCCTCTTGTTTCAATATTAGGGACGTTTTCGGCAGGAAAATCGAGTTTTATTAACTCTTACTTGGGACTGAATGTTCAAGAGTCAGGGAATCAAGCGGTTGATGATAAGTTTACTGTGCTTACCTACGGCAAAAATTCAAAAGTCCATACATTGCCAGGGATTGCGTTAGATGGGGATCCTCGTTTCCCTTTTTATCAAATTAGTGAAGATATTGAGTCTATCACGCAGGGCGAAGGCTCTCGAATAGATAATTATTTACAAATGAAGGCAATACCCAGCGAAAAACTTCGTGGGAAAATCATTATCGACTCTCCTGGTTTTGATGCAGACGAGCAGCGAAAAGAAACCTTGAAAATAACTGATCATATTATTGATCTTTCTGATTTGGTATTAGTGCTGTTTGATGCAAGACATCCTGAGCCGGGGGCAATGCAAGATACACTGGAGCATCTTGTGCAAGGTTCGCAAAAACGCAACGATAACAGTAAGTTTTTGTTTGTTTTGAATCAAATCGACACATCGGCCAATGATGATAATATGGAAGATATTGTGGCATCTTGGCAAAAAGCATTGATTCAGAGTGGTTTAAATACAGGCCGTTTCTATGTGATTTTTAATACAGACCTAGCCGTTCCCGTTGAAAATAAAGCCGTTTGGGAGCGTTATGAAAATAAGAGAAACACAGATTATGCAGAAATATCTAAACGGATGGAAGATATTGATATAGAAAGAGCTTATCGTATTATTGGTAGTTTGGAATCACTCTCTAATCAAATCGAGCAACAAGCGCTACCACAAGTGAAACTAGCGGTACAACGTTGGAGAAAGAGGGTACTCATCACTGATCTTGTTATTTTTATTCCTCTAATAGTAGGTTTGATCACGCTTTCTATCGTTGCTGGGTATTGGCAAGGCTTACAGTTTAACCCTCCTTGGCTAGATACTTTAAAGCAGAATAGAGTATTGGGGACTTCTGTATTCCTGCTTATAGCGATGCTATTTTATTTGATTCATCTAATAGTACGTTCGAAGTTGGTCAATGGTGTAGCAAAAAAGCTCAGTACCGATGAATCTTATGGCAATATTGCGAATGCTTTTAGAAAAAATACGTGTTGGTGGCGTAGTATCTTTAGAAAGAACCCTGTCGGTTGGAGCATGGGGGTGCGTAAGCGCTTGGATGGTATACGCAGTGATATCGATAAATTTGTACAAACATTAAATGACCGTTATACCAGCCCATCAGGCCAAAAAGATCCTTGATGAGTCTAATAAACTCATGTTTTAAACAGTAATGAATAACTTGCGTGGTTTAATTTTAACCTGAAACAAGATAAAAAAATGCTTATAAGTAGGGGGGTGGGTTTGATTAAATGCACCCCCCTACTTATAGGCAGTTTTACAATGATATTGTAACTAACATTATACTCTGGAATCACTATGACAAAATCTCAATTACTTTTTGAACAAGCCCAAAAAACTATTCCTGGTGGGGTAAATTCTCCTGTTCGTGCGTTTAAGAGTGTCGGCGGCACACCGTTATTTATAGCGCGTGCAGAAGGTGCTTATGTGTATGATGTTGATGATAATAAATATATTGATTATGTAGGCTCTTGGGGGCCAATGATTGCAGGGCATGCACACCCTGAAGTGATTGAGGCAGTTAAGAAAGCCAGTGAAAATGGTTTAAGTTTTGGTGCCCCAACAGAAATCGAAGTGACCATTTCAAAGAAAATCTGTGAAATACTGCCTTCTATAGAAATGCTACGAATGGTGAATTCGGGGACGGAAGCAACCATGTCTGCTATTCGGTTGGCGCGGGGCTTCACTGGACGTGATGATATTGTTAAATTTGAAGGGGGCTATCATGGTCATGGAGATTCACTTTTGGTAAAAGCAGGTTCTGGTGCTTTAACATTTGGTGAGCCAAACTCCCCCGGTGTTCCGGCTGATTTGGCTAAACACACCCTTACGCTTGATTATAATAACCCACAACAAGTAAGAGATTTATTCGACAAAATGGGCGATAAAATTGCCTGTATCATTGTTGAGCCAGTGGCAGGGAATATGAATTGTATTCCACCGACAGAAGGTTTTTTGGAGACTCTGCGTGAAGTGTGTGATGAATACGGCTCGGTATTAATTTTTGATGAAGTAATGACAGGCTTTCGTGTTGCGCTCGGCGGCGCACAGTCACATTATGGAATAAAACCAGATTTAACCACGCTAGGCAAAGTGATTGGTGGTGGTATGCCAGCTGCTGCATTTGGTGGTCGTAAAGACATTATGGAGAAGCTCTCTCCGCTAGGTCCTGTATATCAGGCAGGTACGCTATCTGGTAATCCACTGGCGATGACAGCAGGTTTGAAGACCTTAGAGATTATTTCACGTGATGGTTTTTATTCTCGACTTACAGAGAAAACAGAGCTATTGGTTGAGGGTATGTTGGAGCGTGCGCAGCAAAATAATATTCCATTGACAACTAATCAGGTAGGGGGAATGTTTGGTTTATTTTTTAGTGATGAAGATAAAATTGAGAATTTTGCACAGGTTTCCAAATGCAATATTGAGCGCTTTAATTACTTTTTCCATGGTATGTTGAATGCCGGTGTAAATTTGGCTCCTTCGGCCTATGAGGCAGGTTTTATGTCTGATGCTCATACCGATGAAGATATAAATACGACATTGGATATAGCAGAAAAAGTCTTTGCAACCCTATAATTTATAAAAATAACTACAGATTATCTGAAACTTTTTGTAGTATTAGCACTCTAAGTCCTTGAGTGCTAAAATGGCGCGGATATTCTGAGGGTGATTCAGGGGAGAACGATATGACAAACACATTAACTGTAAGAAAGACAGCTGCTACAAGTGCCACGATGACCATGCCAGTACTTTCAGGTAGTCTGGATAGCTATATCCAGTCTGTACGTGAAATACCGGTTTTAAAAAAGTCAGAAGAGCACGCATTAGCAGTTAGGCTTCGCGATAATGGTGATCTTGAAGCGGCTCGTCAGCTGATTATGCATAACTTGCGTTTTGTCATTAAAGTTGCTCGTGGTTACAGTGGTTACGGATTACCTTTGGCAGATTTAGTGCAGGAAGGAAATGTGGGGTTAATGAAGGCCGTCAAACGCTTTGATCCAGCCGTTAATGTACGTTTGGTTTCGTTTGCGGTGCATTGGATTCGTGCGGAGATTCATGAATTTATCTTAAAGAACTGGAAAATTGTTAAAGTAGCCACCACAAAAGCACAGCGTAAATTATTTTTTAATCTTAGAAGTAAGAAAAAAAGATTAGCGTGGATGAGTGATGCCGAAGTTAAAGAAATTGCTAGTGATTTAGGTGTTACCAGTAAAGATGTAATGGAGATGGAAAAGCGTATGTCTGGTCAGGATGTTGGCTTTGACCTTTCATCAGATGAAGATGAAGACAGTACATACTCTCCTAATCAGTATTTACAATCAGAAGTTGAAGATGATCCTTCAGAAGCTATTGAAACAGCAGATTGGGAGTCTCATACTCAGTCTTTATTTAAAGATGCAATGTCAACCCTGGACGACCGCAGTAAAGATATCTTGGCATCTCGCTGGTTAGTAGAAGATAAGGCAACATTACAAGATTTAGCAGCAAAATATAATGTTTCTGCAGAGAGAGTTCGTCAGATTGAAAGTAATGCCATTGATAAGCTAAAGGCTTTAGTTGTTGCCCCTTAATGTCAAAGTGTTTTGTTGTAGACAAGGGTAAAACATACATGTAATAAAAAGGTCGCTATTTAGCGACCTTTTTATTACATGATATTCAAGTGATTCTCGATAAATCTACATCCCAAAAACAACGGAGAAGAAACTGAGCCACGAAAAAACGATTAGTGCTACAACGAGCAATAGTGGAAAACTGAAACTAAAATCAAACATGAGAATCTCCTTCCTCATAAGTTATCCTTCATAGTAGTTGATAATAATTCACACTGCAAGCCATGCCGATAAATTCACTAATCGGTATGTACTTTATAAAACATCACTACCTTTTCAGGATTAAGCCTTTATAATCAGGCACTCAGTTTATGCATTGGATACACCATTGAGATGAAAGATACCTCAACGAATATGACGTCTATAGACACAGAAAAGCCAGATTTTGAAACAGCAATGGCTGACTTGGAAGTATTGGTCTCCAAAATTGAGTCGGGTAATTTGTCTTTAGAGGAGTCTCTAAAGGAATTTGAAAAAGGTGTGAAACTTAGTAGAGTATGTCAGGCAGCACTTAAAGATGCAGAACATCGTGTGAAAATTCTCAGCGAAGATGGCGAAGAGAATGACTTTGACGATAGCTCGGTTTAAATTATTTTAGGATGGATTTGTAAATCATTATGACACGTGAAGACTATCAATATCGTATCGAACAGTTTCTTGAGTCAATACTGGTTTCAAAGGCCGCGTCTTTTTCTACTTCTCAATTACATGAAGCGATGCGTTACTCTGTATTGGATGGTGGCAAGCGTGTTCGTCCTTTATTGGTTTATGCCACCGGTGAGGCATTAAGTATAGATGTTGACTTATTGGACTTGCCAGCCGCTGCAATCGAATTAATACATGCTTATTCTCTTATTCATGATGATTTGCCGAGTATGGATGATGATGCGCTAAGACGTGGCAAAGCAACGACCCATATTGCTTATGATGAAGCAACGGCAATTCTTGCAGGCGATGCTTTGCAAGCGATGGCGTTTCAATATTTATCAAAGCCAATACAGAATATTTGTGCAGAAAATCAGCTGAAAATTCTTAATATCCTTGCAACAGCATCTGGAGCAGAGGGTATGGTGAAAGGGCAGGGTATAGATTTGGCCGCCGTCGGTAAGTGTTTAACTGAAAATGAATTAGAGACAATGCACCACTGTAAAACAGGTGCATTGATTACAGCAAGTGTTGAAATGGCAACGTATTGCCTGGAAACCGCTGAACAAGCAAATAATGAAACAATGCTAAAGAAAAGAAAAAACTTGGTAGAATATTCACAAGCAATTGGTTTAGCTTTTCAAGTGCAGGATGATATTCTTGACGTTCAGGGTGATACCGACATCTTGGGGAAACAACAGGGTGCCGATATTGCTGCTGGAAAACCAACGTATCCATCAATCATGGGGATGTCAGCGGCTAAAGAAAAATTATTTAATTTGAACAAAAAAGCGTTAGACTCCCTCACAGGTTTTGGGGAAGAAGCTGATTTGTTAAGAGAAATTGCAAATTTTATTGTTAAGCGTATCGCTTGATTTAGCGCAATATATTGTTACCTATACATGGGTACAATCGGGCGGTTCTGCCATCTGGAAACATCATTAATAATTACAAGTAAAATACATGCTATTTGATAACATAAACACACCTGCTGAATTAAAACGTCTGCCCATTGAAGAGTTGCCAGCTTTATGTGATGAGGTACGTCAGCATTTATTGCAATCAGTATCAGACTCTGGCGGTCATTTAGCCTCTGGTCTTGGTGTGCTTGAGCTGACTGTGGCGCTGCATTATGTCTATGATACGCCAGATGATCGTTTAATATGGGATGTTGGGCATCAGGCCTATGTGCATAAGCTATTAACGGGGCGAAGAGATAAGCTTAAAACCATTAAGAAAAAAGATGGTTTGTGCGGTTTTCCGAATCGTGAAGAAAGTCAATATGATGACTTTGGTGTCGGCCATTCCAGTACTTCTATCAGTGCCGCTCTGGGTATGGCATTAGCGGCAAAACAACAAGGTATTGCACGCCATTCTGTCGCTGTTATAGGTGACGGTGCTTTAACGGCAGGTTTGGCGTATGAGGCGTTGAATCATGCGGGTGATATCGATACTGAAATGCTGGTTGTGCTGAATGATAATGATATGTCTATATCTCCCAATGTAGGTGGCTTGAGTAAGTATTTGGCGCGGTTATTATCTGGAAGGTTTTACTCCAGCATGCGAGAAGGTAGTAAAAAAATTCTAGCGGGTACTCCAGTTGTTAAACGTTTCGCTAGGCGTGCTGAGGAACATACGAAAGGCATGATTATGCCTTCTGCTACGCTGTTTGAAGAGATGGGCTTTGTTTATTATGGCCCTGTTGATGGTCATGATGTTATCGAACTGGTTAAAATTCTAGAAAATATTAAAGATATTAATGAGCCTAAATTCTTACATGTCGTAACCCAAAAAGGTAGAGGCTACGAACCTGCGGAAAAAGACCCTGTTGAATATCATGCTGTTTCTGTGTTTGATTTAGAATCAGGAGTACAAAAATCTGGCGTATCAGGCTCACCCACATATACGCAAGTATTTGGACGCTGGCTGTGTGATATGGCTGCAAATGAAGAAAAACTAGTAGCCATAACTCCAGCCATGCGAGAAGGCTCTGGCTTGGTTGAGTTTTCTAAAGCATTCCCCGATCGTTATTATGACGTGGCAATTGCAGAGCAACATGCGGTAACGCTAGCAGCAGGTATGGCTTGTGATGGTCTAAAGCCCGTTGTAGCAATATATTCTACCTTTTTACAGCGTGCTTATGATCAATTAATTCACGATGTGGCACTGCAAAACTTGCCTGTCGTTTTTGCTATAGATCGTGCTGGTTTAGTTGGGGCTGATGGGCCGACGCATTCGGGAAATTATGATCTTTCCTATTTGCGCTGTATTCCCAATATGATTGTAATGGCGCCAAGTAACGAGGATGAATGTCGGCAAATGCTATATACAGCCTATCAGCAAGACACCCCAACTGCTGTTCGCTATCCTCGTGGGAAGGGAATAGGTATTGAGCCTCAACAGGAAATGCAGGCGCTACCGTTAGGGAAAGGAGATATTCTGCGTGAAGGTAGTCGTATTGCTATTCTGATGTTTGGATCTTTGACGGAAGAGGCAACAATAGCAGCTAACGCTTTTGGAGCAACACTCGTTAATATGCGCTTTGTTAAACCTATCGATGAAGAGTTAATTAGATTATTATCAGAATCACATGAGCTATTTGTCACACTTGAGGATAATGCAATTAAGGGCGGGGCAGGTAGTGCAGTTAATGAGTTCTTGCTCGCTCAGGATATTCGTATTCCCGTATTAAACTGCGGCATCCCCGACAAATATGTTGAGCATGCAACTCGAGAGCAACAGCTTGAAGAGATTGGGCTTGACGGTGCTGGTATTGTTAAACAGATTGGTGAATTTAATCAGGGGCAGTATTCTCAATATTTGAAGACAGCCTAATAGAAGGTTTTGCAAAATCACCTGCGCGAGCCAATTTCTGCGTTGCGCGGTGTTTAAAAGACTCATTTACGCTGTGTAAACTCCGCTTTTTGTACGCCTTGAAATTGACACACTCGGTAGGTTTATCAAAGCCTTCTAATACGTTATTTCATTTTTAAAAAAAGTGCCTATAAGTAGGGGGGTGTGGATTCAACAACTCGCTATAGTTTTTATTAGAGACCTTCGTGTAAAGATCGCTATTAATAGCAAAGGTTTCAATAAGAATAAAAAATAATAAAGTCAGTAGCTTAGTGTGTTACTTGTTGAGAAATTGCACAGATCTAAAAAAGCACCAATTGCGTTAATCACTAAAATAGGTACACTGTAACGTCGAAGGAATGTTTGGATAATTTACTGACGTTTAACAGGGTTGTTCAAAACTTCTTAACATGGGCCTCTAATTTTAAAAAATCCTTTTCAATGATTGAATTTAACGCTGTAAGCAAACAATACCCTACTGGACAGTTGGCGCTTTATAACGTCAATTTAAAAATAAATCAGGGAGAAATGGCATTTCTTACGGGTCATTCAGGTGCGGGTAAAAGCACCCTGTTAAAACTCATTGCTTTATTAGATGAGCCTTCAGCCGGCGAGATTATTGTTGCCGGTCAAAATACGAAAACAATAAAACAGAGAAAAGTACCGGCATTTAGGCGAAATATTGGCATGATCTTTCAGGATCATCATTTGCTACTTGATCGTAGTGTTTTTGATAATATTGCTTTGCCATTAAAGATAGAAGGTATGCGCCCTCAGGATATTAAACGCAGAGTAAGAGCGGCCTTAGATAAAGTTAATTTATTGTCCAAAGAAGACCAATTTCCATTGATGTTATCCGCAGGTGAAAAACAACGTGTTGGTATTGCCCGAGCGGTGGTGAATAAGCCAGCTATTATTTTAGCTGATGAGCCAACGGGTAATCTAGACCCTGATTTGGCTAACGATATTATGCACACCTTTAAGCAATTTAATGAGTATGGTTCTACGGTCTTGGTTGCCAGTCATGACCATACGCTTATTAAAGAAATGAAAAAACGTATTATCGTGTTGCGAAAGGTTAAAACAAGCAATTCAAATGTTGGGTTAAAAAATGGGCGCTAAATACAATCAATCAAGCTCATTTTTTGGGGGTGTGCTGGGGCATCACAAAGAGGCTATTATCTATAGTCTTGCAAAACTCTGGCAGTCTAATCTATCAACTTGGATAACATTATCAGCCATTGCAATTGCTTTATGTTTGCCTGCAAGTTTGCATCTATTTTTACAAAATTTAAAATCATTGACTGATGATAAACGTGAAGTTCCTACGATTTCATTATTTATTAAACAGGATATTTCAGAGCAGCGTGCGCGTGATCGTGGAGAGCTTCTGGAAGAGCTATCACAAATAGATAAAGTGGTACTTATACCGCGAGACGAAGCACTTAAAGATTTTCGTAAAATTACAGGCTTTGCCGAGACTTTAGAAACACTGGATGAAAACCCATTGCCGCATGTGCTGGTCGTGACGCCACAGATGAATCTTATTGGAAATCCAGAAGAAGACATGGAAAAGCTTGCGGCTCAGTTGAGTACTTACCCTGAAGTTGATTTGGTGCAAATGGATATTGAATGGGTACGGCGTTTACGCAGTATTTTGAGAATTGCCGAACGGGCTATTTTTGTTATTTCAGCACTATTGGCATTAACTGTGCTTTTGGTTATTGGAAATACTATAAGACTTAATATTGAAAACCGTAAAGAAGAAATTAAAGTATCCAAACTGATTGGTGCTACTACCTCTTATATTCGACGGCCCTTTTTATATACAGGTATTTGGTACGGTTTGTTTGGTGGAGTCATGAGTTTGGTACTCGTCCATTTAGCACTGTTGTGGTTTGTAGGGCCTGTGAATGAGTTAGCAAAGTTATATGAGAGTACATTTGTTATCAGTGGTCTTAGTGTGGCCTCAACCCTTATTATTCTATTGGCAAGTAGCTTACTTGGGTTGATTGGTGCATGGATTGCTGTAGGTAGTCATCTTAGAAATACTCGTATAGAAGAATAAGGAAGCATTGCTATGACATTTTCTGATCCAGTAAGTTTTATTATTCTAGCCATTGTTGGTGGTGTGGCAGGGTTTCTTAATGTATTGGCTGGTGGTGGTTCTGCGCTTACAATCCCTTTAATGATTTTTTTGGGGTATGACGCTACGGTAGCTAATGGCTCAAATAGAATTGCAATACAAGTTGAAGCTTTAAGTGCTGTTGCTGCTTATAAAAAGAATAAACATTCTGATTTTCCTCTTAGCTTAAAGCTTTCCTTAATGACCCTTCCAGGGGGAATACTGGGTGCATTTTATGCGGTAAAAATTGATGATGCCTTATTTACCAAAATTTTAGGTGTGGTCATGGTACTCATTATTATCACCCTGATGTTTCCTAAATCAGAAATCATTGAACATGCTAAAAATCATAAATGGAAAAAATGGCTAGCATGGCCTGTTATGTTTGCTTTGGGCTTTTATGGTGGCTTTATTCAAGCGGGTGTAGGCTTCGTTATCATGGCGGTTCTCTTGCATTTGTATGGTATGGATCTAATTAAAATCAATATGCATAAAGTATTTATTGTGATGGTTTTTACCGTCCCTGCAGTTATTTTCTTTATTGCAACGGGAAATGTTGATTGGTTTGCTGCCGTGGCCTTATCTATTGGGATGATGCTGGGTACTTTTATTGCGGTAAAAGTGTCATTGAAGAAAGGTGAGAAGTTTGTTCGCCTTATTTTGGGTGTTTCTCTTTTGATTATTGCGGCAAAATTATTTTTAATCTAGTGCGCATTTCGAGCACCGCGCAACACAGAAATTGGCTCACGTAGGTGGTTCTGCAAAGCCTTCTAAAAGCTTAAGTGCTTTTGCTGTAGCATTTTATGGATATTTTTATTTCTTTTATCCTAAATTTTATGATTAAGCCACCCCCCTACTTACAGGCACTTTTTCTTCATTGAAGCCTTTATATAAAAAGATAAGTTGTTGAAATAAATATTGTTTTTCATTTTGTATACGCTCACTTTGTTCTCTGGTTCTATATTGTTATTGTCTTGATATATACCGCTAAGGATTCTACAAATCTTGAATATAAAGAATATGACCCACATGATGTTTGCATCAAGCGGTTAATTTTAAAAAAATTAATCCTCACATAGTTTAAAAAATAAGGTAGGTACGATTATGAGAACAGATAAATTAACGAGTAAATTTCAGCTCGCACTGCAAGATGCACAATCTTTGGCATTAGGGCGTGATCATCAGTTTATCGAGCCAAACCATTTAATGTTGGCGCTACTCGATCAAGAAGGAGGTAGTGCGCGCGGATTATTAATGCAAGCAGGCGTGAATGTAAATTTACTCCGTTCACAATTAGGTGAAGCGATAGATCGTATGCCGAGTGTATCAGGTGGCGATGCGGGTGATGTGCATATTTCCAATGACCTTTCGCGCCTTTTAAATGTAACCGATAAATTGGCACAGAAGAGAAATGATCAATACATTTCTTCTGAGCTTTTCATTCTGGCGGCACTGGAAGATAAAGGTGAGCTGGGCACGATATTAAAGAATAATGGAGCCACCAAAGAGGCTTTAACCCAAGCGATAGATGCTATGCGTGGCGGTCAGAGTGTGGATGATCCAAATGCTGAAGATCAGCGTGAAGCATTAAAGAAATATACAATAGACCTTACAGAGCGTGCAGAGCAAGGCAAGATAGACCCTATTATTGGGCGTGATGAAGAAATTCGCCGTATGGTGCAAATTCTGCAACGTCGTACTAAGAATAATCCTGTGATTATTGGTGAACCAGGTGTGGGTAAAACGGCTTTGGTTGAGGGCTTGGCACAGCGTATTGTCAATGGTGAAGTACCAGACAGCGTGAAAAGTAAGCGTTTATTATCACTGGATTTAGCGGCTTTATTAGCGGGTGCAAAATTCCGTGGTGATTTTGAGGAACGCTTAAAAGCGGTACTGAGTGATATTGCCAAGTCAGAAGGTAATATCATTCTCTTTATTGATGAAATTCATACAATGGTGGGTGCAGGTGCATCCGAAGGTTCAATGGATGCGGGTAATATGCTCAAGCCTGCACTTGCACGTGGTGAACTTCACTGTGTGGGAGCGACCACTCTGGATGAGTACCGTAAATACATTGAAAAAGATGCGGCACTTGAGCGTCGTTTCCAGAAAATTATTGTCGATGAACCAACAGTAGAAGACACTATCGCAATTTTACGTGGTTTAAAAGAGAAGTACGAGGCACATCATGGTGTGGAAATTACAGATCCAGCCATTGTGGGTGCAGCGGTGCTGTCACATCGTTATATTGCAGATCGGCAATTGCCCGATAAGGCGATTGATTTGATAGATGAGGCTGCATCACGTATACGTCTTGAAATTGATTCTAAGCCAGAGGCAATGGATAAGCTTGAGCGTAAACTGATTCAATACAAAATTGAAAGGGAAGCGTTGAAGAAAGAATCTGATGATGCATCGAAAAAGCGCTTGGGTGAATTACAAGAAAAGATTGATGATTTGGAAAAAGAGTTCTCTGATCTTGAAGAAATCTGGAAATCAGAAAAGTCAGCCGTTCAGGGTACAGCGCATATCAAAGAAGCACTCGATCAGGCGCGAATTGAGCTTGAGACAGCCAATCGTGCGGGTGATTTACAGCGTATGTCTGAATTACAGTACGGTCGTATTCCTGAGCTTGAAAAGCAAATTCAGGAAGCGGGAGATACTGATGTAACAGCAGAATTTCAGTTACTTAGGAATAAAGTAACAGAAGAAGAAATCGCTGAAATTGTTGCACATTGGACAGGTATTCCTGTGTCTAAAATGCTCGAAGGTGAGCGCGATAAATTGCTCCGTATGGAAGAAGAGTTACGCCAACAAGTCATTGGGCAAGAAGAAGCGGTTGTCGCCGTATCCAATGCAATTAGACGCTCGCGTGCGGGGCTTTCTGATCCTAATCGTCCAAATGGTTCTTTCTTGTTCCTTGGTCCTACGGGCGTGGGTAAGACGGAGTTAACCAAAGCACTGGCAACGTTCTTATTCGATACGCCAGATGCAATGGTACGTATTGATATGTCTGAGTTTATGGAGAAGCACTCTGTTGCACGTTTAATTGGTGCTCCTCCTGGCTATGTAGGCTATGAAGAGGGGGGGTACTTAACAGAGCTGGTTCGTCGTAAGCCCTATTCAGTTGTGTTACTGGATGAGGTAGAAAAGGCACACCCAGATGTATTCAATATTCTGTTACAGGTACTGGATGATGGCCGTTTAACAGATGGTCAAGGTCGCACTGTAGATTTCAAAAATACTGTTATCGTTATGACGTCAAATATGGGTTCTGATATTATCCAGAAAATGGCGGGTGAAGAAGGTTTTGCAGAAAACTATGATGAAATGAAGAGTGCAGTAATGGAAGTTGTTGGTGCACATTTCCGCCCAGAATTTATCAACCGTATTGATGATAGCGTAGTATTTAGACCACTAGGTAAAACTGAAATCCGTCAAATTGCAACCTTACAAATTGCTACGTTGAATAAGCGTTTAGAAGAAAATGAATTGCATATTGAGTTTACCGATGCTGCACTTGATTTACTTGGTGAGGAAGGATTTGATCCAGTTTATGGTGCGCGTCCTTTAAAACGTGCGATTCAAAGTGAGCTTGAAAATCCATTAGCGCAAAAATTATTAGCCGGTGAGTTTGTTGCTGGAGACACTGTTTTTGTGGATGTTAAGGATGGCAAGCTTACTTTTGGTAAGAAGGCTGTGAGTTAATTTTTTGATTCAATAGTGAATTAGCTATCTTGTAAAAACCCCTTGAAAGTAGGGGGGTGGCTTTTAATAAAAAAGGCTGGTTTAGTTTTCTAAATCAGCCTTTTTTATTTCTCTAATGAGAGATAAAACAATGTGTTAGGCTATTTAAAAACTATAGAGTGTTAGTTTAAACGCTACATCTTCAATAATTTGTTTTCCTTTTTCATCTAAGGTTTTGGAATCTACAAACCGAACAGAAAAACGTTGCTTGCCAGCGCTAATTTCTGGATAAATTTTTGTACCCTCATCAAGCTCGATACTGAGTATTTGATAGTCTATTTCGGGTCTTAGTGTTGCTTGAAAAAAACCTCCTTTGGCTACGGTATGCTTTTCATCTTTGCCTTGATAAATTAAATCCATTAGTAATTCGATGGCCTCAAAAGCAATTTCATAAGGTCTGCTCCATGCACGCAAATCTTTGACTCTTTCTTCTTCATTTTGATTCAACCAGTAGTTAAAGAGAGGAATATCAATATTATTGATCCCTCCTGCAATAGAGGCTCGTTGTTTTAAAATATTGAGAAAATTATGTGCTTTGAGTTGCTGTCCTAGCTGTCCACGAAAGCTGTACAGGCGTTTACTTTTTTCATCCAGTTTTTTGAGTATTTTGCGGGCTTGGGAACTATCGACACCTTGTACACCTTCAACCTGTCTAACGGCTTGTGTTTGAATGTCTAAAACATGTAAGGCAGCATTTTTAACATCTAAGCGTGATGATAAATTATACAGCTCTAACAAGACCATAATTGCTGCCTGACAATTTACTTGTGTAGGGTCTGCTAAGTGGGAATTAAATCGTTTAATGAGGTAGCTTAGCCTCATAAACAAGCGAATTTTTTCATTTAAAGGTTGTTGATAAACGGCCATAATTATTTTTGATTAGAACCCACTGAGGTAGCTGTAAAGTTGTTAAGAGAAAGCTATTTCTGTGTCTATTTCGTTATTTAGAAATACTTAATGTAAGGTACGTTTTCGAGTATATCAGAGCTGAGGTTGGGATAAACCGAGAAATTCTTTATGCAAGGCTATTATTTGTGCTTGTAAAAACTCAGGTGTTTCAGTGTTGTTCAATATATGTGTCGCATGTTCAATGCGTTGTTCCCTGGTCGCTTGTGCTTTGAGTATATTTTTTATCTGGGAATGACTGAGATTATCCCGCTTATGTACGCGTTCTATTTGCTGTTCTGGCAAAATATCGACGACAATAATATTATCAAACATTTCTTGATAGTTCTTTTCAATAAGCAATGGAATATCAACAATTAGATAGTGTGCTGTTGATGTTTTAGAAATATGGGCAATTTGATTTTGAATTTCTTTTTTTATTCGTGGATGAAGAATATCTTCTACTTTTTGTAGTGCACTTTCATCGTCAAAAATAATCGTTTTGAGTTGTTGTCGATTTAATGCGCCTTGGCTAGTCAGTATATTTTTACCAAAATAATCTGCTAATTCATTCAGTGCTTTACTTCCTTTTTCTACCGCGTCTTTAGCAATTTTATCAGCATCAATAATGGGTGTTCCCAATGCGCGAAAGGCATCAACAGCAGTACTTTTGCCACTGCCGATACCACCTGTAAGGCCTATAATGAGCATATTAGAATTGCAATTAAATCAATAAACTCTAATGATAGATTTATGCGTAAACAGATTCTTTCTTAAACTTTTTGCAAAGTAGGTAGTAGAATGTAACGCGTGACTTCATACGGTCTTCTTTCATCGTTTCGCAAACTTCTTTGATTGCATCATCCAACTCTGGGCTATCAGTCAAACCTAGTTTTTTTATTAAGTAATTATTCTTAACAGTGGCTAGTTCTTTAGGGTCTGAGCAAGCAACAGAGCTTGAGTCTTTATTGTGGACAGACGGTCCTAATCCTTTAAATACTGCCGTTATTAGTGCCTCATCAGCATTTTTGTCGAATTTCTTTACGTTTGCTATAGCGCTTTCTACATCGGCCATTGTGTTTCTCCTTAATAGTTATTTAAAAATATTCAAGTAATTGAAGGCGTTGCAAAACTACCTGTGCAAGCCAATTTATGCGTTACGCGGTGCTCGAAATGCGCATTTACTCCGTGTAAACTCCGCTTTCTGTGCGCCTTGAAATTGATACGCTCGGTAGGTTTATCAAAGCCTTTTAATTAAAATCTGAATAACGCCTTGATTTTAGAAGGGTACATTTTTTTAATCAAGATACTTAGCTTTGTAACTCTTCCCTTGATTTGTAGAGTTCAAGTGCTTCGGGGTTCGCTAAAGATTCAATATTTTTAACACTGTCTCCATGGACAATGCTACGCACTGCCATCTCAACAATTTTACCACTTTTAGTACGAGGAATATCCGCTACTTGAAGCACTTTTTCTGGAACATGGCGAGGGGTGGTGTTGCTTCTGATTTGCTTTTTAATTTTATTAATTAGCTCATCATCTAGCGTTAATTCTCCCGTCAATTTAACAAAAAGCACAACACGGACATCATCCTGCCAGTTTTGACCAATAACAATAGATTCTTGAACTTCATCAAGTTTTTCAACCTGACGGTAGATTTCAGCTGTTCCTATTCTTACCCCCCCAGGATTTAAAACAGTATCTGAACGACCATAAAAAATTAATCCACCATTGTCAGTTTCAGTGACATAATCGCCATGACACCATGTATTTTTATAGGTGGCAAAGTAAGCATCAAAGTATTTTTTACCCTCTGGGTCGTTCCAAAATTTAATTGGCATACAGGGAAATGGCTTGGCACAAACAAGCTCACCTTTTTCATTAACGACAGCCTGGCCTTTGTCATTCCATACTTCAACTTGCATGCCAAGGCCTTTACATTGAAGTTCGCCTCGATATACGGGCAAAATAGGGCAGCCTAGAGCAAAGCAAGAAATAATATCGGTGCCTCCTGAAATAGAAGACAAGCAGACATCCGTTTTAACTTTATTGTAGATATAGTCATAACTTTCTGGGGCTAATACCGAACCTGTAGACAAAATAGTATTAAGACTTTTTAGTGAATGAGAGGCTTTCAGGTCTTTATCATCTTTGCGCAATACATCAATATATTTTGCAGATGTACCAAATACATTAATCGCTTCTTGATCAACATAATCCCAAAGAATATTCGCATTAGGATAAAATGGAGAGCCATCATAAAGCATTAAGGTGGCACCGGTTGATAGTGCGCTTACTAACCAGTTCCACATCATCCAGCCACAGGTTGTGAAGTAAAATATTTTATCTTGTGGTTTTAGATTAACGTGCAATAAATGTTCTTTTAGGTGTTGCAGCAATGTACCGCCAACACCATGGACGATACATTTTGGTACGCCTGTAGTGCCTGAGGAATACATAATGTAGAGTGGTTCATTAAAGCCTGTTCGCGTGTATTCTAGCTCCGCATGGGTATATTTTTCCAGAATATCAGGGTAATTAGCTGCACCGTCTAATGTTGTCGTATTGGCGTAGGGAACAATGAGTAGTTGTTCGACAGAATCTAATTTTGCTGAAATTTCTTTTACTTTTTCTAAGCAGCTATGTGTTTTCCCATTGTAAAAATAGGCATTAGTTGCAATGAATACTTTGGGTTCTACTTGACCAAAACGGTCTAAAACACCTTGAACACCAAAATCAGGTGAGCAAGAAGTCCAAACACCACCCATGCTGGTTGTGGCTAACATGCAGACGATAGTTTCAGGTACATTGGGCATAAAGCCGGCAACAACATCACCTTGCTTAATTCCTATACTTTTTAGATAGGCTGCCATACTGGCGACTTGTGCTTTTAACTCAGTGAAGCTTAAACTTCTTTTAATTTGATCCTCACCCCAAAAAACAATAGCAGTTTGCTCTAGATCGTTGTGAGTTCTTTCAAAGTTAGTTAAAAGATTTTCGGCAAAGTTGAGGGAAGAATCAGAAAACCAGGTAGCACCGGGCATTTTATCTTTATTTTCAAGGATAGATTCGCCACGATCAGCGATGACATGGGAATAATCCCAAAGTTGTGACCAGAAATCTTCTGGATTCTTAGTAGACCAGGTATGCAATTCAGAAAAATCTGTTATTGATGTTTGGTAGTTTTTATTAACCAAATGCATAAATTTTGTAATATTGGCAGAATTTATCGTTTTTTGGCTAGGGGTCCATAGTGCTGTTTTGTTTGTTGTCATTACTAATCTGGCCTCATTATGTCTACCGCTTATTGATGGTTGGCAAAAGCGATGTTCTCAGAAGCTAAGTAATTTACCACTTGTAAGAACGGCTATACATTGTTTTTTGCAATACTTCCGTTAAGCAATTTATAATAATCCTCAATAAGTAACCATCTTGCTTACTTCGGAGTATTCTTTCCAAGTAGTATTTATTCTTTTTAAAGTGCCAGATTCAGAGTAAAAGTATATTTAATGTAATGATTTCTTATGAATATTTGCAGAATAATTAAACTATTAACCTTTTGATTTTCCAGAAATTTTCTTTTGTTTATGGTTGTTTGTTAGACAATTCCCTAAAGATATTTTGAACTAATGATTGGCATTATCATCAAATGCTTACATGGAGGGTTTTTTCCTTGCCTCCATGTTGGTTCCAGAGAGGTCATGGTTGATACACTTCAGCTGCGCATATCTTCTCCCCGTGATCAATCTGGAACCATTTTTATATATCAGCTTTCATTTTCATGATTATCGTAAAAAGGATGGTCACGAAAAAAGAGCGCCTAAATGCTCTTTTTTGTTTAACAACAATCAATAATCTCCCCGTATTTTTTATTCTTTTGTCAATTCTGGGTCGCTTCTATTCCACGCTCATCAATATCTCCATATTCATCTTCTTTTAATCCACGAATATGTATAGCCATTTTTATCTGTGCAAAGACCCTCATTAATACTCAAGCAAAAACGCTTAGTGTACTAACAAGGTGCCGACTATTAGCTTGTCTTATGTCTTCAAATAAATGAAAGGCACTAAGATGGTGCGTTAATATTAAAAAGGCACCATAATAATCGTCAAGAAAGGAGTGTTGAATAGTTTATTCAATAAAGCCATTGAAATAAGTGGGTTTGAAGATTGCTTTATTGGTTTTAAATAGATTGTTATCACTGATTAATATTGGTTTGCAGTTTTGATAGATACACTATGTTTTAGGATGAAAAATTGACAAAAGAAATCCCCCCCCAATTCTCGTTTAATGAGGTTAGCGATACTATCAGTATCGCCATTGTTGTTTTAGATGAGGCTTTACGAATTAGACAAATGAATGCGGCTGCTGAAAATTTGTTTGGGCAGTCAAGAGAACGCATTTTAAATAAAGCCTATTCTGTAATATTGCACGAGGATATTGTGATAGACCAGCTTGACTTTGTACTTAAAAATCAAGAGCCTCAGGCTGTGCGTGGTTGTTATCTCAAAGGGCAACAAGAAAAGGATATTATTGTTGATTGTGTGGCTAGCCCACTGATTAAGAATGCCGCGTTAATTGGCGTTGTACTTGAGTTATATCGAACAGATTACCAGTTAAGAGCAGCTCGAGAGGAGCAGCTACTAAGCCAACAAGAAGCAACTCAGACATTAGTGCGAGGACTGGCTCATGAAATTAAAAATCCTTTAGGTGGTTTGCGTGGCGCGGCACAATTATTAGATTCTGAATTAAATAGCGACGAGCTAAAAGAATACACCCGTATTATTATTTCTGAAGCAGATCGTTTGCAAAAATTAGTGGATCGTTTATTAGGCTCAAGACAACCAACTAAAAATCAATGGGTAAATATTCACGAAGTACTGGAGCGTGTGCGTCGCTTGGTGAAAGCGGATATCCCCGAGGGTGTGAGTTTGCACTTTGACTATGATCCGAGCATCCCCGAATTAAAAGCGGATTTGGATAATTTGATTCAGATTGTGTTTAACATTGTGGGAAATGCTTTAAAAGCAGTTGGTGATACGGGAAGTATTCTTTTTCGAACGCGAATCTTAAGAAATTACGTCATCAATAACAAACAGTATAAGTTAGCAGTAAAGTTAGAGGTCATTGATGATGGTCCTGGTGTGCCAGAAGATATCCGTAATAAATTATTTTTCCCCATGATTAGTGGCTCTGCAAAAGGAACGGGGCTTGGCTTATCTATTGCCCAGTCATTAGCAAATCGTCACCATGGTGTTATCGAGTTTACATCAGAACCCGGTGAAACTTGCTTCACCTTGCTACTACCGATAGAAGGTAGTAAATCAGAATAAGCAGCAATTAACGGTTACTAGAAAGAGGCAAATGCTCGTGCCAGAAAAAAAGTCAAAAAAAGTATGGATAGTCGATGATGATCAGTCAATTCGGTGGGTTTTACAAAAAGCACTGGAAAAAGCAGGCATGGACGTTCAGGCTTATGAATTTGCCAGCGATTTAATTCGTAACTTAAATGCAGAGAATGAACAACTGCCTGGGGCGGTAATATCTGATGTTTGTATGTTAGGTATGAATGGTTTTGACTTGATTAAGGAAATCCACAGCAGCCATCCAGACTTACCCGTAATCATTATGACAGCTCATTCTGATATGGATAGCGCGGTGCTGGCTTATGAAAGTGGTGCATTTGAATACCTACCTAAACCCTTTGATATAGATGAAGTGACAGAGTTAGCTAAACGCGCTTGTGCAGCGAATAAAGTAACAAGTGGGCATATAGCAGAGCTTGAGCCGGTTGTTTCGCAACAAGATATTATTGGCCAGTCGGTCGCGATGCAGGAATTATTTCGCTCTATCGGGCGTTTAAGTAAAACCAGTATTTCGGTACTAATAACAGGAGAATCGGGAACAGGTAAGGAGCTTGTTGCGAAAGCACTGCATACGCATAGCCCGCGAGCAAAGAAACCTTTTATTGCAATAAATACGGCAGCAATTCCTAAGGAGCTGCTGGAATCTGAGTTATTTGGGCATGAAAAAGGCTCATTCACAGGGGCACAAACACAGCGTATTGGCCGATTTGAGCAAGCAGATGGCGGCACCTTATTTCTTGATGAAATTGGTGATATGCCAGCAGAACTTCAAACACGTTTGCTACGTGTACTGGCAGATGGAGAGTTTTATCGAGTAGGTGGCACAAAGGCAATTAAGGTGGATGTACGTATCGTAGCTGCAACCCATCAAAACTTGGAAAAGCATGTTAAAAATGGCACTTTTCGTGAAGATTTATTTCACCGGCTCAACGTTATCCGTTTACAAATCCCAGCCTTAAGAGAACGTGATGAAGATATTATTATATTGCTTAATCACTTTCTTACTCAGGCAGCGATAGAACTTAATGCAGAACAGAAAAAACTAAGCAAGGAAGTCAGTGATTATCTACAGACATTGGAATGGCCCGGCAATGTTCGTCAGTTAGAAAATGTGAGTCGCTGGTTAACCGTGATGGCAACAGGCCATGAAATCACGATAGAAGACTTGCCACAGGATTTAAAAAAAGGGGGACAGAAAAATGAAAGTAATTGGGAGGCTTTGCTTTATCAACATATAGTGCAAAGACTGAATCGTGGTGATTGTCGGATTCTGGATGAAATAACCCCAAAATTTGAAACTATTGCTTTGAACGCGGCGCTACAAAAAACGGGTGGTAGAAAAAAAGATGCCGCAGAATTATTAGGCTGGGGCAGAAATACTTTAACGCGTAAATTAAAAGAGTTGGGTATTTCTTAAACCTGTTAACAAGACTAGATTTTGTTATCATTAATGCCACACGCTTCGTGCAACGTTTAAATGCGTGTTTTTAATAAGAGAAGGCTTTGATAAAACCACCGAGCGTGTCAATTTCAAGGCGCACGGCGCACAGAAAGCGGAGTTTACACAGGGTAAATGAGCATTTCGAGTACCGCGCAACGCAGAAATTGCCTCGCGCAGGTGGTTTTGCAAAGCCTTCTAAGAGTGAGAGTACTTTGATTAGCAAAGCCACCCCCCTACTTATAGCGTTATTTTTATTAAATACGCTATGTGCATATTCAGAACCATTAGGATTAATAGGAAATATAAAACCCATGGAAAAGTTACCCGCAGAAATTGTAAGAACCGCAGAAGAAACTGAATTTACGGTTATCTGGATGCATGGCTTAGGTGCAGATGGTAATGATTTTGTCCCTATTATTCCAGAGCTACGCCTGCCAGCGTCTCTAAAGGTTAAATTTATTTTTCCACATGCGCCCTCTCGGCCAGTGACACTGAATAACGGTATGTCGATGCCAGCGTGGTATGACTTGTTATCATTAGATAGAAGCAAGAATGCTAATGAAGATGATATTTTGACCACCGTTACATGGATTAATAAGCTGATTGATGATGAGATTGACGCTGGAACACCCTCAGAAAAAATTCTATTGGCCGGGTTTTCACAGGGGGGCGTTATAGCCTTTCATACGGCTTTACGTTACCCAAAGAAATTAGCGGGAATTATGGCACTTTCCACTTATATTCCTTTTGCAGATAATCTACTTAATGCTATGCCGGCTGTACAAAAAGGGATTCCCATTTTTGCTGCACATGGTCAGCAAGACCCTGTTATTCCCCTTGCTAGTTGGCAGGATTATGTACCTAAACTAGAAGCAAAAGGATTTGGTGTTGAGGCTCATTCATATCAAATGGAGCACTCAGTAAACATGGAAGAAATTAATGATATTTCTGCTTGGTTGCAGAAGGTATTGCTAAAATAGGCAGAATTTTTGGGTATATTCAGCGTCACATCACCCGCACTCATTAAGAGCGTGGGTGATGTCGATTATATGCAAGGATCTTAACTTCGATACGGTTACTTCGATACGGTTTCATTATTTGAGTTTTTCCCAGAAACGTTCAAAGCGTGGTTTGTAACTATCTTTAGTGTTTAGGGAGAGTAAAATATGCGTTGCATGTCCACGAATTTCAGAACGTGGAATAAAGCCGTAATAGCGTGAATCGGCACTATTATCTCGGTTATCTCCCATAAAAAAGTAATGATCAGCGGGAACGGTTATTTTTTTAAAGTTCTTCAGTGGATTGTATTCCTCTGGCTTTAATTGAACCGTGTGAGGCTCTAAATCACTGAGTGATTCTAGTGCATAAACACCTTTTTCCTTATCTATATCCCGTTGTGGTTCTAAGGTTTTATCTCTTAGAGCAGTGTATTTAGCCGCTTCATTATTAATAACAAGTTGATTGTTTTTGACCTCTATGGTGTCACCAGGTAAACCCATTAGGCGTTTAATCATACGTTTATCAGCGGCGGCTGAAGTAAATACAATAATGTCCCCACGCTTAGGCTCACCTGTTCGCATTAAAGAAATATCTGTGAAAGGAATCTGTAGATCATAAGCAAGTTTATTTTCCCAAACTACATCACCTTCCAATATTGTTGGTTTCATAGAGCCAGTGGGAACGGGATGCCAGTCAGCAATAGCCCCTCTAAAAATAAATAGAAATAGAATAAAAAACAGGAAACCTTTGTTGTTTTTAATGATGGAAAATAGTTTATTCATAGTGTGTATCAGTATTTTATTATGGGTGTAATGGTTAAGTGCTCTGTATTAGAGTTCGTTGGTAAAGTACTTGTGCAAGAAGGTATCAAAATCTAGTGTATCTTGCGCTTCTAAATCTCTTTGTTCTTGGAGTGACTGTATTGCCATTTGTTCAATCATTGATTGGGTTTCAGGTGTTAGCTGGCGTTGCATAAAGTAGTCACGATGCGCTTCTGATAAGCGTTTTGCAAAGTGATAATAGCTTCCATCGCGGTTAATAATTTCATCCAGTACTTTTGCCGATGGTGTTAAGTCTGGGTTATTGACTAATTCCATTTGTTCTAAAATAGCTTTGGTGTAACAGGATTCATCGTGTGCACTGTTGAGTAAGTTTGCGACACCCGACATTTCATCTAGAATTTGTGTTGCCCATGCTTTTAAAGTGATGGCTTTTCCTTTATTCAGCAAAGTTAACTCAGGTTTACGACCTTGATGAGCCACGGTGCTCTGATTCTCATCAATTTCTTTAGCTTCTTCAGGACAGATTTCAGGGCTTTCCTGTAGTAAGCAGAACAACATAAAAATTTCTAAAAAGTAGAGTTGTGTATGTGTAAGCCCGGCAGGTTTGAAGGCATTGATGTCAACCGAGCGAAGTTCTACATATTGAATACCTCTACTTTCAAGTGCATCGGTAGGTTTTTCAAAGCCTTTAAGCACTCTCTTTGGGCGCACACTACTGTAGTACTCATTTTCAATTTGTAAGATATTGGTATTTAACTGCAAATATTTTTCTCCGTCCTTTAGTCCAATTTCTTTGTAATCTTCAAAGGGTGTGTTGATTGCACAGCGAAGGCTGGAAATATAGTTTTCAAGTGAATTATAGTTGGCCTTGATGCCGCGCTTATCCTCTTTTTTATTGGTATAGCCAATATCGCCCATTCTTAATGAGGTGCCCCACTGTTCGTAGTAGGTATGTTCATTAAATACCTTCATAGATTCTGGCTTGGGTTTCCCTGCAAGAAATGATTTGCAGATTGCAGGAGAGGTACCAAATAGATAAGGAATGATCCAGCCATAGCGCTGAATATTGCGTGTCATTCCCATATATTTTGTATCAATAAATTCTTGAGGTTTTAGCTTGGAAGCATTGTCAATTTCTTGAAATGCTGGCCAAAAATCAACCGCAACTGAATAATTAAAATGGATGCCTGCAATAACCTGCATGATTTTTCCATAACGCTCGGCAAGTCCTTGTCGATAAACGGACTTCATTTTACCCGCATTACTTTTACCATACTGTGCAATAACAATATCTTTTTCATCTCGAATCATGCAGGGCATACTGCTGGTCCAGAGAAGTTCATTATCGGAGAGATGCTGATAAACAAAGGTTTCAATATCTAAAAGAAAATCGAGTGATTTATAAGCTCTATCACATGGCGGTGTGATTAACTCTAGCATTGCCTCGCCATAATCGGTTGTAATCCATGGGTTTTTTAGAGCAGAGCCAAGCACTTCTGGGTGGGAAGTACTGGAAATAGTCCCTTCTGGATTAACACGTAAACTCTCTTTTTCTAGTCCTGTTAGGGAGTTTTTGAGTAGTTTAGTTGCGCCAGTAGATTCAATTTTATGTAAACGCTGATTGAGTGTTTGGTACAAGCCAATTCCTTATGGTTTATGAAGGTGTTGTTATTTAATAGCAGGATGTTAGCAGGTTTTAAACAAACTGTAATTATGGTTATTAATACACTTGCATTGCTAACACGTATATTGACAAAATAATCCATGCACCTAGGTGAAATACCAGAGCGCGTTTATAGCGGCCTATGAGTTTGTCGGGGTGGATGCTGCTAATAAGATAAGGTCGCCCATCATCTGGATTAGAGATTACGTGTGTTGCAGGTTTTTGGTACATTTCTTCAAGTGCTAAATCGACCATTCGACTAGCAGCATGCTTTGCTGTTACTAATTCACCATCATCAATTTTTCCATCTTTATTTTTATCAAAATATGCCAGAAAGTTAAAATGATTACGCTTCCATTCTGCCAGTTTTGATAGCACTAAGTTATTAACTTCAAAGTCATTGCGTTGTTTTTTCAATGTGTGGAGTTGCCCCAGCACATATATTTTTTCATTAGGATAAATTGCATTATAGACATGTTGGTTATAATGATAGGTTGGTGTAATAATCTCAGCGTTATGAGGGTCTATAGTGCATCTGCCTTTGTCATCGCTTAGAATGAAGCCCGCCCAACTCTCGATAATATGGTTTCTCACCCAGAGCATGGGAGGGAGTTCAGGGTGCGGCCCTCTGACAACTTCACCCTCATATAAAGAAGCTTTGCCTTCAAGCCCCACATAACCCTGAGCGGCTGAATGTAAGGTAGTTTTTGCCGTATTCTCTATCAGACAGATGCGTCTATATAAAATCAACGAAAATAGTAGACTAGATACCGCAAGAATAGTCATTAGAACAGCTTTTTCGTATCGTTGTGATCCATTGAAGAAAAATAAACTGAGTAGTATCAAGGGATAAAAGATGGAGCTTATTAATACAAAAAACTGTCCTTTAAAACGTGAAGACATTGTTCTGTTTGATTTTTATGCTAAATAAAGTTTGTTCTAATATCTACGTCTTGCAATTCACTCATTTGAAATTCAAGTAAATCAAACTCTTTAAAACTAAACATATTAGCTACAATATTATCTGGGAATTGTTGAATGCGTGTATTACTTAAAGCTGCTGTATCGTTATAAAACTCACGACGATCAGAAATACTTTCTTCAAGTGTACTTATACGGGTTTGTAAGCGTAAAAAAGCATCACTTGCTTTAAGTTCAGGATAATCTTCTGCAACAGCAAACAAGCCATTTAAACTTGATTCTAGTTTCATCTCCGCAGAACCGAGCTTTGGGATATTATTAGACTGCATTGCAGATTCAACCAAATTACGTGCCTTGATTACTTTTTCCAAGGTTTCCTGTTCGTATTTCATGTGTTGCTTACAGGTATCAATCAGCTTTGGTAATTCACTATTGCGCTGCTTTAAAAGCACATCAATATTACTCCATGCTTTTTTTGTATTATTCTTAAGCGTGACGAGTTGGTTGAAAATAGCAACCCCCCAAAATAGTGGTGCTGTAAATAAAGCAATAAATATAATGAGGCTGAGATTCATAATATTGACCTTTTTTTTTAGTATTACCCCGATGCTAGCAAAATATGGTTAAAAAATTTAATTTTTAGATAAGTGGCTAGATTGCATTAAAATGAGATAAAAAATGCCGTATAAGTAGGGGGGTGGCTTTAGTTTTTTTAGGGGTGATGCGATTAATCTACGGTACGATTGATGCGGTAACTCTGATCAATTACGATGCGCTGTTTAAGCCCTTTTCCGACGATGACGGGAATATTATTGTACAAGCTTTTGTGCATTGCTTTTATTGCTGGGTTCTCCGTTGATAACCCTAGTTTTACTGCTATGTATTCTGCTTCTAATGCGAATAAAATCTGTTTCAAATTTTCGTTGCTGGCTTCTTCCAATGCTTTCCAGTCACTCATGATTTTAGTCAGTGGCTTTTCTAGGTCACGATTTTTGTATAAATGATCCCGTAAAATAGCGGCTTGCTGCGCAGACAAACGAGTTAATGCTTGCAGGGTTTCTACTTCATTTTTTAGTCGCTTATCCAATTTATTAAGAAAAGCCAATAAGTTATCAATTGCAAAATTATTAAATGGTTTTATCGTTTCACGTAAGGCTTCATTTGATGCACGTTGTTTTTTGGATTTAGGTGGTTTTCTATTGGCGTCTAATAATTTTCGTGCCTGATCAAGGCTCTTTACCATCACATCCTGAACACTGTAGATATGTGTCTGGTATTTTTTTTCTGCATTTTTCAGTTCTGATTCTATTTGTACCGCTTGCTCGGAAAACTTTACCAATACATCCTGACTATCCATCGTATTATGAGCAATCCATGCTCTCCTTATTTCTCTGTCAGAATCAAGGTAGGCTTGGTGTAAATCTTTATAGGCAATAACCCATTGTGTTTTAACGTGACTAATAACATCAGCATGATTGGGGTACTCAATTTCCATATTATCTATGGTGCGGAGTAATTGCTTCATCGACGAGAGCGTCTTCAGCAAGGTGTATCTGGATTTGGTTAATGGCTCGTATACGCTACTGACAAAGGCATTTATTTTGATTTGATTATTTTCTTGCTGAATATCAGCGCGCCAGTTTGATATGCCCTTAAAAATCAGTGCAAAAATAATGATACTAGGAATGAATAAAACCCCAAGCAATGTTGGCATTTTTTCTGGGGGAAGACGCCCATCTTTCTTAATTTGCCGTACCAATAAAACTAATACGACAAAAAATAGCAGTGATAGCAGAAGAAAAATAACTAAAATGAAGTTAGCAAATGTCAAAAAAGGAATACCTGAATTTGATGGATTACTCGTGATATAAAGAGGGTGAAAGCCCGATCATAAGACTATTTTTTATAGAACTCAAAGTTTTATCATGTACTTAAACGACAATATCAGTCTATTTATTTTCTCAAGCTACAGCATCCATTCCTTATTGATTTCAGTATCTTTTAATGGCTTAACGGTTAATTCTCTTTCTTCTTCGCCTAGTAAGCCAACGCCAAAAGTAACGTTATCCGCATCTCTACCTTGTCCGTAGCGTGCGGCAATACCTGCGGCTAAATAAATATCTTCCGCAGAAATATCGCTACCATCCAGTAATGTTAATGGACCGCCATGACTTAACATTGAGAGATAAGCAAATTGTTTTTTATAGCCTTGCAAGAAGCGAGACTCGCCTTCTTCACGTGCAATAATCATTTTAAAGTTTTCACGCGGGCGAAAATGACGCCCAATTTTTAATAACATCACATCATCAAGTTCGTAGGTTTTACCCTCTGCACGATGACCTAATAAATCTTTCATTTTGTCAGAATAATTAGGATCTGTGAGGAAACAGCAGCCTCCCGCAGGCTGTGCGTAGTCATCCAACTTCCATTTTTGTGCCAGTGCAATTTGTGGCTTACGATTACGTCCGGAGAAATCGAAGAGTTTCTCACGATCAATCCAGCCTTCTTTTTCTGGTTTGGTCAGTGGTAAATTTTTTGCACAGAGGGGACGCACCAATAAGTCATCAGCACCTGATTCATTCGCAATAATTGGCATTGTCTGTTTACGTTGCGACATGGGGCGCTGCCCCATTACTTCGCCTGTGACGATGAAGTCAAAATTATGTTCATTAATCCATTCATGGGCTTTTTTCACCATAAATATTTTACAATCCAGACAAGGATTAATATTCGCCCCATAACCATGTTTGGGATTAATCACGACATCTTTATATTCTTCGACGATATCAACAATATGTAATTTTATGCCTAATTGCTCAGCAACCCACAGTGCATTGTTTCTTTTTGGCTTTGCTGACTTCTTCTTGCGGATAGCATGAGTATGTCCTTCCACACAAAAGCCTGTGAAGAAGTTTACCCCCTCAACATGAATACCTTGCTCAATCATTGCTTTGGTTGCTAACAAGGAGTCTAAACCACCAGAAATGAGTGATACTGCTTTGTGTTGTTGCTTTGACATAGTGATACAAATTAAGTGCGAAAGGGTACGATTATTACAGCGTTACGCCTATTTGTCACATTTACTCATTAAAAATAGAGGAATGAAAATAAATAGAATGCCAATGCTTCAAGCTCTAGAGAAAAATAAGGGAGAATATAGGGTAAAGATTAGGATGAGTTTTGTCATCCCTAATAAACAAAAAATGAAACAGACAAGGTTAGGGCAGATATGTAAATATAAAAAAGCCACCCCCCACCTTTGGGGCACTTTTTTATAAAAAAGGCGCCAAAGGTGGGGGGTGGCTTATTAATTAGTTTGTAATGCTTAACTAATTAAACTCTCTTTAAAAACAGTCTTTAAACTCTTTCGAAGACAGTGGCAATACCTTGTCCATGACCAATACACATCGTTGCCAGACCCAATGTTGCGTCCTTTTGTTGCATAACATTCATCAACGTCGTAGATATTCTTGAACCAGAACACCCTAGCGGATGCCCAAGTGCTATCGCGCCACCATGAAGATTCACCTTCTCATCCATTACGTCCATGATTCCTAAATCTTTAAGAACAGGAAGTGACTGTGCAGCGAAAGCTTCATTCAACTCAAACACATCAATATCATTGACGGTTAAGCCTGCACGTTTTAGTGCTTTAAGCGAGGCAGGCACTGGACCGTAGCCCATAATTGCTGGGTCTACACCTGCAAGCCCCATTGAAACAATGCGTGCAATGGGTGTTAATCCCGCTGCTTGTGCTGCTTCTGCTGACATAATGGCCATTGCTGAAGCGCCGTCAGATAATGCAGAAGATGTACCGGCTGTAACCGTTCCACCTTTAGGGTTAAACACGGGGCGTAATGTAGAAAGTGTCTCTACCGTCGTTTCGGGGCGAATAACCTCATCCACATCACACATCATCGGTATGCCTTGGGCATCATGACCAGGTGTTGGAACGATTTCATTTGCAAAATTGCCATCAACCGTTGCCTGATGAGCCAGCTTATGAGAGCGTGCGCCAAAAGCGTCTTGTGCTTCACGTGTAATACCGTGCTGTATGGCCAACATTTCAGCTGTCATACCCATCATGTTTGATGCCATTGCTGCGTGCTTTGCAAACCCTGGGTTTATATCAATACCGTGATTCATTGGGACATGACCCATGTGCTCAACACCGCCAATAATATAGCAATCACCCTGACCCGACATAATGCTCTGAGCAGCAGTCTGTAAAGCCTGCATTGAAGATCCACACAGGCGGTTAACCGTTTGTGCAGGTACTTCATGTGGCAAACGTGTGAGTAATGCCATTGCTCGGGCAATGTTTAAACCTTGTTCCATGGTTTGATAAACACAACCCCAAATAACATCATCAACCGCAGCGGGATCAAGATTTTCATTTCGATCAAACAACGCTTCAACCAAATGTGCTGATAGTGTTTCGGCACGCGTTACTCTGTACATACCATTTTTAGATTTACCCATTGGCGTACGCACACAATCGACGATTACGGCATCTCTTGGATTTAACTTGCTACTGACACTCATGCTTCACCTCCGAAGAATTGGACATTATTAACAGCCATATCGGCCAATAGTTTTGGTACTTCGTAAGCTGCACCTAAGTCGGAATATTTATTTGCCATTGCAACAAGGTTTGCTGTACCAATAGAGTCGATATAGCGTAATGCACCGCCTCTAAATGGTGGGAAACCAATACCCCAAATCAAACTCATATCAGCGGCTTCAGGAGAATCGACAATCTTGTCTTCAAGACAACGAACCACCTCTAAACATAGAGATAGCATCATGCGCTCAACAATTTCTTCATCACTGAAATCATCGGCTGCACGTTTGCCTGTTGATGATTTTGCGACGAGTGCAATCGCTTCTTTATCCACTTTCTTTTTCGGCTTACCACGTTTGTCTGGCTCATACTGGTAGTAACCACTGCCTGATTTTTGACCCAAACGACCTAATTTATACATTTCTTCTGTGGCTGCTTCAAAATCAATTGTCATACGATCTGGGAAACCTTTTGCCATTATCGCAGAACCATGACAGGCAACATCAAGTCCAACGACATCAAGTAAATAGGCGGGACCCATTGGCCAACCAAAACGCTCCATGACTTTATCAACATGCATAAAATCAGCGCCATCACTAACCAGCTTTTCAAACGCATTTAGATAAGGGAATAACACACGATTTACCATAAAGCCCGGACAATCATTAACTACAACGGGCTTTTTACCGATAGCTAAAGCATAAGCAACCGTTTTTGCTATTGTTTCTTCCGATGTTTTCTCGCCACGGATAACTTCAACCAATGGCATTAGCGGTACAGGGTTGAAAAAGTGCATACCACACACGCGTTCTGGATTTTTTGTCGCAGTCGCTAGTTCTGTGATTGAAATGGTTGAAGTATTTGACGCTAGAACGGTATCTTCACTGACGATATCTTCCAGTTCCGCGAGTACCATTTTCTTAACTTTTTCGTTTTCAACAACGGCTTCAACAACGATGTCAGTATTAGCCACATCACCATAGGTCAATGTTGTGTTAATACGAGCCAGCGTATCTGCCATCACATCCGTTGTCATAATGCCGCGACTAACGCGCTTGGCTAAAAGCTTCTTTGCTTCCTTCATGCCTAAATCCAAGGCTTCGCTGTTGATATCTTTCATCACAATCGGCGTGCCCTTTAGTGCACTTTGATACGCGATACCACCCCCCATAACACCAGCACCAAGAACAGCCGCTGATTTTACTTTATCTGCATTTTTTGTAAGCTTTTTTGCCTGATGATTCAATGCTTGATCATTTAAGAATAATCCCACCAGATTAGCTGCAACTTCTGTTTTAGCTGCTTTAACAAAGCCTTTAACTTCAACGACCATTGCTTCATCACGGTGCATATTTGCGTGAGTTTGCATAGCATCCAGTGCAATTTTTGGTGCAGGGTAATGTGGCCCTGCTTTTGCTAAAATCATGCCTCTTGCCGTTTGGAAGGACATCATCTGCTCAATCTTATTTAGCTGCAAACCATTGCGCTTTTCTTCACGACGCGCTTCATAATCCATTGAGCCATCAATACAACGCTTCAATAGTGTCATCGACGCATCGTACAATTCATCAGGTGCTACAACGGCATCAACCGCGCCTTTTTTCAGTGCTTCTTCTGGACGCTGTGGTTTACCTGTTGCAATCCACTCCAGTGCATTATCCAGACCGATTAAACGGGGTAAACGAAAGCTTCCACCCCAACCTGGGAAGATGCCTAAACTGATTTCCGGCAAACCCACTTTAGATTTAGTTGTGATAACACGGTAATCTGTAGACAGTGGCAATTCAAATCCACCCCCCAATGCAACCCCATTAATGGCGCTTACTGTTGGAAAAGGTAGGTCTTCAATCTGTGCAAATGCTTTTTGCACATCAAGTAGGCGTTGCTCAAATTCTTCATCTGGTAGAGCGAACCAACCTAGAAATTCAAAGACATCAGCACCCACAATAAAATCTCTTTTACTGCTAGTGAAAAGTAAGCCTTTAATTTCAGATGCTTTTTCATTAATTGTTGAAACTGCTTCAACCACTTCAGAAATGGTGGCGAGGTTAAGTTTGTTGACGGATGAATCTTGCAGATCAAAGTTTAGCTCTGCTATTCCGTCTGTATTGAGTTTGACGGTTAGGCTTTTGCCTTGATACATCATATTTTCTCCTTTTTTGATATTGCTACTGTGCGTTTAATATCCTCCCCCCTACTTTTAAGTACTTTTTCAAGCACTTTGTACGAAGAGATATGATGGAAAAAATGGCTTAAATTCCCTGGCTTTTTCCTAAAAATACGGTCAATAGCCCTGCTATTAACTATTCTTTATAAAAAATCTGGAAAATCGCACGCATTTTTCTCTCATTATACACTTTGTGCAAAGGTCTCTTTTTGTATAAAAATACAAACAAACAGAGAGGTTGAGTTTATTTTTCATAGTGAGTGTAGATCATTTGAATAAATAGTTATGCAATATATTCGTAAAATGATGCTACTCTTATCTTAAAAATAATTCATAAAATAGAATAGTGAGGTGAAAAAATGACCCAAAAAGCATTTCAAGATGCATATCCAGAAGCACTCAGCCATTGTTATGGTTGCGGTAGTAATAATGAACATGGCTTACAGTTAAAAAGCTACTGGGATGGTGATGAAACAATCGCAACCTATACGCCACGACCTGAGCATACTGCCATCCCTAATTTTGTATATGGTGGTTTATTAGCGTCTATTATTGATTGTCACGGCACGGGGTCTGCTTCAGCGGCGGCAACTAAAGAGTATGGTGTTGAGGGCGAACCTGCATTGCGCTTTGTTACAGCAAATTTGAATGTGGATTTTCTTGCACCAACGCCAATGGGTGTTGAATTAGAAGCACGCGGAACAATTCGTGAAGTTAAAGAAAAGAAAGTGATTGTCGATATTGTGGTTTCAGCGAACGGCAAACCTTGTGCAAAAGGTTCCGTTGTTGCGGTAAGAATGCCAGATTCAATGCTTTCTGCTGATTAAAAAATGTGCCCATAAGTAGGGGGGTGGATTCATTCTATTGAATAAAGCAGCAAAAAGCACAAGGGATTCAATAACAAAGAATAGGCCAAAAAGAGGTGAAAGAACTACGTTGATAGATACGTCATTGTCGCCAGCCTAAACGTTGTTGTTCTGTTAAAAAAGCGTTAAGTGGCAGTTTGTGCCGAGAGCCTAAACAAAGGGATGAATGTTGTTTTATTGCTCGCTTATTTGCTGAGTTTTCGTGGAGAAATAAGAGTTAATGTACTTATTTTTCTTTCGCTGTTGATATTCAATGATATTGAAACAAAAAAATAGGGTATGACTTTTTTCAGGGCTGACTAAGCAATCAACTTATTTAGCAGCCAATTGAATTTTTTGTTCATACTTAATACCCTCTTTCTTCAGGCGCTTATATTCGCTGTAGACTTTCTTTACATAATTTTGTGTTTCATTAAAGGGCGGAATACCATTGTATTTGTTTACATTGCCCGGGCCTGCATTATAAGCAGCAATTGCAAACTTATAATTCCCATCAAATCTTTCCAGCATCTTAGCGATGTATTTTACACCACCTTGTATATTGTGCTCGGGATTCCAGGGATCATTAATCCTTAGTCCCAATGCTGTCTGGGGCATTAACTGCATCAAACCTATCGCACCAACGCGCGAATGGGCTCCCTCATTAAAACAAGATTCTTGTTTTACAATGGCATGAATAAGCTCTTCGTCAACATCATAAATACGAGAATAAATCTGGATAGGTTTTTGATAGATTCGTGCTTGTTTGCTTAAATGGCGATCATCCCGACAACCAACAATAATCCCGTTGTCTCGACCGTTAGGATCAACAAGATTGGCATATTTAATACCTTTGTTATTGCTTAAACGAGAATTTCTACGTTTTTTATATTTACGTTTTCTCTTTCCTGTTTTTGTAGCTGCTTTCGCTTTTTTGCTAATACTGGATTTGTATGCACCCCTTTTCTTAATTTTATAAATTTTGACTAACTTAAATTCTGAACCTTTCAGCTTTTCTCCTGAGAGTAAGGTAGAGCCATCTTTTTTGACATATTTATACATGGCCGCATTTGCCTGGCTGCTAAATGCTAAAATGAATGCACATAAAAGAATGCTAGAGAAATAGTGAGTTGCTATCTTCATTAATGATTAGTCTTTATTGTAATTATTGGGTGACTATTAAAAGGCTTTGCAAAACTACCTGCGCGAGCTAATTTTTGCGTTGCGCGGTACTCTAAATGCGCATTTGCTCCGTATAAACTCCGCTTTCTGTGTGCCTTGAAATTGACACTCGGTAGGTTCATCAAAGCCTTCTATTAGTTTAAGTAAGGATGGAGCTAAGATTAAATTCAATCGTGAATGTTGTCTACTAACTTAAGATGAGTGGATAGTTATTACGTAATGGGGGGTTATGCATAACAGGTATTAATTTAGCATTCTGGGAAGTGCTAATGTAAATGGTTCGATGATAGCATCAAAATGATGCTGATCATCCGCGACCATTTTATAGATGCCCTGCATTGATCCCACAGGTGTTTCTATTATTGTACCACTAGTATACTCGAAAGATTCGCCTGGCCTTAAATAAGGCTGCTCACCAATAACCCCTGTACCTCTTACTTCTTTTGTATGACTATTAGCATCGGTAATTATCCAGTGGCGACTGAGTAATTGTGCAGCGTGATTGCCCTTATTCTCAATTTTAATGGTATATGCGAAAACAAATCTATCTGCTTCAGGATTAGATTCTGCTTCTATGTATTGGGTAGAAACAGTTGCTTGAATATGATAATTATTTGAATTACTTGTTTTACTGCTATCTTGACTCATATAAATTTAGGCCTTTGCTTTTTTATAATACTATAGTGGAAGCATCGGTATAATCCAACATAATGAAGAACCTAACCATTACATCTATTGGCTCAATCTCATCTTGCTTTAAGGAGAAATTTGGAATCCCAAGGCAATCAGGGTTAGTTGCCTCGGCAAAATCCCAGCTAATACTGAATAAATGTTTCAATGAAGAGTGTGTTCGAGAATTAGATAGTTTTTCACATATATGGCTACACTTCATTTTTCACCAAACCGCTTCTCAAGGGTGGAAACCCATGGTTCGACCACCCCGTCTAGGGGGCAATAAAAAAGTGGGTGTGTTTGCTTCGCGCTCACCCTTTCGCCCCAACCCGATTGGCTTGTCGGTGGTTGAACTAGATAGTATCGAAATAAAATCATCACAGGTTATTTTGCACCTTAAAGGCTGTGATTTAGTCGATGGTACACCAGTCGTGGATATAAAGCCTTATTTACCCTATGTTGATGCGATACCTGACTCAATGGCAGGTTATGCAAAAGAAAAACCGATCAAAAAAATGGAAGTGCTGATGGATTCTGAGGTTATTCAAGCATGTCAATATGCTAGTATTCGCTTAGGGGAGAATATTGAAGTTTTAGTCAAACAATTACTAGAACTGGATCCAAGACCTTCATATCATGGCACTACCAATACGCAGCGAATCTACTCAATGAAATTATATGATTTTGACCTAAAGTGGCAATACTGCGAGAATAACACTATTAAGGTTTTAAGCATTGCTTAAGATTACGAGTAGAAATAAAAGTGAGTCACTTCGTGGGCTGGGGATTTAATGGAATTAACAAATAGCAATAAGTGCTTTTTTGCATGTGCAAAGGTAGTCATCAGCTGTGGGTTACTTTTTTTTACCCCCACTAACGCAGAGGAGCCTAATCGAGTCAAAGTAGCCACTGTTTACAAAGCACCACGACCGGCACAAACCCATTACACCAATAAGCAGACACCTCAGGACTTACCTGAATCAGTCAATAAATTATTAAAAAAATATAAGATACCGACAAAGAATATTAGTATTTATGTACGAGACTTAAACGCTGCTACTCCCATGCTGGAGCTTAATGCTGACACATTACGTACACCAGCATCAACAATGAAGTTATTAACCACGTATGCAGCACTCAAAGAATTAGGACCTAATTACTCTTGGCGTACTGAAGTCTGGACAAAAGGGCCTATAAGTGGGGGGGTGCTATCAGGTGATTTGGTTTTAAAAGGTTATGGCGACCCCTTTTTGGTTTACGAAAATTTCTGGAAATTAGTGAAAGCATTGCGCGACAAGGGGCTAAAACACATTGAAGGGGATATTATTATTGATAATAGTTATTTCCAGTTAGCATCACATGATCCAGCGGCTTTTGATGGTAAGTCATTCCGTGTTTATAATGCCCAAGCTTCAGCGCTCATGTTTAATTTTCAGGCAACACGGTTTCTCTTTAGTCCTGAATTAACGAAGCAGACATCAAAAAAGAAAAATAGAAAAATTGGCAGTGTTAATATCACGCCTTATCCAGCTGTACCTAATGTTACTATTGAAAATCAGGTAAAACTAGTCAAAGGAAGGTGTAAAAAATCTCATTTGCGCCCTAAGCTTAGAAGGGAGGGCAAAGGTAAATTAATTATCAGTGGGAATTATGCTGCTAAATGTAAGCAGCGTTTTATCCTACGTGCTATTTCAACTCCTGAAGAACATGTTTTCAATGCATTCCGTGATTTTTGGCTTGATCTAAATGGCACTCTGAAAGGAGGCTTTAAGATAGGTAGAGCCTCAGTAAAAGATGAACTATTTCATTTGCATAGTTCTCCAACACTTGGGGAACAGATTCGTCTAATCAATAAATGGAGCAATAATGTCATGACAAAACAATTATTGCTCACACTAGGTGCAAAAAAATACAATGCTCCCGGAACATTGTCGAAAGGGCGAGATGCAATTTTAGATATATTAAATGCTAATCATATTGATACTCATGGTATTCAATTAGAGAATGGCTCTGGCTTATCAAGGTCCGCATTAATTACTGCACGACAAATGGGGCATTTGTTAGAAACTGCCTTTAGAGACCCATTTATGCCTGAATTTATGGCATCTTTATCGTTGCCCGGTGTTGATGGAACCTTAGTAAATCGTTTTAGAAAAGGCGAACTACGTGGACGCAGTCATCTCAAAACAGGGACTTTAGATTTTGTAACAGCTATTTCTGGTTATATGTTGAACCGAAAAGGAAAAAGACTTGTAATCGTCGTTCAGCATAATGGAAAAAGAACGGGAGCTGGGCGTGGTGCAAACATTCAGGATGCAATCCTTCGTTGGAGTTTTGAACAATAAATGTTAAAAGAATTATCTTTAGTTCTATGTGCTTTTTTGCTGTTCTCGTCTGTGTTGGCGGGTGATGCAAATGACGATATGGATAGCTATGTAGTAGAACAGACGACTAATATAAAGAATGAATCTACAAAAGATGATGAGAGTGAAAGCACGTTATCATTAGCAAGCATTGACGTATCCGGCATTGATGGTGAATTGAAGAAAAAAATTGTACTTCATATGCCTGTTACTATTCCTGAATGTACTGCGGATCGTGCAGAGGTGAAGCAATTTTTTACGGCTGTCAAAAAGAATATAAGAAAAGCCATGAGAGCTTTAGGCTATTATGATGCACAATTAACGTCTGGCGGTTCAGTTGTTGATAACTGCTGGAAGCTACGCTTAAAAATTAAACCAGGAACACAAACAAAAGTTACCTCAATACTAACTCAGGTAATTGGTGAAGGTAAAAATGAAAAGCTTTTTACTGATATTTTAAAAAAGCCACCTTATTCAAAAGGGGATGTACTGAATCATCAGAAATATACTGATTTTAAAGCCCAGCTTTCTGAGGCGGCTCAAACGCTTGGTTATTACGATGCCACTTTCGAACAACACAGTATAAAAGTGGATCCTCTTGCCTATCGGGCAAGTATTGTACTTATTCTAAATACGGGTAAACGTTACCGTTATGGCGATATTACCGTTGATCAGAAGCTTCTATCTGAAAAAGCAATGGCAAAGTATATCTTACTTAAAAAAGGCAACTTTTTTAATGCCGAGGACTTAATTAATCAACAACAATTACTTCAACGCAGTGGCTATTTTAGTTTGATAAAGGTTGATGTGCTTAATGAAGAAGCCAAAGACTATCAATTACCTGTTGTTATAACCTTAACCCCTAAAAAGCGAAATGCCTACAAGTTTAAAGTAGGTTATGGCTCTGATACTGGTGCTCGAATAGCTGCAGAAATGAATAGGCGTTACTTGGGAAAAAGTGGTAAACAATTTAAAATTAAAGCACAATATGCTGAAAAGCTTCCTGAATTTTCTATTCAGTTACTAAACCCTAGAAATAATCCTGATGATAATAGCCTGATCTATCATATTGACCTTAAAAAAGATTCCAATAATGATATTGACAGCCATTCATTATCTATTGGTGCCACTCTCGTTCGTAAATTTGAAAATGGATGGGTAAGACGCGCCTCCCTAAATGCAATAAAAGACAGGATAAGCGTTGATGGTGAAAATGAAACTGATGCTCAGCTATTAATGTTTAGTGTAGGTTTAGAAAAAATTATGGCTGACAGCCTGCTTTATCCTAAAAATGGCTGGCGCTTAAAGTTATCTCTTGATTCAGCTTTCAAAACCGTACTAAGTAATCAAGATGTTATTCGACTTGAAGCTCAAGCTAAAGGTATTAAGAAACTTGGTTCAGGGCGTGTTTTGAGCCGTATAAATCTTGGAACTTCAAGGGTTTCAGATTTTAATAGACTACCTAAAAACTTAAGGTTCTTTGCCGGCGGCAACACAAGTGTGAGAGGTTATGCTTTTGAGGGTCTCGGTGAAAGAAATAAGAATAATAAACTTATTGGGGGCAAACACCTGTTAGATCTAAGTCTTGAATACCAACATCCAATTAATGATTCCTGGAGTGCGGCTGTTTTTGTAGATGCTGGAAATGCTTTTAATAATTGGAACTCCGCTGATTTAAAAATAGGCACTGGTCTTGGTGTGCGTTGGCGGTCACCTGTTGGTCCTGTTCGTATTGATGTTGGATTTCCTAAAGATAATTTTAGTGATCCTCGTTTGCATTTAAGTGTAGGGTCTGATTTGTGAGAAAGCATTTAAACCAATATGTGTTCTCTCCGCTATTTTGGGTAATGTCATTACTGCTGGCTTTATTATTCATACTCGTCATTACACTCTTTACTTCGATTGGCCCAAAAACTCTCGCATACCTTGCGGATTCCTCATTAGAAGAACTAACCCTTAAAGGGGTTTCAGGTAGTATTTTGTCAGGGCTTCATGTAGATACGCTTATCTGGGAAGATGGTGTCGCTATAGTGTTCAATGACATTGATATAAAGTTAAATAAATTTGATATCAATAATGAAAAAATCTACGCTCAAAATGTCGCTATCGGGAAGTTATCTATCAATTTAGATGACCAAGAAACTATCAGTGAGGGTGTAGTTGCAGAAGACATCACTTCTTTACCTAATTTTGGCTTACCCATTAATTTAGATGCCGATACCTTAAAACTAGAATCACTACAAATTACAGAGAGTATACCCGGAGATACTCAAAGCCAGACGTTGCTATTTCAAATTAAAGATATTCAACTAAACAAAGTAACAATAAAGCACAATATCCTTAATTTTGAGGCGTTAAGTGGCGCACCTATTATATTAGATCAACCTTTGGAAATAGCTGTCGTTGATGGTGAGCTGAATATGAATCAGCCTCATGATATTAAAACGCGAGGTACTGCAAAGTTTGAGCATGATGTGATTGGACGCATTAACGGAAATGTTGATATTAAAGGCACCCTCACTAATTATATTTTTAATGGTGATTTGTTGCTAGAGCAAAAGCAAGCAGGCAAAGGGTCTGCACTTATCAAAGGGGAAGGTGACTACAAGCAAGTTACATTTGATGACATCATTTTAGTTAGCGCACATGGAAATGCAGAGGCGCAAGGTAATGTCGAATGGGATCCAGAAGTCCGCTGGACTTTCGATATTGCCGCTAAAAATCTTAGTACTGCTCGTTTATTACCTAAATGGCCTGCTCATGCTGATGCAACAATAAAATATACGGGGACTTTTTTGGACTCACGTCTGGAAAATCAACTACAAATTCTAAAATTAGACGGTATTTTTCGTGAAGAAAAGTTAACTGCAAAGGGGCAAATTACCGAAAAAGAAAGCCTGGTTCGAGCTAATAACCTTAACGTTCAATTAGGAGATAATACTATCTTGGTTGATGGTGCAATCACAGAGCCATTAAATCTAGATATTAGTGTCAATGCAAAGTCATTAGAGCAATTAGCCCCAGATATTAAAGGAAAAGTTAAAGGCACGGTTGTCATTAAAGGTGAATATAACAAACCCGAAATATTAGCCAAAGTAACAACGAGTAACCTTAAATATGGTGGGTATGAGCAATCGACATTCCCGATTTTAATCGAAACTGATATTGCCGTAGATAATGATGTGCTCAAACTAAAAAGTGTACAGATTAAAAATGGACAGAATATTATTAATTTATCTGGGACTGCTACTGAACCAGTAGATTTAAGGTGGGATATTGAAGCCAATGACTTGAAACAGATATCCCCTCAATTAAGTGGGAGCATCAATGGACATGCGACCTTAAAAGGACTCATTAATAATCCTGTAGCCGTATTAGATATAAGTGCAAGAAACCTTGAGTTAAATGGCATTAAACAGGGTAAAGAAAACCTTACGCTCAAAGGAGAAGTAAGCCTAAATAAGAAAGTTATTCAGTTAAAAAATCTAAATGTTGCCAGTGGTAAAAACATTTTACAAATAAATGGTAACGCAGGTGAACCACTTGATTTAGGCATCACTATTAATGCGCCCGAGTTATCACAGGTCTCACCTGATTTAGTCGGCCGCATACAGGGTGACGTCAAGATATCTGGACGTTATGAATCACCCACTATCGCTACGAAATTAGTAGCATCGAATTTACAATACCAGGATTTTAAACTGGGGCAATCAGGTGTCAATCTGCAAGGTGAAGTTCAGTTAGTCAATGGTGTACCAATGGTGAAAGAACTGAATACACATATTGGGGATAATCACTTTCAAATAACTGGGCGTGCCAGTAGCCCATTTGACTTAAGTTGGAACATTGATGGTAAAAACCTTAAGGAAATAGCACCAGAATTAACGGGTAGTTTACTTGCAAAAGGAAAACTACAAGGAACAATAGATAAGCCCATTATTAATGCCAGTGTTGGTGCTAAAAATATAAAGCATAAGGATTTTAATCTTGGTTCTGCTGAATTTACAGCAAGTACAACAAATAATATATATAACATTAATGGGGAATTTAAAAAGCTAGAAAGTAATGGTCAAAAAATAGATAGTGCCAATTTAAAATTAAACGGATCTATTGAAAATCATATAATTTCAGCATTCATTGATCATCAGGAGGTAAAGGTCAATCTTAAAGCAAACGGTGCTTGGAAAAATAAACAGTGGAATGGAACCCTCCAGCAATTAAAATTAGCTGATACGAAAGCAGGGGATTGGGGACTTCAAAAACCTACACGAATCAGTCTTTCAAACAAAGCATTTAGTGCCGACCAACTGTGTTTATCAAGCAAAAAAATAAGTGCTTGCTCAACAGCAAGCTGGTCTGAAAACACAGGGATTAATACACAAGGTACATTGAAAGAAGTCCCATTGGAATTAATCAAGCCATGGCTACCAGAAGGCTTGGAGTTGAATGGTGTCGTAAGTGGTTCTTATGATATTAAGCACAATAATGGGAAACCTAAAGGAAAAGTACAATTTAAGCTCCCAAGCAATAGCTTATCTTTTGCTGCAGAAAATGAGGTACATACTTTCTTTTATAAGGATGCAGAGGTTAATGCAACCATAGATAATCAAACCATACATGCTGATACTTCAATGAAAATAGTCAATCGAGGTCAATTTTCAGCAAGTGCTAAAGTAGTACTTTCACCAAAAAATGGGAAGCATACAATTGACGGCAAGGCTAATTTTGATATTCCTAATATTAACTTTGCTCAAGAACTTATCCCTCACAGTCGTGGCTTACGCGGAGCAGCGAGTAGTAAACTTACTTTTCAGGGCTTGCTTAGCAAACCTCAAATAAGAGGACAGGCTGAGATAAAAAATGCTTACCTTAGATTACCCGAAGCTGGTACAGAATTAACAAATATCAATATCAATGTAACGGCAAATCAGCCCGGAAAAGCAAAAATAGCAGGCAAAATGCTAATGGGTAAAGGTGCCTTACACCTTACGGGTGATATGGATATTAATGATATTGTAAAGTGGAAAACTAATATTAAAATTAGTGGTAATAATATCCGTTTCATGAATACCAATGAAGTTAAGGCAACAATGTCGCCAGATATTATTATAGGGTTATCTCCAGAAGTCGTGACGATTAAGGGGAAAATAGTTATTCCATATGCAGATATTCACTTAAATGATATTCCTGAAAGTACAGTCAATGAATCTGATGATGCATTTGTAGTGGGTGAGCAAAAGCCTGGAGAGAAGGTTTCAGCAGTAAAGTTACACCCCAATGTATTAATAACATTAGGAGATAAGGTTCGCTTAGATGCGTTTGGTTTAAAGGCTAAGCTTTCTGGGGGAGTAAATGTTACACACAATCGTCGCGATGTTTTGGCCAATGGTTCTTTAAAAGTGACGGATGGAAAATTTCAAGCCTATGGTCAGGATCTGGAAATTAAGAATGGTCGCTTAATATTCAACGGCTCACCTAAACTAGTGGGTATGGATGTCCGAGCCACCAGAACAGTTGATAATCAAATTGTGGGTGTTCACCTTGGGGGAAATATACTAAACCCCAAATCTACTATCTTCTCTAACCCTACCATGCCTGAAAGTGAAGCATTAAGCTTTCTGTTAACAGGGCATAGTTTATCTTCGGCATCAGGTCAGGAAAGTGCTTTACTCATGTCAGCTGTTAGAGGGCTAGGAATTACGGGCAGTGGAAGCTTGATCCAAAATATTGGAGCATCCTTTGGATTAGATGATGTAAATATCGTCACCAAAGAAGATCTCAGACAGAGTGAATTAGCGCTTGGAAAAAGGCTAGGTTCAAGACTATATGTACGTTATCTTTTGGGCTTATTTGATCAGACTCAAAAAATTGCAATTAAATATAAAATCAATAAAGTCTTATCACTTGAGGCAGAAACATCGGTAGATGAATACGGTTTGGATTTAATCTATGAGTTTGAAAGTGATTGATGTTCAATTCTAAAGGGAAAGATTAGGATAATTTAAGCTATCCTGATTTTCGTGCAAAAATTTTTTACTTGAGACCTTTGTACGAAGAGATATGATGGATAAAAATGGCTTGAACTTTTCTTTCTTCGTATATTTCGTGCAAAGGTCTAAAAGTAAGCTACATTTGCTCCATTACATCGATACCTAATAAATCTAATCCTGTTTTTAATGTATTTGCAGTGAGTTGGGAAAGTCTTAAACGACTTTGCTTGGTCTGCTCATCTGCTTTCATAATTGGAGAAGCTTCATAAAACGTCATGAAGTTTCCAGATAATTCATACAGATAATTACATAGGATATTAGGTGTACCGTCTTTAGCGACTAACTCAATAGCTTCCGAAAATTGTAATAATTTACTCGCTAACTGACGCTCCGCAGGGTCTACAATAATGATACTTGCAGAGTCATCAATGGTACCTGCTTTACGGAATATGCTTTGAATACGAGCATAGGCATACTGTAAGTAGGGGGCTGTATTCCCCTCAAAACTAAGCATTGTATCCCAGTTGAAAATATAGTCTGATGTACGATTTTTACTTAAATCTGCGTATTTTACCGCGCCAATACCTACCGTTTTAGCAATACTCTCACGACTATTTTGATCGAGGTCTGGATTTTTTTCAGTAACAAGGTCAAGGGCCCGTTGTTGAGCTTCTTTAAGTAAATCGATGAGCTTTACTGTGCCACCCGTACGCGTCTTAAAAGGTGTCCCATCTTTACCCATCATAGTGCCAAATGCCATGTGTTCGAGACTGGTCTCTTCCTTTACAAATCCCGCTTTTTTACCTACTGCAAATACCTGTTTAAGGTGCAGATTTTGGCGTGCATCTACCAGATATAAGCCTCGTGTCATCCCTAAGACATCATTACGGTACCTCAGTGCCGCTAAATCTGTTGTTGCGTATAAATAACCACCATCTGACTTTTGTACAATCATAGGAATGATTGAGTCATCTTTACCTTTAAACTCATCCAGGAAAACACACTGCGCACCCTGATCTTCGGTTAGCAGTCCCTTTTCCTTAAGGTCATTAATAACATTGGCCAAATCATCGTTATAAGCACTTTCTGGCATGACATCGTCACGTGTTAACAACACATTGAGTAGTTTGTATATTTCATCACAATGATTTAACGATGTTTCAATAAACTGTTTCCACAAGGCGATGAACTCTGGGTCACCTGCCTGAAGTTTTACCACGTTCTCACGTGCTTGTTTGGCAAAATCAACATCTTCATCAAAGCGAACTTTTGCTGCTTGATAAAATGTTTCCAAATCTGCCAGTTGTAATTTTATTTCAGTCTCTTGTTGTTTTAATTCACCCATATAGGTGAGCAACATACCAAATTGTGTACCCCAGTCTCCCACATGATTTTGGCGAATGACGGTGTGTCCTGTGAATGCTAAAACACGTGCAATTGCATCACCGATGATAGTAGAGCGTAAATGACCTACATGCATTTCTTTTGCAAGGTTTGGGGCGGAGTAATCGATAACAACTGTTTCAGGAGATGTTGCTTTTTCTATATTTAATCTCTCTGACTCAAGTGTCTTTTCTACTTGTTGTCCTAGCCACTCATTCTTTAAATGAATATTAATAAAACCCGGCCCGGCAATTTCCAGCTTATCTGCATAAATAGAGAGATCAAGGTGTTCTAACACCTTGGTGGCAAGTTCTCGAGGATTCATTTTAAGCGCTTTAGCTGCGCCCATGATACCATTTACCTGATAGTCTCCGAACTCTGGTCGAGAGGATGATTTCACGACTGCCGGCGCATTATTAAGAGCACCTGCAGCGGCTAAGGCTTCGGTAATTATTGTTTCAAGTTGTGTGCGAATATTCATGGGCAGGGATTCTACCGTAAAAATTCATTGATGCCTTATTCTTTAAGTGAAAATTTTAAATTTCAATATGTATTGATTCCATACCACAGGGAATTAAAAAAACCGCTATAAGTAGGGGGGTGGGTTAATAAACACACTACACTTGTCGATGAATATCTTCTTAGAAAGATTAGCCTTTCTTTAAATTCATTTCTTGAATGAGATTCATGCTTTTTAATAAATTAAGTGCTTCATAAAGTTGAAAATCAGTTTCAACTAGATTTTCTTCTTCTGACTCCTTTTCAACGTCGGTTGTATTTTCCGTGGAGGCATCTGGTTTCTTTTTTTCTCCATTTGGATTAGAGATATGACCGCTTAAATCTGCTTCAGATAGAGGGGAAACCTTGTCATCTGTATCTTCATCTTTCTTTTTGAAGTTTAGAGCCTCAACAATAATGTCCGGTTCAATGCCCTTTGCCTGAATTGATCGACCAGATGGCGTGAAATAACGAGCAGTTGTTAGCTTTACTCCTGTTTTCTCATCCAAAGGAAGTACCGTTTGAACAGAGCCTTTACCAAATGTTTTAGTGCCAACAATCAAAGCTCGCTTATGATCCTGCAATGCACCCGCTACAATCTCTGAGGCAGAAGCTGATCCCTGATTAACCAGTACGATTAAAGGCGCACCATCCAGTAAATCTGTGGGTGTTGCGTCATAACGCATTAGCGCATCTTCTACTCGTCCTTTCGTGTAAACGATATTCCCTTTTTTCAAGAAAATATCAGAAACACCTACCGCACCAGTTAAAACACCGCCCGGGTTATTTCTTAAATCAAGGATAAGTCCTTTTAATGCTGCTTTATTTTCTTTAAGCAACGCTTTAATTGCCGCTTGAGTATTATCAGTCGTTTTTGATTGGAAGCTTGAAATACGGAGGTATCCATACCCTTCTTCTAATATTTTCTGTTTAACACTTTTAACCTTGATCACATCACGAACAATAGTCACTTTAAAAGGCTTGGGTTTTCCTTCTCGTGTAATTAATAATTCTATGGGCTCACCCGGTTTGCCACGCATTAATCTAACAGCATCATTTAGTGTTAAGCCTTTAACTGATTTATCATCAAGACGAATAATTAAATCACCAGACTTTAAACCTGCCTTTTTTGCGGGTGTATCATCGATAGGAGCAATAACTTTAATAAAGCCATTTTCCATACCCACTTCTATACCTAAGCCTCCAAATTCACCCGATGTACCAACACGTAATTCTGTGAAGGCCTCTTCATCAAGGTAGGCTGAATGTGGATCAAGCCCTGATAACATGCCACTTATCGCATCAGTGATTAGTTTTTTATCATCAACTTCTTCAACGTAGTCATTTTTTATTCTGACATAAACTTCTGAAAACTTTTTTAACTGTGCAAGTGGCAGAGTTTGAGGGTTTGTTTTTAAGGCAAAAGTATTTAGACTGAGAGAGATTGCTAACCCAATAAAAAGGCCCGATATAGCACCTGTTGCTAGTGATTTTTTTAAAGGCATACAGTTCTCTAGTAGACAAGTTAAGATGCCTCGATATTACCTTAATAGTCATGATATTGTCACTAACTAAGCGAGGGTGAAAAGGGCTTATTTTTCTTGGCCTTATTTGCACCATTTAGCGGGGTTGTGATGTGTTGTACCGCGGCGGATTTCAAAATATAAACCAGAGTTGGTTTGGCTACCAGAACTTCCCACAGCAGCAATGACTTCTCCTGCTTTAACAATTTGTCCTTCTTTTTTATAAACACTACGGTTATAGGCATAAAGACTTCGATAATTTTTATCATGGCGAATAATAACAAGGTAGCCATACCCTTTTAATCTACCGCTGTATTCAACTTTTCCACGAGCAATCGCATGAACATTAGAGCCCGCAGGAGCAGAAATAATCACTCCCTTCCATTTTTGTTTGATATTCCTGCTACTGCCATATTTTTGTGTAAGACGACCTTTAACAGGCCATGATAATCTTCCTTTAAGTGCAGAAAATGGCTTATTAGGTACAAATCGTCTACTTACTACAGTACCTGTTTGTTTCGATGAGGTTTTTTTAGGGCTTCTTTTTTGAGCTATTTTCTGAGCTGTTTTTTCCTGGTTATCACGTTTTTTCTGTTGTTCGCGCTTCTTTCGTTCGGCTTCTTCCTTTTTGTTTTTTTGTGCAAGACGCTGAATCACCCCACTAAGGCGAATTTCTTCTTTTTTTAGCTTAGATAATCGTTGTTCTTGGGAATACACGACTTTTTTCTGTTTTTTCAGAGCTGATTCACGTTCCTTTACTGTCTTTTTTAATAGTCTTTTTCTTGAATTCTGTTTTGCTTGTAATTCATTCAGTATTTTTGAATCAGTATTTATCTTATTCTGAATCACTTTTATTTTGTCTAGCCGGGTTTGAATTGCTTTAATACGCGCTAAACGGTGCTTATTCATATATTCGTAGTACTTTATTGTTCTACTAATATCTGATGGATTATCTTGCTTGAGCAACAAACGTAAATGAGACTGTTTACCCGATGTGTACAAAGCTTGCATTTGTTGAGCGAGTGCGTCTTTTTGTTGGGTGGTCTGTACGATTAGTTTCTGTTTTTTTGCATTTAACTTAATTAAACGTGTCGTTAGTGTACTAATTTTAGTTTCAGTATCATGAAGTTTTTTAGAAATTTCATTGAGTTTATCTTCAGCATCAATGACTTTTCGTGCGAGCTTCTGTGATTTGCTTCGCTCCTTCTTCAGTGCTTTGTTTGTGCTTGAAATTTTATTTTGAAGTTTGCTTTGTTTTTGCCCAGACGTTTCTGCAAAACTACTAAAGGTAAGTATTGTAAGTAAGAAACAGCTCGTAACCACCCTAAAAAAAATGATTTTTGCTGATGGTGTTTTAGATGTGATTTTTTTAATTTTTAGCCCCATTTATCGACATTTTAACAGCTCATAGGCGAAGTTTTAAGCATTAGCGTAAATTACAATCGGCTTGATATAAATATAATCGAAGTATATTATTGTATCGTTATTTTATTATATATTGAATAACGAATATAACTTATCTGTTGAGTATATATAATATATGGATAGTCTAAAAATTGCCCAAGGTGAAGATGAAAATTGCATACTTGTGAGTGACCTTTTAGTTAGAGAAGAGGATATTGAGGTAGCTTCTCGGTCACTTAAAGCGATTTCACACCCGCTGCGTTTAAAAATTCTATGTGTACTTGGTGAGAATGAAGTCAATGTTCAAGACATTGTCAAGAGTGTAGGAACATCACAGAGTAATATTTCCCAGCATTTAGCCATTTTACGGGATAAAGGAATACTTGCTTCGAGAAAAGAAGCTAACCGAGTATTTTACCGTGTAGGCGATGCTCGTACATTAAAACTTATCGGTATGATGCAAGAGGTTTTTTGTAGCACTCATTAAGGTTTTCATTAACCAAATGCTATGTAAGCTAAGTTATATTAGTCTGAAAAAATGTATTAGAGCTTTACGCAAAGCCTCACTGCGGTTATCTTACCCCTTTTTATTCATTACTAAAGAAAATTCATGCAAGAATATATTGATTTCGCTGGCAATAATCCACTGCCTATAATCGGCTTTATTGTCGTACTCTTTTTAATTATCAAACTTGAAATGTCGCGTTTCACACGCAAATATAAGCAAGTAAATGTTAATGAAGCTGTAATGATATTAAATAAAGATGATGCTGTAGTGTTAGATGTTCGTGAAGATAAAGAACTAACATCAGGAGTGATTAAGGGCGCTAGACATATTACATTAGCACAACTGCCGCAAAAAATTGGTGAATTAAACAAGAGTAAAAAAGCACCTATATTAGTGTATTGCCGAAGCGGTAGTCGTTCTGGAAATGCCTGTAATCAATTAACCAAGGCGGGGTTTGAAGATGTTTCAAATCTTGCGGGTGGTGTAATGGCATGGGAAGCAGCAAATTTACCACTTTCTAAGCGTTAATTATTTAGAAGGCTTTGATGAACCTACCGAGCGTGTCAATTTCAAGCACATGGCGCACAGAAAGTGGAGTTCACACGGAGCAAATGAGTATTTTGAGCACCGCACAACACAGAAATTGGCTCGCGCAGGTGGTTTGCAAAGCCTTCTCTTATACACATGCCTGCTAAGGTAGTTATCTACACCACACGGTTCTGCCCATATTGCATACGTGCAAGATCTTTTTTTAAGAAAAAAGGTGTAGAATACACTGAAATTAGAGTAGGTCGTAATCGCGATCTACGAAAGGAAATGGAACAACGTAGCGGACACAATACTGTTCCGCAAATTTTTATAAATAATGAATCCATGGGTGGTTACGATGATATTACTGCCCTTGACCGACAAGGTAAATTGGATCAAAAACTAGGAATAGCACAAGATGGCTGAAGAAACAAACTCAAAAAATGGATCACAACCTGAGGCACAGGCTAGCGGGCAAGGAGCGACTAAACAAGAAGCTCAGGAGCAACAGTTTATTATTGAGCGTGTATACGTTAAAGATATATCCTTTGAATCTCCAAATAGTCCAGCAATATTCACTCAGGAGTGGGAATCAGATACAAACTTAAACTTAAATACGCAGGTTAACCCGTTAGGTGAAGATCACTATGAAGTGGAGCTTCATTTAACGGTATCAGTAAAAGGTAAAGATGGTAAAATGGCATTTCTTGTAGAAGTAGTACAAGCAGGTGCTTTCTTTATTAAAGGGTATCCCGCTGAGCAACTAAATCACTTATTAGCGAGTTATTGTCCAAGCAACTTATTCCCTTATGCACGTGAAGTTATTTCTAATTTAGTGTCTAAAGGTAGCTTCCCGGAAATGCACCTTTCGCCAATTAACTTCGATGCTCTTTATGCTCAAAATATTGCTAAGCAACAAGAAGCTCAAGCAAATGGGGCAGCAGAAAATAGCGAAGCCTAAAAAATAACGAATCAGGAAGGTAATCAATAAATATGACAACGTTAGAGCGTCCTCAAAAAATATCGGTTTATGGTGCTGGTTCATGGGGGACAGCTCTGGCGTTGCAGCTTGCTAGAAACGGAATAGATGTATTACTCTGGGATTTCAATCCAGAACATATCAAAGCTTATGATAAGGCTCGTGAAAATACAGGCTTTCTGCCAGGAATCCCTTTTCCTGATAATCTTCGATGCTCTGACTCAGTTGAAGATTTAGTACAACATTCACAAGATCAGTTAATCGTCATTCCAAGTCATGGCTTTCGTGATCTACTCAAACAATTGAAGCCAAAACTTAATAAATCTCATACTATTGTTTGGGCAACTAAAGGCCTTGAAGTAGGTAGTGGAAAATTACTTCATGAGGTGCTTATTGACGAGCTTGGTAATGATATTCCTTATGGTCTGGTTTCTGGCCCTACCTTTGCAACAGAAGTGGCTAATGGTTTGCCTTCAGCAATGACTGCCGCCGCATCAACAGATGCATTAGCAGAACGAACAGCGGCTGCATTTCAAGGAGGTAATTATCGTGTTTATACAAGCAGCGATGTGCTCGGGGTTGAACTGGGTGGCGCAATAAAAAATGTATTGGCCATTGCTGCCGGTATCTCAGATGGTTTAGGTTTTGGGGCCAATGCCCGAGCCGCTATTATTACTCGTGGTCTTGCAGAAATTATGCGCCTTGCAGATAAAATGGGGGCAAAACATGAAACCATTATGGGCTTATCAGGTGTTGGTGACTTAGTATTAACCTGCACGGACAATCAGTCCCGAAATCGACGTTTAGGTTTAGCTCTTGGTGAAGGCAAAGACCTTGAGGGTGCTATAGCTGAAATTGGACAAGCTGTTGAAGGTGCAAAAACATCACAAAGTATTAATATGCTGGCAAAACGTACGGGTGTTGATATGCCTATATGTGAAAGTGTACATAATGTACTGTATACGGGTTTGCTTCCGGAAGAGGCTGTGAAAAAATTATTTAATCGAGAGTTAAAATCGGAATTTTAACTTATTTCCTCTCGGTAAGTTGATCAAAGCTTTCTAAGTATAAAGCTCTAAAAACCCCTTAAAAGTAGGGGGGTGGCTTTATTTTATTTTCATGCCCATAAAATCATGCTATTTTTCTCGCATTTGAATAGAAAACAAGTGTGATTATGAGTGCTGTAGAATACCTGAATGCCCAACAAATTAAAGACTTACTCCCATGGTCAGATCTAATCAATGCAATTGATCATATCTTCGTAAAAGAAGTGGTCGAGCCAGTACGTCATCATCATAGTATCAATGTTCCAAATGATCCTCAGGCAACCTTATTATTAATGCCTGTATGGATTGAAGGAGAGTATCTGGGTGTTAAACAGGTGGCTGTTTTTCCAGGAAATAGTCAGCGTGGCAAACCAGGGTTAAATGGCAGTTACCTATTAAGCAGTGCGCTAACAGGTGAGCCACTTTTACAATTTGATGCCGATGAGCTAACCGCAAGGCGTACGGCAGCCGCATCAGCTCTCGCAAGTCGATACCTGTCTCGAACAGATTCACATAAACTATTAATGATTGGTTCTGGACGTCTAGCTCGTGCATTAGTTGATGCCCATTGTGCTGTGAGACCCATAGATCAAATTGTCGTGTGGAGTCGTAATCAGTCCTCCGCTGAAAAGCTAGTTGACTCCTTAGTTGCTGAGGGAAAGCCTGCCAAAGTTTGTACTAATAGTGAATTAGCAGTATCCACATCCACTGCCGATATTATTAGTTGTGCCACAATGGCGACTCAACCTATCATTTTAGGTGAATGGGTGCAGTCTGGTACACACCTTGATTTAGTGGGTGCGTTTAGACCAGATATGCGTGAAACAGATGATGCTGTGATTCAAAAATCATCAGTATTTGTTGATACACGTGCTGGTGCTTTAGTAGAAGCAGGAGATCTAACTCAGGCAATACAAAGTGGGGCTTTCGATAAAGAGAATGTCGTTGCTGAATTTACAGAATTGTCTAGCAAACAGCATAGTGGTCGTAATCAGCTAAAAGATAGTGAGCAACAAATTACATTATTTAAATCGGTCGGTGCTGCAAGAGAAGACCTTGCTGCAGCAATGCTGGCTTATCAACGTTTAACAAACCAAAAGTAAGATGAGCCACCCTGAATCTTCCCGGCAATCCAAGGGTACAGTGGCTGTTATTGGCAGTGGTATTGTTGGTATTACCACTGCACTTGAATTACAGGATGCAGGTTATCAAGTTACACTGTTTGATAAAACAGATCCTGCCACAGAAACCTCTTTCGGTAATGCCAGTTTTATTGCCATAGAAATTACCGAGCCGCAGTCGACACCAAGCAATATCTTATCTGCAATCAAATTACTGTTTAGTGATAATGCAGCACTAAAAGTTACCCCTGACTATTTTTTCTCTTTTATTCCATGGGGTTTGAAATTTTTGCGAGAAGCCGTTAAAACTCGAAGAGAAAAAAGCCGCGAAGCAACCATTCAATTAAATAAACACGCCATATCTGCATGGAAAACACTACTAAACAAAACAAAAAACACAAATTTACTGCATAAAAGTGGCTATCTCCAGGTTTGGGAAAAAGCGTCAGATATGAAACAGGCCGAGCAATTACAACAAGAAATGCAAGCACAGGGGATTGCATGTGAAATGCTAACTGGCAGTAAATTATTTGAGAAAGAGCCTGTTTTATCCAAGAATATAAAGCACGCCTTATATTCTCCCGACTCGCTACAACTATTAGATCCTTATGAAACCGCCATTGGTCTATTTGATCACTTTATGCAACAGGGTGGAAGCTTCCAACGGGTCACTATTAAACACATCACAACACCTAATCAGCGAGTAAACCTAGAAACCTCCAATGGTGATTTTACTCTTGATAAATTAGTGATTTGTGCCGGAGTTTGGAGCAAGAAGTTACTGGAAGGATTAAATCTCAATGTGCCACTGGTTGCTGAGCGGGGCTACCACTTAACTCTTCCAGATAGCCCTGTTAAATATCGTCACATGATCAAATCAGTTGATAGAAATGTAATGCTCACGCCACTGATAACAGGAATGCGTATTACAGGTTTTGCGGAGTTTGCGAATATAGGCTCCAAGCCTGTAGAAAAACGCTATAAAACCCTGTGTAATCATCTTAATGCAATTATCCAGGACATAAGTTGTGATAAGCAACAAGCAAGTAAATGGATGGGAAACCGCTCAACATTACCTGACTCTTTACCCGTCATTGATTTACATCCTGAGCATCCACAAATTGGAATGGTGTTTGGTCATCAACACCTAGGTTTAACACAAGCCCCAATTTCAGCGAAAATTATTACAGCTTTGCTTGACAACGATAACAACAATCAAACACTAAAAGATTTTAAAGATGTTTTGAGTTACTTCTCAGTTTCCAGGTTCTAGTCAAAAGCCTTTAAATACCAGAATAAGTGATAGTCCCATAAACAATGCCTAAGCTATCGCTCTAACTTAACTTGTTGTTTTTAGTTAAATTTTCAGGATATGTTTGACTTTATTACGCAATCTATTTTCGGCTAAGTTTTCTAAAAACGTTTATCTATAGCTTTTCTATAAAATTAAGGAACACTTCTTTTGTGTTTCTGTCTAACACTGTGATAAATTGTCGTCCGATAATACAAAAATGGAGCGTCACGCGTGACCTTAGAGAATACAAATAACACGCTAAATCAATACCCTGTAGAGCAGCCTTTTAAATCACCGTTGATACTTACCGCTATTTTGGTACTGATACCAGCGTTAGCGTTATATTGGTTTTTTGGTGACTCTCACGATACACCCCGTGCCTTTAAAATATTTTTTGGTAACTGGATATCTCCAATTATTTTATGGTTGTTTTGTGCCAGTTTTATCCACCTCTTGCTAAAAAAATCTAAGCTAAAAAATGAACAGAAACAAAGCGTGTTACTTTCAAGTCAATTCAGCGCTAACCTCAAGAAAGATCAGGCACTTCATAACGATAGTAATGACGACCATTCAAACGTACTGAAAATTAGCGAGCAAAATAGTATTCCAAACAACAACTTGCTTTACTCTCGTTTGTCACTCTATCTAAGTCATAATGATGAAAATGTTGATGAAACCTTTGCTATCAAAGAGCGTGAGTTAATGAAGGGATCCTTTTCACTTTCGCGCTTTATGGTATGGGCTATCCCAATTATGGGTTTTATTGGAACGGTTTGGGGTATCAGTAATGGTATTTCACATTTCTCTGATGCGATGACCAGCACTAATTCTGTTACTGACGTATCAGCTATGCTTAAAGAGAACTTGCCCCTTGTCACCAGCTCTTTAGCGACAGCCTTTGATACAACATTATTAGCATTACTCTTAAGTATTCCCTTAATGATGCAAATGTTGACGCTGGAAAAAGCTGAAGAAGCTTATTTGATTGATTTGGATGAACGTTGGTATCACGATATAAAGCCACTGTTAACAGACCCTAATAATAAGGAGACAGGAGTGAATAGTTTAGTAACTACCGCAGGCACTATGCCAATTAATTCCGACGATGGTAATCATAAGGTTGCGGGTGAAATTAAGTTATTAAGCCTCCAGATAAAAGCGTTACAAGAAACGATGGAAGATTTATATGAGACTATTTTCACCTCCAAAATTACTTCTAAAGAAAGAAGTCATGACAAATAAATTAGTGAGATAAAAAGTATAACTGGCTATGGTAATGTCTCGCACCACACGTCTTGCACGCTACGCAAAAGAAGAAAAACTGGAAATTAGCTTATTTCCGTTTTTAAGTATCTTTTTGTGTGTGATGGGCGTTTTATCTTTTATCAATGTACTCAATAGTTTTAGTGCGCCACAAAAAATTGAACTCACAACCCAATTAGAGCAAGGCTATAAAGTGGCTTATCAAATTTTTAGTTTACCTGATGGAATAATCAATGTTCCGCCTGTTAAATATTTAGATAAACTAAGAGAGGCCGTTGATGAGAGTGATAAACTTGTCATTACAGATATTTTACAACGCCGGCAAGATACGATGTCTAAGTTGGAAAGTCACAGCGGTGCTATTATGAATTTAGCGACTGAGCCAGAGATTGATGATGTCTTGCAAATCACACAGGACATTAGAACACTCAATGAAATAGCCTTAAAAGCAAATTATTTATATGAGGAGTTTTTATTATTTGGTATTTATCCCAATGGCAGCCAGGCTTATCAAAAAATTCGTGATGTAATGACTTATACTCAAGATGCTGACTCCATTAGTATTGGCTTGGAACCTCTCGATACAAACTGGACGCTTAACCTTAATAAAAACACACAATAACCAAATAAACTGAACTAACCTTAGACAATATATTTTATAAAATGCGAAACTTAATCAGCCTAGATTCACTTACAGATATTGTCTCCAACTCAGTGGGTATTCTGATTATATTTGCCGTTATTAACCTCATCCACGATAACAATAAAACCTTTCAACTTGAAATTCCTTTAGAACATGACACTCAGCTTAGCCCTTTATTTTTTATTGCAAAAGATGACCGTATTTTAGCGTTAGATACAGATACTGTTTTCTCCAATGCGACTTTACAAGCAATGAGTGGCTCTGCAGGAAACAAGCGATTATTTTCATTAGATTTCCACGGATTATTGGGGAAGATCGATGAAGATAAGGGTATTTTATTTTACGCTAGAGATACACAAGACTGGCCTAAATTTAATCAGTTACAGCAACGCCATTCAACACTGCGTAATATTATGAACAATATTGATGGGCAAAAACAATTTGCCTATTTTTTTGTTTATGACAGCAATGAAGATGGCAATATATCGGGTAGTGGGTTTGAAGCATTTCGCGAAGCACGAGAGTTTCTAAAGAGCAGAAATGTAAAATCAGGCTGGCAACCGGTTAATACTGAAGTGCCAGCTAATATTTGTGATAAACGTTATAGAAATAATTGCCAGTACCTACCTTCTTATTTAGGAGAGGGCTAACATGCAGCAGCATTTTGTACAACTAAAGAAAGAGTGGGGGTTAGCGGAAGAGACTACAATACAAGAGCTCCTTCATCATGCACAAAATAAGTTAAAGAATGACCCCGAAAACCCAGAACTCTTATTCAATGTTGCAGAGCTGTTACGCCACACAGATCACCCTGAAAAAGCAAAATATTACTATCAAAAAAGTATAAAAAGCACAGATAAACGTACCATTCAACGTGGAGAGGCGTTGGAAAGCCGCATAGAAAAAAAACGTGATCACACCAGAGCCAAGTTCATTTTTTTCAGCTTTGCCCCTCTTTTTGTACTCATCATTGGGGCTTTATTCGCTTGGAAGCAACTGAATAAACCCGAAATATTACCTGCCGATAGCAATCCAGAGAAATTTGCTTTTACTCAATGGTTAGCAAAACAGCAGATGGTGGAAATTATCACTACCTTGCAAAAGGAAAATCCCGAACTTACATTTGATTTCAATCGGTCAGCCAGCGCATCACAAACACCCATGGAGTTTATGCAGTCATTAATGCAGCCTGATGCCCTTGATAAAATTCGCCGAGAACAGGCAAAAGAAAACAACAGCCAAAAAAGTGAGGGATCTGGAAACCCTGCTTTTCAATGCAGTAAAGAACCTGTAATTAATTGTGCAGGCGTTGATATTCCCAGTGCGCCCGGCGGGAAACGCAAAGAAGTCATGCAGTTAATGCGAGCCTACAACACAATACTCGATACAGAAACTGATTGTGAAAAAATAGAAAAATCTATTGATGCTATTGGGCATCAACTCCAGTGGAGAAAATCTGAAAGACGAATCAAAGCTAATCTCGAAGAATTAGCGGTAGAGTGTTTCTATAAACAAAAGAATGTAGAAAAAACAATCGAACACTCACGCAAGTTACAATGCACAGGCGACGAAAGTTTTATTAACAGTACTTATTGGTTCTTAACTGCAATTTACCATCACGCAGGCAATAAAGCAGATTCTTTGTCATCATATCAATGCTTTCAAGAAGCAACCGATTATGTAGAAGAACAAGGTTTTAGTGCGCCTTATGTCGCATCACGACACCGAGAATCTGGTGCGCTCGCTTGGTTATATTTTGATGATCTGGAAACCGCGACAGCAGAGTTAAAAAAGGGTCGCAGGATTCTTAAAAATGCCAAAAAACAAACAACAGCTAACCGTGAGGTTATTTCTGAAATTAACCTTGATTTGCTCGAAACCTATGTTACTGCCAATATTGACCGTGATGCTTTTAATGATTTAATGGAAGAAATTAATTCCAGTGGCTTACTCACAGACGGCTATAAACAAATCAAAGACACACTCACTGCCATCTATTACATGCAGAATAATGATAAAAAAAATGCACTGATTGCGCTAAAGAATCTATCCAGTCGCTTCAAACTCATGCCCGAATTTATTTGTGGCTGGGACTGGAGTGGTTTTGAAAGAGGCCTTGATAACTCCATCACTGATGAAGCGACTCGTAAACAGGCAAGAAACTTGGTACAAGCGACCGATTGCTATGTGAAACTGCCCATACCTGAGCGGGTTAAAATCATTAACAATGCATCGACTTGGCTCAAAAGTAAATAATGCAACGTAAACAGAATATTCAACTCTATTTAACTACCACAAAAAAAAGGGCTATAAGTGGGGGGGTGGCTTTTTATCGTCAGCTTTATAGTGGTCTTTTAACATTTAAGCTGAGGCGTAACTAAATGCTTAATAAAATCATACTCAAGCTCATTACCCATCAATCTGATACTCAAGTACAGGCAATGACTACGGATGCCCTTGAAGATCCTGCAAGTTATAAAGGCTGGATTTATCCACTTCGTTATTTACTGGCATTACGCTACCTAAAAATTAAGCAGCAGGTTTTAAAAAACTTTCGTTCACAAAAAATCTATCCAATCCCGCAGGATGAATATAAACGTACTTTAATTAAGCAATTATCTAACAAGGTCAAAGCAAACCCAATTGATACCCCGATCACAAATCCCGTTTCAGCGTTAGGATTTAAGTCAAAAATAGTGTATCCAATTGTACTAGCCACTTTAGCCGTTGGTTTATTTAGCCTTAATCAGTGGTATCAACAACGTAAAATTGAACGTATTTTTGCCAATGATCTACCCTATTTTTCTGATTTGCTTCACAAGAAACTTATTTTTACACATAACAATCAAGAAAAAGCATTAACGAAAATGAATGCCTTGATTCAACAAGAAGAGGAGAAAATACTCAGTAGTCTCCCCAAAAAGAATGGCATTAGAGATGTTGTAGAGCAACAGTTACTCAAACTTAAAGATTCAACAAGTAGCAGTGAAGAGATTATGTTTGGCTTCAAAGAAGTGAATACTGTCTTTGATAAACACAACTTACCCTTTTACTTATCTCCCAAGTCATTTTCCATGCCTTGTTCTTCTCTAATTGATGCCTCTGTAGAAGAAATGATAATGCTCAAAGAACTAGAATCACTCATCAGCAACAATAATCCAGAGCTTTGCCGTACAACGATGATGACGGCGTATAAAGTAGATGAACGAAAACAGCTTTTCTATCATGCTGATAATAAAAATACCGTAGAACTTCCTTTGTTCAGAGTGAAGCGTATCGATAAAGTACCTGCGATAGATAGCGCTCTTGGGCTCACATTTAAAGACAGGGGTATTGGCTCAATTATTTTATTAGAACGTATAACTAATTTTGCCAAAGAATCCGTTTTGCCTGCACTCACTTTTCAGGGAAGAAACTATATCATTCCTTACTGGATGCAGGGTTACTATGAAATCGAAGAAGCGATAAGCAAAGCTTATAAAAAGGACTTAAATAAAATTTACCCTGATCAAAAAGACCAGAAGAATATTAAAATTTCTGTAAAAAGTCTGATTAACGATAAACTTCGAATGTCCAATGCGAAAATGCAACAAACGTTGCAAAGAGAAAACACCAATAGTGCAAAAAATATTTTTGGCAATGGCTTTGATGCTATTAGTGTACTGCTGGGTAAATCAAGCAATAAGGGCAGACATCAAAAAAGAAAAGTACTCAGTAAAGAATTTGATCCCAAAATTCTGGAGAGGCTAGATGACGTATTGCTACCCAGTATCGAATATCACGAAGCCTATCACCAAATTGATAAAAAGGACTGGAAAAGCCCGGCATGGTTAAAAACAACATTCAAAGATGAACAACTTGATGAACAGAGGATAGACCATACCCTTGAAGAGCTAGGCGCTTATTTAGCGCAATTAGCGAATACCGATCAAGGGCAAAATATCTGGCTAAGTAAACTCTTAATATTTTCACTTAACCCAATGACAAAAGGTCAGGCCGAATATTATGCCTCTAGCATCATTTTTAACACAATGTCATCCCTCGACCTTGGATATAAGGTGAACCCTGACTATAAGGCAAGTGTTGAGGAAAAAACGACGATATTTAAGGCGCTAACTTCAAAAAATCAAAGTGAAATAAAAGCATTGGCCAAAGCGGCTTATGAGGCCTTATTTGATAGACCTGTTCCCTCACTCAGAGAAAAGGAATAAGCCATTCGAGTGATAACTCAATAAATTCTTCATGGTATCCCAAACCTGAGCCTCTTCGACTGCCTGAGTAGTATCCAATAGAAATACAGTGCGCTACCTTATTTTCATATAGCGTATATATCTTTACAATAAAAAGTACCAATGACTATTAATCTACTATTTAATGGCAGAAATATTAAATAAACGTTAGAGTTACAGAGAAACTACCTACTCCTTTTTAATGATTCTGTATCGAATGAAGTAAATAGTGCCATTTCAGTTTTACTAGAATCAAATGCCGAGTTGATTAGCTAATAAATTGCCATAGTAAGACTCAAGTTATAGGGCTTACTACGAGTACCTTAACCAATAAAATCAAGCGATTAGAATGAGCCAAAGCCGTTATAAAATTGAATATGTTCAGCCAAAACCTAACAAAGAAAAAAAGTGTAGATTTTTGGGTACTTCTAGCTATCTATCGCTTGCACTATTCGCCTTTGTTTTACTGTGTGTTTTTGCATATAAATACTTTTCGCTAGATAGCATTACCTCCTATTTTCAAACGACTGAAACCAGTACGGCGGATATTCTTATCCCTAAAATAGACAAATTTCCTCATTCCGAAAATATTAAAGAGGCGATGGGCAAAGAAACGGTTGACGAAAATACCTCCTCTAAAAATACAATTATCGAAAAAAATCATGTGCTAAAAAAAGCATCGCCCAAAGAAAGTGCAGCAAGTTATTCTAATATCAAAAATGTTGAGGCAGCATCAAAGCAAGCGAGTAAGATTGTGAGTAACAATAGTCTACCTAAAAATACGGATACGCCTATTAACAACAAGGATAACAACAAAGAAAACTTAAATAATTCGCAAGCATCAAAAGAAAAAGAGGTTAAGGAAACATCGACTACCATCCCTCAAGAAACAGCGGTTGACACGATAACAGAAGCAATTAAAGCGCAAGCCAATGCGGCCAAGGCGAACATTGAGGCTAATCCGCTAAAACCTAAGGCAACATCAGATGTGCCAGTAAAAAATACGATTACTATTGTTGAAAAGGTCTCTCCTAAACTACCTTTATCATCAGGGGAAACAGCACAATTAAGACCAAATAAGAACGATGTGGCTGAACCAAATTCAATAACAGAGAATAAAAAAGACGAAACCATTGGTAATAATGTAACTGAAAAAACCCGCATCAAAGCTCAGGAAAATAAAGCGGCTACAACACTCACAACAAATGGCACAAAGAAATCAGAGAAAAGCAACCTTTCAGCCGTTGATGCAATAACAGCAGCAATGAAAGAGCAAGCAGAAAAAAAAGCTAAGCATGAAACAAAAAACAATGTAGTTAATGTAGTTAAAATAAATCCAGCTGTAGAAGGTAAAAAAGAGAGGGCAAGTGAAAAGCACTCAGTAGACAAGAGCAAGAAAATAACCCAAGAAAATAAATCAACGACAAGACCTACACTTACACCTACAAAAAGCAGCAAAAAGGAATCAGAGAAAAGTGGTGCTTCGGCAATAGATGCTATTATCGAAGCAATGAATGCAGATAAAGCCGCAACAGAATAAGCCTCACTTAAACCTCAAGAAAAAGAATAAATTGAGGTCTTTGCACACATAACTTAGTTAGGTTTGTAGATAACAAGGCTGGTTTTTACAAAAGGATTTTGTGGGTAACGACGGACTACCTTGTCTTTTACCGCAACAGCTTCAGGTTTATGGCTGTAGGGTCCAAGGCGAACTTTATAAATTGTGCGTCCTTTTGACTTATTTGCCAAAATAAATGCAGAATAACCATCACGAGCAAAGTCATTCATGACAGTTTTTGCTTGCTCTAATTGTTTGGTTGCCATCAACTGCACACCATAACCTTTAAAGTTATCCTCACTGGAAAAGGTATTAGAAATTGTGCTTTTTAATGAGGTGAATTTTTTTGTATTGATAAGCCCCTTATTATTCGCAGTATAAATGCCATAGCCGATACCACCCATAACGAGTATGAGTAATAATTTACTGAATACTGAGCCAGTTTGTTTGCTTAAAGGCGTGCGCCCACAATATGCTTTTTTACCCTGTAACACTGAGAACGTCAGCGAGGTTTGGTTGTTCATTTTATTTCCCCTAATGGTTTTACCATTAAAAGGCATAGTACCTGAGGGAACATTTATGCAAGATTAATGTATAAGGGTAGATTGAACCTTGCTGTAAAAATGCCACCAAAGTAGGGGGGTGGGAATCCATAGGTGGGTTTTATTCTAGTTAAATCCATCCCCCTACTTTGGAGCAAATATCTCTAAATATGATTTAGTGAGCATCTTTGTGTTTTTTTACTTAGTCAGCCCTGAAGATTAAAAACCAGATTAGGTCTGTGAACATGGAATAACAGTAAAATTGCCTCATTAACATGTCTAAAGTAGAAGGCACAACAAA
>PDWI01000332.1_pt1 | contig 76056 bp, 57 predicted proteins | sample 1430891 | NCBI WGS metagenome assembly PDWI01 (sample SAMN01162508, study PRJNA174530) | Oral metagenome, whole genome shotgun sequencing project. | biome: Marine environment; feature: Marine mammal; material: Swab sample of the gingival sulcus; isolation source: swab sample of gingival sulcus...
AGAACTCCTTATTGAGGCATGCTCCATTTCAGGCGATTACATAAGAGAAATCGCACGCACCACGGTAACACCGGGCAAACACACCTTTCGTTGGGAGGGAAAAGATCATAACGGTAACGATACGCCACGCGGCCTCTACCTAATACGCACAACGCTGAACAACAAAATCCTGAGAACCATCAAAATAGAGAAAATATGACTCCTGCCTTTGTACTCTTAATGATTGATCGGGACAACCAACTGTTTAGCCGGTCATCATCACCAAAAGCAAGGCATCCTCTTTTAGAAATGTCCCCTTATCACCAGGCAGTGGGGTCGGCCACAAACTGCTGTACGATCCGGTCAAAAATTTCCCCATCCTGATGATGAAAAGCGACCTCAATGGGCAGATAATAGATCGGCAATCCCTTAAGATGTTTTAACAGCTTGGGGTGCTGCAAGCGCATAGCATCTTTACCCGTGGTGACAATGGCCTTATTTTTAGGGAAAAGGTTCTCATACGCTTGTTTGATCTTAAGCACATCACGCACCGAATAACGATGATGATCCGGAAATTCAAGAATCTCAAAATCCGACGCAAACTTTTTCAAATAGTTTTTAAAGGGATAGGTATTGGCAATTCCGGAGAAAACCACAAGCGAAGAGTAACTTTCAAGCGGTGGAGGTGCCCCAAGCCCGGGGATGGGTTTAAGATCCTGATACGCAATATAAGAGAACAAAAGTTGCTGATGAGGCTTAATACGCAACCGCTCGGCAATATCCCGACGGGTAATGGGTGAAAGCACCTTACCCGACTTGGATACGATGATAAGGTCTGCCCGGTCTGCCCCGGAAACATGCTCTCTCAACGTCCCCGAAGGCATAAGATGATCATCCACATAAAGATGATAAAAATCTGTCAACAAGATCGAAAGACCGGGCTTCACAAAACGGTGTTGAAAGCCGTCATCCATCAAAATAACATCCGGAGAAGAGGGATGCTCCATCAACCGTCTCACACCAACTTGACGAGAATTGGAGACCGAAACCATGACCTTCTTAAACTTCGTATAGTACTGCATCGGCTCATCACCCACCGTCAAAAAATCATCCCCGGCACCCGCCAATCGGAAGCCCCTCGTCCGACGCCCATAACCCCGACTAAGGGTGGCCACCCGATAATGGGGCTGCAACAACCGGATCAAATACTCCACATGCGGCGTTTTTCCCGTTCCTCCCACCGTTAGATTCCCCACGGAAATAAGAGGAATAGGATAACGCTTTGATCGCCAAAGAAATCCCATATCAAAGCACTTGTTGCGAACACGAACAGCCAACCCATAACACAGCGCTAAAGGGAACAAAAGCAAACGAAACAATGCACTCATCGACTACCGCAAATTTATTCCATACAGAAAGGAAGCTCGCTCGTAACACCACCCCCTTCTTTGTTGCACCAAATATAGTTATTTTTTTAGAATCATTCTACACAATTATCCAATTCTACCAACTTTCTTCAACATAATCCCCCCAAGAGACCACCAATCACCTTAAAAAACAGCAGCATAAAACAAGAATACACCACATATTACAGCGTTCATAACGCTAAACAATCAACCAAAAACAACCCTAAAAAGGAACAAGAAAACAGCGACTCAACTATTGATATTTCATAAAATATTTCATTCCTTTGTGAGAGGCCAATATAAACACACACAAACAACGCTTTATGAAAAGTTTTACCCTTCTTGTTATGGTTATTTTTTTAACCACATCACTCTCCCTCTTTTCACAAAACAGAAAGTATCAATTTCAATTTAGTGAAAAAGATTTTCAAACGGAAATAGTAGATAACTTCTTAGTAATTAAAAGTAACGGCAATTACTATTTTAAGGAAGAAGCGGGGAAACCGGCTCTTCCCATGAAGTCCATCACCCTCTCCATTCCTGCAAACACCGTATATCAAGGCCATAAGATCAAAGAGGTCACCCAGCTGTTTGCCGAGGATTGCACCCTATTCCCCACACAACCACCCATACCTACAGATGGGACAAAAACGGCTCCTTGGGTAAAACCCGACAAAAACCTCTATGAAAGCAGCAAAATATATCCTGAAAAACCCTCCCGCTTTTCAGGAAATCACATCATGGGGAACTATAAATTTATAACCATTGAATATTGTCCTTTTAAGTATCATCCCAAAGAACGCAGGGTTGAACTGGTTACCTCCCTGGAAGTGGATCTTTTCCTAACACAAGCGGAGAAGACCATCCAAAGAACCTCCTCTCCTCTCCATTACAAGCTTATCTCCACCATTGTAGACAACAGCAAAGAGGTTGTTGCACCACAAAAAAGATCCCCCTCCAACCCCGATGATGTGCAATATCTCATCATCACAGGAGAAGAGATGAGCGATGAATTTCAGGAGCTGGCCCACTGGAAAACACAGAAAGGGGTTCCGGCAGAGGTCATCACTATGACCGAGATTCAAAACAACTATCCGGGAGCAACGGATCAATTGAAGATCAAAAATTGTCTCCATGACTATTATCAAAACAAAGGGCTCATTTGGGTACTACTGGGAGGTGACAACACCGTAGTACCTGACCAGGATTGCTATGCAAAGGTATACTCAGACCCCGTAATAACCGATAGTACCATCCCCACCGACCTCTTTTACTGCTGTTTTGACAATCAGTTTGACTGGAATGCCAATGGCAATGACCTTGTGGGAGAGCTGGCAGACAACATTGATATGGTTCCCGAGATCTTTATTGGAAGGGCTCCCATTCAAACCGAAACACAAGCTACGGCTTTTGTCAACAAGACATTAACGCATATTCAAGATCCTCCCATGAACAACTTCACAAAAAAATACGTCTCATGCGGCCTTGAACTTTGGAATACATGGGGAGGCCATAGCGATGCCGACTGGCGAAGCGAAGCGATGTGGAATGAGATCATTGATCCGGCATGGGATGGGATCAAAACCAAATATTACGATACCGATACCGACTTTACCGGAGGAAACAGCTATGACGTCACCGCAGCTCATACCACAGAGATCCTGAATGAGGGCTACAACTACTTTTGGATGGCAACCCACGGAGGCCAACAAGTGTGGGCCATGGAGTCGGGATCAGGATTTAGCCACAATAACGCCGCAGCCCTAACCAACGAAACAGCGCAAGGAATCATTGTAACCATAGCGTGCAATACCAATGCGTTTGATACCTCGAAATACACCGACGATCCATGCCTGAGTGAAGCCTTCCTGAGAAATGAAAATGGGGGTGCCGTCTCATACCATGGTAGTTCACGTTACGGCTGGGGAAATGGCTATCCCTCATTAACTTACGGACCCTCACTGGATTATGCCCGAAATCTGTTTGAAGCTCTCTTCAATGGCAACCCGGAAGATCACCCCAACAACTTTGCGGCAGTATCCGCAGAATCTAAATTAAACAATATTGGAAACGCTTCCTATGAAAACGCCTACCGCTGGCTCATGTTCTCCATTAACAACATGGGCGACCCGGAGATGGATCTCCTCACCCAAGATCCCTTGACATTCGTCGCAACCTATCCCAACTCAGTCCTGGCGGGAATCCCACAAAATGTAACAATCAACACAGGAGTTGCCGGTGCACTGGTGTGCCTAACCGATGAAAACAACAACACCCCGGTGTACAGCTATGGGGTCACGGGAGACGATGGAAGTTGTATCCTCTCGGTAACACCCAATATCAACAATGACTTAACACTAACCATTACAGCCCCCAACTACAAACCGGCAATCCATACCATTACCACCACACCTAACAACGTCCCCTTCGTGATCGTAGATGAGCTCTTTGCCCTCACCTCAGATGGAGATGGATACCTTGAAGCGGGAGAAACCGCAACCATCGACGTAAGGATCATCAATCTGGGAAACCAAATAGCCAATACCATAAACCTACAACTTGACAAAACCGATCCGGAGGCCTTTATCTCCATCACCGACAGTACGGAGACCCTACCCCAACCCCTCAACCCCGGCGATACGCTGCTCATAAGTGCCGCATTCTCCCTCCAGGTAGCCTATAATGTCACCAACAACTACCCCCTTACGCTCCTTACAGGGGTTGACTACAGTGCCAAAGAGATGACATGGTATCCTCAGGACTTCACCGTTTATACAGATATAGAACCACGATTTCTGACCGCAATTGATGCTGTTGATAAAGTCTCACTAAGTTGGCGCGCACCCTTTGGCGGATGGAAATCCTACTACCCGGGAGGAAATTGGCTTTCAACCACCGGATCTCAACGAGCAATGCTTTTCCGGATGGAGGATTTTGACCTCAACTACCCCATAGAGATCTCACATCTGGCATCACGATTCCTCGAAACAGCCGAAGATCCATGGAATGGCCACGACGAGTTCCGATTCAACATCCTGGATGCAGCCACCGAAACGCTTATCTATCAAACAGACTGGATCCACGCCAATACCTATGGATATACCTCCTTCAATCTTGACTACCCCCTAACGCTCTCCGCCGATTTCTACCTCTCTGTGGAGGTAATGAATATGGATAACGGATACCCCTCTTCAATGGTATCAGCACCCATGAATGGCGATGAAACACACTGTTGGGAAGGCGAACCGGGAAACTGGACAAAAGCAAATGTTGAGTATTCTCACTATGTTTACATAATGGACGCCGGCAACGAAAACCGTAAAATCCTCTCCCACAATACCCAGGAAATAGCCATACAACAAACTCCCCCCACAGACGTGATACCCGGGAAAGGAGCCAACGTCACTCTCCAAGGATACGATATCTACCGCAATGATGTTAAAGTTAATACAGCCCCTGTTACGGATAATAGGTTTGAAGATACGCCACTGACCAATGGTATCTATAAATACCACGTGGTAGCCGTCTATGCCGAAGGAGAATCCTGTGCGTCCAATGAAACCTACGGCACAAGCTTAGATGCCAATACGGTCTATTTTGACCACTTCTCCGATCCCGATAACTGGAACTCCGAAGACGGTTGTGGGTGGGAAACCACAACAACCGAATATTACTCCGCCCCCTCAAGCTTTACTGACAGCCCCTCCGGAGAGTACCAAAACAATCTCCAGTGCAGCATCCATACACAGCCTCCCGTGAACATGCTCAACGTAAACGGCAATACAGCCTTCGTCTCTTTTATGGCAAAATACAACCTGGAACAAGGTTATGATATCTGCTTCTTTGAGGTCTCTACAGAGGATCCTTCACAAAATCCGGAAGTACTCGCCTCTTTTACCGGCAATAACAATACCTGGACCGCTTACACTTACGACATCACGCCATATATAGGGACAGGCAAACTATACTTCTCGTTCCGAATGGAGACCGACCAATCCGTAGTAAAAGATGGCATCTATATCGACAACTTCACGGTAAAGGTGATGGAAAATGGAAACGCCCCTGCTCGCTTCCTAACAGCTCAGGCTTACGATCAAGAGGTACACCTCTCATGGGCTCCTCCCATGACAGGAGGAGAGGGATGGTTCTCTTACTATGACCAAATAACACACTACTCTTATACACCTTTACAGAGAGGACAATATTTCAACCTTGCGGAACTGGGCAATCCCTACCCCATGGTGCTGGAAAAAATATGCCACTATTTCTATGATATTCTAAATAACAATTGGAACGGGGACAACCGATACACCTTTGTCATCTATAATAAGAATGGACAAGATATCATCTGGGAGTCGGAACAATTAGTCGCACAAGATTGGGAGAATGAGTATGTACTACCCAATCCCATCACATTGACGGAAGATGTGCTCATTGCCGTGAAACCGGTCTCTTCCAGCGGCGGGCCCTACTCCTTATTCCAGGTAACCGATATGGAAAAGACAAGAGGATACCATGGCGACCCCAACGAAGGTTGGAGCAAATTGTGGGGAAACTGGATAACAGAGATTTACCTATCCTACCCAACTTCAAAACAGACGCCTGTTGCCTGGGGTATTCCGGGAGTAAAACTGGAAAACTTAGCCCAAAAGCCCCCCCACAAAACGGAAGGGGAACCGCTTCCCGAAGAGGTTATCAAAGAGAGACCTCTCCACAAAAAAAACAACACTTCTACCAGAGACCTTTTGGGATATAACCTCTATCGTAATGGTTCACCCATTAACAATACCCCCATCACGAACACCTACTACCACGATACCATGCCCCATCAAGGGATCTATGACTATACGGTGAAAGCCGTTTATGAAGAGGGCGTCTCTGTGGAGAGCGAAACACAATCCATCGCCTTGGATGATGTGGTGGTGATGTTCCCCATGAATGCCGGTCCGGAAGATGAGATCACCCTATGGTTTGACCCCTATTACGCCTGCGAGGTGGGACAGTGGAATAGCTTAGAGGGTTCTTCCGAAGTACGCATACACTCTACCATAAGCGTAAATGGAGTTGCATGGGATAATATGGTTGCATGGAATGAGACAGGAAATGATGGAACGACAACCTACCTGACGCCCCAATCCCTGGGACAATACACCTTCACCTATACCCCCTCCACCTTCTATGATGCAAACCCCGATGAAGGGCAATTAGAGCACCTTGAGATGACATTCAATGGGGGAAACAGCACCTCAAACCCGTGGGATAAAGAGGGAAAAGCGACCGACGACTCCGGAGAATGCATCAATATAACGATACCGCTGAATTACCGTACCGTGCTGTTTGAGGATGACTTCGAGGCCGGAATGGCTCACTGGATAACCACCGGCACCTGGGATACCTCGAATGAAATGTTCTTTACCCCCACCCATTGCCTTTCAGACTCTCCGTGGTCACGCTATACCCCAAATACAGAAACCAGTACTACGCTGGCTTCCGGACTTGATTGCTCCGGCTATACCTCCCTTGTTCTGGAGTATAACCTCCTGCACAAGCTGGGTAGTGGAGATTATTTGTCGGTGGAGGCCTCCACGGATGACTTTTCCAGCTTCACAACCCTAAAACTCTATACAGACGAAAACGGAACGCCATGGCAACAGGAGAGCATCAGCCTCGAAGAGTTTGACAACCTGCAAAACCTAAAAATTCGCTTCAGACTAACCACTGATGACGAAAACAACCACGATGGAGTGTTTATTGATGATGTGGTGATCAAAGGATACTCCTCTTCCCCCTCCAATGCCCTACCGATCCCCTATGTACAAGACTTTACAGAATTCCCAACCCCCTCCTGGGAGCAATTCAAGGGTCAGCTTACCACAAACTCCATCCTAACACCTTACACAGGAACCAGCAACTACAATGGATGGCATGAGGATGGGTTTAGCTGCCATGCAACAGCCGATACCGGAGCCATAAGAGGAAACATGTGGACAACAAACCATTACTATTGGTACAACACCCCCTTTATTGACCTGGGAACCGACACAGAAGAGGTGATCCTTCGTTTCGATATTGCCGGCAGTAGATGGAACAACTGTGATCCGGAAGTACTAGGGCCCGAAGACCATTTTGCCGTGGTGATCTCCACCAATGGCGTCACCTGGAGCAATGCCAACACGTTGATCGAATGGAACGAAGGCGATACCTTCCCGGAATGGGGAGAAACCCATACCGTAAATCTCTCGGCATACAGCGGCCCCGTGAAATTCGGTTTCTACCATGGACATAATGGCTCAAATACCGATATTGAGGTTTTTATCGACAACGTCTATGTGGGCATAGGGGAGGATGAACCCATGACCATCGCTGAAGCCCGGTTATTACCCATAGGTTCAGAGGTTACCGTAACGGGAATCATAACCAATGGTGACGAATTTGCAAGTATCCGCCACTTCCAGGATACCACGGCAGGGCTTGCCGCCTATGGAAATGCCCAAAACGGTGTCATCGCCCGTGGAGATAAAGTGACTTACACCGGAACCCTCATCGATTATCATGGAATGCTGGAGCTAAACCCCATCCATCAAATGACGGTAATCGCCTCGGGAGTTACACTACCCAACCCCATAAGTCTTGAACCTGCCGACTTGGGCGAAGAACACGAGTCCGAATATGCCATCATCGATACCACATTCTTTGAGAACCCAATGGCTCTCTTCTCCCATGGAGGACATACCATCATTGGCCCGGGATCCGATACCACAAAAGCCTATCTCAAGCTAGGATCCAACCTCATTGGAACCACCATCCCGGCATGTCCCGTGGCTATCTCCGGAATTATTACCCAATACATACCTTCAAAGCAAGAGGAGGGATTCCAAATTCAACCACGCGACCTCAATGACCTAACACCCCTTCCACTGCCACCCTCTTCGGTAGAGGCCACCTCCAACAGCAATACGGTGACACTGACATGGGAAGTTCCCCTTCCCGGCGTCACCATCCCCGGACAATCAGGTTATAACGTCTATAGAAACCAGGGAATCGGAGCCCCCTTCTCCGGTGCAACCCTCTTGACCCCGGTCACCATTACCGATTTAACCTTTTTTGATCAGGATCTCCTATCCAATACAACCTACTGCTATTGGGTTGAATCCGTGTATGCCGATGGAACCACGAGCCTCTCAGAACCCGTCCCCATCGTTACGGAAACCTTCTACACCCTCTCTGGAACTGTTTCAGATAGCGAAACAGGAGAAGGCATCCCCGGGGTAAAAATGGTATTATCTATCAACGGAACGCAAGACTCCGTATTTACCAATGCCAATGGGTATTACCAAGTCCTGGTATCCGAGGGCGTTTTCATAGATATAAGACCCGAACAAGAGTGCTATCATTTCGATCCATCGCACTATTTTAGCCCTTATGGCCTCACCGGTAACACCGTAGTTGATTTCATCGGAACGCAAGAAAATATCCATATAGGAGGATCTGTGAACGACATCACCGGTCCCACTATGAAATATGTAACCATCCACTTTGTAACAGCTGAGACATTGGATACCACTACCATAGAGAGTGGACTGGGAGGTGATTATTTCCAATCCAAGCCGTGCGGTTGGAGTGGTTGGATCATCCCGGAAAAAGAACACTTCTCCTTTGAACCCGACTCCATCGTTCTCAATGGAATCACAACCTCCCTATATGACCAGGATTTTATAGCAGAGTCTGATACAAGCCTTTGGGTAAGTGGAGTCGTTTCTGAAAACGGTGTCCCCGTTGAAGGGGTGACCATAAGTTTCTCAGAGGAAAGTGCGCTCGTAGATACCGTATATACGGATGCGTCCGGATATTACCAGCAATCCGTACCCTTTGATTGGTATGGAGACATTACCCCCTCAAAAGATAACTACTTATTCAGTCCATCGCACATAAATTTCCCCTACAATAATGGCATACAAGAAGATAAGCCCAATCAGAATTTTGAAGCCAGTCATGAGGGCTTGCCTCCCGGGTGGGAATTTGTGAATACCGGAAGCAACCATACCCTGGCCATTCCGTCCACAGCACCGACCATCGATGGAGAACCCTTGCCCTATGGCTCTTGGATTGGGGTATTCTATCTTGACAACGGGATCGAGAAGTGTGGAGGAGCCATCCAATGGCAGGGACCGGACTCTCCCATTATTGCAGCCTATGGTGATGATGCCACCACCCCCGAAAAAGATGGCTTTACCGAAGGGGAAGCATTTACATGGAAATTTTACCTCTATGATGCTAAAGGAACCGAACGCTACGCCACCGCAGTGTACAACAACGGCCCATCAGTCTATACCACCAACGGAATGACGGTAGTACCCTCTATCTATACCACAAGCACCATCACACATACCGTAAACCTGAGCGATGGATGGAGCGGAATCTCCTCCTATGTGGTTCCGGAAAACGATACGGTGGAAGTGATCTTCCAACCGGTGGTGGAGAACTTAGTCATCCTAAAGAGTATATCATTAGCCTACTGGCCGGGTTATACCAATCAAATTATCAACTGGAACAGCTATGAGGGCTATAAGATAAAGATGGATCTCCCCGGAGAAGTTAGCTTCACCGGTACCGATACCGAGAAAGAACTGCCCCTGGAAGAGGGTTGGGGACTCCTACCGGTACTCACCAATCAGGCCGTAGAGGTTACAGGATTCTTTGCGCCAATTCTCAACAACCTGACGATTATCAAATCCATCGATGGAATGGGCGTCTACTGGCCCGCGGTGAATGTACAAACCCTGCAATACCTTAACCCGGGTGAATCCTATATGATTAAAATGGCAGCGGCTGCTACCGTAAACTTTGCTCCCCTTGCCGCCAAAGCAATCACAACGCCGGCAGCCAACCACGAAAACAACCACTGCCCCTACTGGAATAGGCCCGTGGAGACAGGGAATACCCATATCATAGCCATCCATAAATCAGCCATCGAAGCGTTCAACCTCGGCGACTACATCGGAGCATTCGACGGAGAGGGACAATGTGTAGGTTCGGTGCAACTAAATACGCTCGCCACTACCGCAATTGCCGTATACGGCGATGATCCTACCACCGTAGAGAAAGAGGGCCTATCCGATGGAGAAGCAATCGTGATCAAGCGCTTTAATATCCAACAAATGAGAGAGGAAGAGTATCTGGCAGACTATGCCGCTGAACCATCACTTACCGACGGACACTATACCATAAACGGATTATCGCAAATCACCTTACTATCGCCGGCAAATACCGGCCTCGGCAAACTGAACCTGAAACATGCCTCCGTATATCCAAATCCCACAAAGGATAAGGTGACCGTTCACGTTCCGGGATCCGAACAGACTCCCGTCACCATAACACTTATGACGCTGCAAGGACAAATTCTAAAAAAAGAGATCCCTTGTGCAGGAAGTGCACGTATCAACCTTCAGACCTACACTTCCGGTATCTATGTCATTCGCATAACAGATAAGGCAAAGAATTATCGATACATACGAATCCATAAACACTAGGGATTCTACAAGAATCTCCCCTTTCATAAAGAGAGCTCTCTTCTGAGAGCTCTCTTCCTGTTTTATCCCACCAGCTCGATTAATCGCTATTTTTATGCTAACTTTGCTCTTGAAAAAGAGGACTCAACAGTCTAACTACCGGATCAAAAACATCAAGCATGAAACATGCAGAAATCTTTGAAGTACTAGAAAAACTGGCTCCCACCACCTACCAGGAGAGCTACGATAATGCAGGATTAATCACCGGAAGCTACCAAACAACCTGCAAGGGTGTCCTCATCACGCTGGATGTAACGGAAGAGGTGGTAGATGAAGCCCTCTCACTAGGAGCAAACCTGATCGTTGCACACCACCCTCTGATCTTCCACGGCCTGAAGCGGATCATTCCCGGAAATGCCGTTACAGACCCCCTCATAAAAGCCATCAAAAACGATATTGCCATCTACGCCATCCATACCAATCTGGATAACGTGGCGCAAGGAGTCAATGCAAAACTTGGCCAGATTTTAGGATTAACAAACCTACAGATCCTTGCTCCGGGTCATGGTGAACTGAGCAAATTAGTCACTTTTGTTCCCCAAAGCCATGCCGAAAAGGTACGAAACGCACTGTTTGAAGCAGGGACCGGAGAGCTGGGGAATTATGACCGCTGCTCCTTCAACACCCTTGGCGAAGGCACTTTCCGTGCCAATGACAAAGCGACCCCCTTTGTGGGAGAGAAAGGAAACATCCACAGGGAGAAAGAGGTACGCATCGAAACCCTCTTCCCCTCCTTCCTCACCCATAAAGTCACCCGGGCTCTGCACAAAGCACACCCCTACGAAGAGGTCGCCTTCGACATCATCTCCCTGAAAAACAGGAACCCGGAAGTAGGAGCCGGAATGATAGGAACCTTGAATCCTCCACAAGAAGCCAAAAAGTTTCTCCTCTCCGTAAAAGAAAAACTAAACCTCCCCTGCATAAAATACACCGGCAACAATCTGCAACGAAAGATTAAAAAAGTCGCTTTCTGTGGCGGTTCCGGAGCCTTCCTCATCGCCAAGGCCCGCAGTGCCAATGCCGATATCTTTATCACCGGAGATATTAAATACCACGACTATTTTGAGGCAGGACAACAACTTATCGTGGCTGATATTGGCCACTACGAGAGTGAACAGTACACTAAAGAGCTTATATTTGAAGTTCTTAAAGAAAAATTTCCTACCTTTGCACTCTCTCTTTCTTCAACAGAGACCAATCCTGTTAAATACTTATAGAACAGACATATAAAACCCATTCTGATATGGCAAAGAAAATAGAAAAGAAGGCACCGGAAAGTGTGAAAGCTAAGATTATTGCACTTGACAATGCACCTAAAAGTGCACCTAAGAGTGAAGCCGATATAACCATTGAGAAAAAACTCATTGCCCTCTATAGCCTTCAAGAAATTGATTCAGAAATTGACAAAATCAGAATCATTCGTGGAGAACTCCCCCTGGAAGTACAAGATCTTGAAGACCAAATCGTTGGTTTAGAAACACGGATATCAAACTTCAAGGAAGAGACCAATGCCCTTGAAACACAAATTAACGATAAAAAAAATACCATCACAGAAGCACAGACACTCATCAAGAAATATGAAGAGCAACAGATGAATGTGCGGAACAACCGTGAATATGACTCCCTCTCTAAAGAGATTGAATATCAAACCTTAGAGATTCAACTGGCTGAAAAACGTATCAAAGAATACACGGTGGCCATCAAACTCAAAGAGGAAGAGATCACAAAAGCGACAGGCGTGCTTGAAGAGTTAAAAAAAGACCTTGAAGCAAAAACCTCCGAACTGGATACCATCGTTGCAGAGACAGAAAAAGATGAGAAACGATTGGAAGAACAGTCCCTGGAACAACAAGAGTATATTGAGGAGCGCTTACTCCATGCCTACAAAAGAATCCGCAAGAATGCACGTAATGGCTTGGCCGTAGTAAAAGTAGAGCGCGATGCCTGTGGAGGTTGTTTCAACAAAATCCCCCCTCAACGCCAACTGGATATTCGTATTCACAAGAAAATTATCGTATGCGAATACTGCGGGAGGATCCTCATAGATGATGAAATCTCAGAAAGTGTAGCCAACACCTTAAAAAAATAGGCACCTCGTAAAGAGTGTATAACTAAAAAGCCGGAAAACAGAGCACTGTTTCCGGCTTTTTTATGAATAGGCCCCCAAGAACCTTAGAATCGAAAACCTAAGGTTAGGAGAGCCTGGTTGGAGATGTACTTGTTCTGTACAGGTTGTGTGTATTCACTGCTATACATATAGTATTCACGTTCAAAGAAATAGTGAGAAAAGGCTAGGTTTGCAAAGAAATCCTGATCGCCAAAACCAAGACCAAAAGAGACCATCTGGCGTTTCCCGCCACTATTAACCTCCGACAGGTAGGGGCTTCCAAAATAGGCATAACCGGCACGCACCTTCACCAACGGCATCACCATCCACTCTGTACCCACTTTGACATTGTGCCCGACCCTATAGCTATTGGCAATGGTTTTATTCACGTTATAAAATCCATTGTCTTCACTACGAAACTTCGCTTTTGCGTAATCCACATACGCATATTCGCCGCTAATAAGCCCTACCTTACCGATAACCACGGCGACGCTCCCCATAAGCCTCATGGGGGTCTGCAGGGCATAATCGTACGATCCCGAAGCAAGGGCCGTCGCATTTTCCACCTCATTTTGGTTGCGATCGTAAAAAGCAGCGAGCTCCGAAGACCACTCGTCACTCATCCCATTGAAGAAGGTGGGCGTATGAATCGCACCTCCGAGACGAAGCCAATAGACCGGCTTATAGATTACCCCCAGCTTAAAGTTAAATCCCCCGCCGGAAGTGGTAAGCTCCTCTTTATACGATAACGCAGAGAAGTAGGGAATGCTGTCGTGAATGTCATCCTCCACAAAGGTAGCACTGGAGGAGTATCGCAGGTAAGGCAAACCCAGCGTGGCACCGACATAGAGCTTATCATAAAGGTTCAGCCCTGTGGAAAACACAACCTCATTCATGGAACCCGAGGTAACCACAAACTTCTGCTGAGCCACATACCCCTCATGCAAGCCCCCATAGGTAACATCATGCAGATACTGCCCACTCACCGAATCATAAAAGAGCAACCCGGTATTCACCGCCAATTCCGTATCAAAGGGATTCAAAGATCCCTCCGTATTGGCATAATCACCCCACATGGTTCGAATAGAACTCTCCCGGTTAAATCCTTCCGCTAACATGCGATTGTGGAAATTGTTGGTTCTGTTCACGCCAAAACCAAACTGAAAATTCCGCAATGCTTCATTTTTCCGACGCTTACCCACAACCACAAAACCGGCACTTCCAATGTTAAAATTATACTTGTTGTCATGAGACTGGCTCCCTTGGTAAGAGGAAGTGACCTCTCCCACATACAAAGAGGGAGTAAAACTAACCACAGAACGCTTATACACAGCTATGCCCGCTGGATTCGTTGACAGGGTTGAAAGATCGGCACCAAGGGCACCAAAAGCCCCGGCCATCGCCTGGCTCCGTGCGGTACTCACCCCATAGCTCAAAGTTGAATAACGAAGGGCATCCTCTGAAGTCTGTGCCTCTGCCCACCCCACCCATGTCATAAACAGAACCATGGCTACCAGGGGTTTAAAATAAGAGAGTGAAACTGCGGCATAACGCCTCTCCATCCCGTGACGAAGAGAATGAAACAGATTCATACACTGTCGGCTACTATTTTTATACATCATCATGAATTTTTATCCTTTTAAAGAGGGAGAAGAAGAGATATCGCATACAACATCCATCCCTACCCATTAATCATTAAACCATTTATCATTAAACGATACTCACATTGAAATTATAAGAACCTCCACGCCTTCTTCCATAAGTTGCCAAACCATCGGCCTCTCCTTTTTCGGAGAGCTCCTTATGGAATGGCAAAAGGCCAGAGAACTCAGGAGACCTACCTTCTCCTTCCCGATGAAGAACGAGGAGAAGAAGAACGGCTACTACTCCTTGTGGAAGAAGAGCTACTCCTTGAAGGAGAAGAACGATAGGAAGAGGAGCGATTGCTCGAAGAGGAGTTCACACGGCTACTACTCCTGGGTGAACTGCTCCTATTATTACTTCTTGAGGGAGTACGATAAGTCTGACTATTATTACGACTTCCCGATGATGGAGAGCGGTATGTACGTGTATTGGACGACCGTGAAGGCGTACTGTAACGTTTCTCCCCTTTCGAAGAAGAATTCACCTTACGCTGAGGAGAAGCGTATCTCTTTTGTTGAGAAGAGGAGGGAGAGACCCTGCTGTTCGGCTTGGAATAGTCGTTGCTTGACCTAGGACGGTTCACAGAGGGAGACTCATAGCTCTTAGTACGGACAGTACCACGATGTTCATAACTTTGAGGCTTGCTATAACGCGCTGTAGTAGTGGTGGTGGAAGAGGATTGGGGACGCGTATAACCGGAAGAGGGCGTACTGCGCGTAGTCCTAATGGAAGAGGTTCCGGGCTGGCTTCCTCCCCGCCCTGAAGTTGTATTAGATGCACTTATACCACCTCTTGTATTGTTCGTGATACGAGGCTTTTTTTCCGGCACTTGACTCGTCCGATTAGAAGCACTTACCGAAGCGCTATTATGCCCACGAGTAATCGTTTCTCCCTTGGCAGCTGCAACACGTCCTCTTGCCACAGGATTTGGCGATCCTTTTCCATCGGAGGAGATCTCCATTCCCTTGGCAGATCCGCCGGTGGCGGCACTCACGCGCGAAGCGCTACGAGGCCCCCCTGTAGGATTACTTACGGTACCATCGCTGCCTCCTCTACCATAACGCTGTCCATAATAGTTGCTGTTGGTATAGGGATTATTCCCTTCACCACCATAGTGATTATGGGTATAATGCCCATCATAGTAACCATACCAATATCCATCCCAAAACCCATTGGAATAACCATAGGCATAAGAGCCGGAATACCACGGATCATACCAGCCACCCCAACCGTAACGGTAAGGACGATACCAACGGTAACCATAATAGGGATAGCCATACCCTACATAAAAATGGCTATAAGGAGTTCCGTAATAGATGCTGGTACCCCAGAAAAAGGGGTCATAGTTATACCAGTACATATTGGTATAATAATCATGATAATAGCTATTGAAACAGTAGGAATCATGGAAACGACGAAGGCGAGAGGCGTACTCATAATCGTAGTGATCCTCATACTCATAATCCTCTCCGTAATAATTATTGGTCACATACGTATCTCCATCAGCCTCAGCAACAGTCCCCGATACGGGGTAATCGGAGGGATCGTTTGAAGAATGCTGATATTCAGCGGGATAATCGGTTGTTGAAGCGGAAGCTGACACCGAAGAGGAAGGACCGGAGTAATAGATGTCGTCGTAATATCCGGCGGAACTATAGAGCCCTGAAGTACAACCCATAAAGAGAAAGGTTGTCATAAACGAAATTAGAATTGCCAGATTTTTCATAATGTTTCCTCCTATAAATTGAATAGTATCACTATACGTATAGTTGTTAAATTATTATTTACTTTTGTATGCTTTTCAAGCAGTAAAAAACAAACAAATATTATACCACAAATAAGAAAATGGCTAAAGATTTTACTTCAAGGGATGAAAATTATTCGCAATGGTACAATGAGTTGGTCGTAAAGGCCGATCTGGCTGAAAACTCCGCTGTGCGGGGTTGTATGGTCATCAAACCTTACGGGTACGCAATATGGGAAAAGATGCAGGCCATATTGGACAAGATGTTTAAAGATACGGGGCACAGCAATGCCTACTTCCCGCTATTTATACCCAAATCATTCTTCTCACGAGAAGCGGATCACGTGGAGGGATTTGCCAAAGAGTGCGCAATTGTAACGCACTATCGATTAAAAAATGACCCCAAAAACAACGGGATTGTTGTCGACGAAGAGGCCAAACTAGAAGAAGAACTGATCGTTCGGCCCACCTCAGAAACCATTATTTGGGACACCTATAAGAATTGGATCCAATCCTACCGGGATCTTCCCATCCTGGTGAACCAATGGGCCAATGTGGTACGATGGGAGATGCGCACACGAATCTTCTTACGTACCGCCGAATTTCTCTGGCAAGAGGGACACACGGCTCATGCCACGAAACAGGAAGCCATTGACGAAACCATTCAAATGATGAATGTCTATGCAGACTTTGCGGAGAACTTCTTGGCAATGCCTGTCTTGAAAGGAGTAAAATCGCCCAATGAACGTTTTGCCGGAGCCGTAGACACCTACTGTATTGAAGCACTCATGCAAGATGGCAAAGCACTTCAGGCGGGCACCTCACACTTCTTAGGACAGAACTTTGCCAAGGCTTTCGATGTCCAATACCTCAACAAAGAGAACAAACTCACCCACGTATGGGCCACCTCCTGGGGCGTATCTACCCGGTTAATGGGCGCCCTGATCATGACCCACTCTGATGACAACGGACTGGTATTACCTCCCAACCTGGCACCCATTCAAGTGGCCATCATCCCCATCTATCGCAAAGAGGAGCAACTGACAGCCATTACAGAAAAACTACAACCTATCATTCACGCGCTAAAAGCAAAAAATATCTCCGTTAAATTTGATGACCGTGACACCTACAAACCAGGATGGAAATTCAATGAATATGAGTTTAAAGGTGTCCCTGTCCGTTTGGCTATGGGACCACGAGACATGGAAAATGGCACCGTAGAAGTGGCTCGTCGGGATACACTTGAAAAGGAGATCCTCCCTTTAGAGGGCATTGTGGAACATATCGAAGCGCTCTTGGAAGAGATCCAAAAAAACCTTTTCCAAAAAGCATTGGACTACCGAACAGCCAACACCCGAAAAGCGGATACCTGGGATGAATTCAAGGAGCTTATCAAAACAAAGAGGGGATTTATTCTGGCACACTGGGATGGCACTCCGGAAACAGAACAAAAGATCAAAGAAGAGACCAAAGCAACCATTCGCCTGATTCCCATTGACGGGGAGAAAGAGGAAGGGAAATGCATCTACAGCGGAAAACCCTCCACACAGCGAGTGGTCTTCGCCCTCTCTTATTAAATTTCCTGGAAAACAGGAGTGCTCGTGGACGGAACCTATCCGTCTCACACCCCCAAGGCTACTCTTCTACACGAATGAACTGCCCGGAACCGAAAGAGGAGACAACATACTCTTTCGGTTTTCCGTATACATACACATTGCCACTACTTTGGATCTCTCCTGAAAAGACCTTCTCGGATCTAACGTGGATATCACTAAATCCGGCATTCATCATATACAGAAGCTTTACCTTCAAATCCTGGGCATAAATGGGCCCATAGCTTCCTCCATATAAAGAGCCTAAAGACACCTCTCCCCGCAAGTTAATATCGACGGTACCCAACGTATTTTCAACCCTTAATACACCAACATGCAATTGTAAAGAGACACTTCCGCCCCCTCCTTGCACCAAAAGAGAAAGAGAGTCACGACTTATGGGCGACTCAGCGACGATATCCCCTGCAGCCTCATACACAAACGAGCGATAAGCATGGGCATTCACCTTAACCTGTGGCCTTTTACGATAATCGCGCAACCAATTGGCCCTATTCTCATTCCCAACAAACAAGGTGTCCGATATTACCTCCGTAGAAATCCAATCTAACAAATACTTCCCACCGGATAACCACACCTCCTCACGAGGCACAGAATCGGAAAGGACCAGATCTACCTCATCCAAAAGCACCAGATTAGAGGCCTGCCCCACCGTATGGACCCGCCTTTCGTAAGGTCCTGAGGACTTCAGCGCAATAGGTGATTTTTCACATCCCGGAAAAAGGATCATCACGCTCAACCACAAAAATACATTTACATACTTCATCATCTAATAGTAAATCACCTTCAAGTTATACCCCACTCCAAACATAATAAAATCGGCTCTTCCGTACACCGCCTTAATCCCAAAATAGGGATAGAGCCCATTATCAAAATGATATTTGATGGCTGCTTTCTCATAAATGGCTCCCAAAAACACCGAGCCACGATTCAAAAGTTCCAATCCAAGAGCCATATCCATAGAGACCTCCCAAAGCCACACGTGCCATGCACCACACAGACCATATTTCGTCAACTGTTGGCTGCGTATCTCATGACTCAATGGCACATAATGAATCACATCAAGGCCCACCCCCAGTTTATGTTTAAAGTTTAGCGGTTTCATCATCTCCAAACTGAGACCCACAGCCATCAACCGATCCCCCTGTTTATAACTCTGATCTTTCACCCCCATGTAAGAGGTCATAGCAAGATAGGCAAACCGTTTCCCGTCAAACTCAAACATATAGAGTTCCGGTAAAACCTTCCGCCGATCAAAACGATTAGGCTTTCGCAAATGATACATCATACCAACACTGCAAGAGACCCCATTCAATCCATGATTGGGGGTTTTTAACGACCCGTTGCTAAAATGCTGGAAATCCAGCGATCCATTAAACACAAATCGTTCACTAAAAGCATGTTGATACTCCAACTTCAGGTTGATTGCCGCATTAACGTACGAACCGATGGCAATATTTTTATAATTGCTTACAGGATCGTAGGGCTTTGTCAGGTAGCCCACCCCCACCCCAAGCCGGAAAGAGAGACGCGAGGTTGGATCTCCATACCAGGGGAAACAGATATGGGGGTGCAAGCCATACGCTTTACCAATATATTCCGACCGACCAAAGGTAGAAAACCAAAGAGAGAGGCCCACACGAGGATACTCGTACAAATATTCCCATCTACTCTTCCCATAGGAGAGGTATCCCAAAGCAACTTCATGACTCACAAAGTGTGTCTGTAATTCACGCGTTTCCAAATGATGAGGGATTAAAAATCCATATCCTACGCGAGACTCCACATAGTAATTGTCAGGAAGTTTATCCAACCAACTCCCCTGCCCATAACTCCTCAACATCATGCTCAACAGCACGAAAAGAAGGGCTACTAACCGATATCCTACTACCCAATGACGCTTCACAAGCAATTCAAACAACCAAAAATAATATAATTTAAGAAGGTACGAATGTTTACCTTTGCCAAAAAAAAGAGATGGATCGTAGATTAGAAGCCTTTAAAAGACTACTGGATATCATGGATGAACTTAGGGAGAAATGCCCCTGGGACAAAAAACAAACCTTAGAGAGCTTACGTTATCTCACCATTGAAGAGACCTACGAACTTTCCGATGCCATCCTGGACAATGACCTCAATGAGGTTAGGAAAGAACTTGGAGACCTCATGTTACATCTGGTTTTTTATGCGAAGATTGGGGAGGAAAAGAGCGCATTTAACATCACCGATGTCCTAACAGGAATTAGTGAGAAGCTCATCCATCGGCATCCTCACATTTTTGGCAATGTGGTTGCAGAGGATGAAAAAACGGTGAAAGATAATTGGGAGCGCATCAAGATGAAAGAGGGTAGGAAATCTGTACTCTCAGGAGTTCCCAAGTCCATGCCGGCCATGGTAAAGGCCTTTCGGATGCAAGAAAAAGCCAGCGGTGTAGGCTTCGACTGGCCCCACATCGACCAGGTGAAAGAGAAAATTGAGGAGGAGCGGTTAGAATTGGAAAAGGAGTTGAAAAATGGCGCAGATCCCGGGAGAGTGGAAGCAGAATTTGGCGATTTACTTTTCGCCTTTGTCAATTACGCCCGTTTCTTAAACATCAACCCCGATGATGCCTTAGAGAGGACCAACAAGAAATTCATCAAACGGTTCACTTACATTGAAGAGCAAGCGAAGAAAAAGGGCAAAGTACTCCATGAGATGAGCCTCGACGAGATGGAGACCCTTTGGCAGAAATCCAAGTCCGAAGAGCCAACCCCCTAAAGAAAAACGACATTTCACCTTTTGGTGAAATGTCGTTCTATCAAATGATCCAATAAGAGTTATTTATTAGGCCTTTTTCTCAAGGTATTGAGCAACGCCCTCGTGGGTTGCTTGCATCGCTTCTTCACCCGGCTTCCAGTTGGCGGGACAAACCTCTCCGTGCTCTTCAAAATACTGAAGGGCATCTACCATACGAAGAGCCTCCTCTACGCTACGACCCAGCGGCAGATCATTCACCACCTGATGACGAACTACCCCTTGCTTATCAATCAGGAATAATCCTCTGTAAGCAACTGCTTCCCCCTCAAAATCAATCTCATCATCTTCTGAATTGTACACATATTCTCCGGCCAGAACATCAAAATTCTGGGAAATTGCTTTCGAAAGATCAGATACCAAAGGGAATTTTACCCCTTTAATTCCACCATCTTTAAGCTCAGTGTTGAGCCATGCCCAGTGAGAAAACTTGGAATCGATAGAACAGCCTACTACGGCACAATTCTTGGCCTCAAATTCCGCAAGTTTTTCTTGAAAAGCCAAAATTTCAGTTGGACAAACAAAGGTAAAGTCCAAGGGATAAAAGAAGAAGACCACATGCTTCTTTCCCAAATACTGCTCGAGAGAAAATTTCTCAACAAATTCGCCGCCATTGATCACGGCATCGGCTTCAAACAATGGAGCCTTTTTTCCTACTAATACTGCCATATTAAAATTATTTACGGTTGCTTCTAAACATCTAAACTTCCAGGTTGTGACCACCGGTAAGAACAGGCATTTACCGTCTCAAACGGTGCTCTCTTCTCCCTTCGTCACAAGCCTCAACGCCAAATCTTCCAAAGCCCCCCTATTTAAAATCGGTCAATGTGCCCACAAAGGTAAGCAACATTCCCATAAGATTTTCTTAGAAGAACAGAAATTAAACCATTTAGTTCAATAGCATATCAAAATCGGCTTTAATCGGCTCATCTTTCAAGAAATCGTATAGGGTAAGTTTTCTTATTTCATAAAAGTTACGCCAATAGCTATGCAAGGCTGAGATATAACCTTTTTTCCGGGTATCCTTGTCAGCCATAGCACTGTTAAGCTCGGTAATATCAATGGTTCCAATCAGGTAACGCTGTTTGGTAAAGCTATATCTCCGTTCGGCCACCGTATCGCTTTTGGCGGCAATCACCAATTGGTTCCGCTGCATATTAAATTGCGTCACCTTCAGGTAGATATCCTGGTTGAAATCGGTTCTCTCCTGCTCGATAGAGGTACGGACCAACTCCAGTTGGGACTCAGCCATATGAATTCTTCCCCTGGCCTTTCCCCAATCTAAAATGGGGATCTGCACGCCAAGCTGGATTGCCTGTTGATCACGGGGGTTCTCATAAACATCTGCTAAAAGATCGGAACGGCCATTCAGGCCATAGGTAGCGATAAGATCGGCACCAAAACGTCCCTCCATCTTCGCCCTATTCACTGCCGCATTGGCCTCCAGGAGCCTCCGATCAAAGGCAATGGCAGCCGCACGATAGTCAAAAGCGTATTCAAGGGCACGGGTCACATCCACACTCACATCCGGGATATCCGAAGGAGGAACCAACACAAGGGAAGTCTCTTTTTTTATACGCAAATAGGAGCGCAGATCAAACATTCGCATCTTCAGGTTCAGCTGTGCCTGCTCCAGTTGTGCCCTTGAACTAAGATAGTTAAGTTCCATATTCAACACCTCATTCTCGGCAATGGTTCCCATCTTATAGCGCCCTTTAGCGATCTGATACAAGGTATCATTATTGGCTAGATTCGTCTCCTGGATACTTACGTTCATCTGGGCTAGCAACAGGTTAAAGAAATAGTCAGCCGCAGTAATTGCCACGCCCTCCATCCTCTCGAGGTACTGTTGTCGAGCCTCATTATATTTCATAGGTTTCACCTTACGCTCCCACTTAAAGCTATTGTATCCAAAGAGAGGCTGACGAAGGGTAATCCCAATGGGATTTGAGATAAACTCCATCCGATCATCATCAAAAAACAGCAACGAACGCAATGAACTTTTGAGGGATACACTTCCTCCGGTAAAGCCAATTTTCTGGCTTAGGGAGAGGCCAAGATCGGAAGACATCTGATAGTAGGGAGCATAAACACCTCCCTCCGGAGTCTGCACATAGGTGTAGGCATTGGTAAACGAAACGGGCGTACCATCAATCTTCAATTGAGGCTTATAATCTGCTTTAAAGTAACGATACTGCCAGTAGCTGGAACGGTAGCGATGCGTTGCAATAAGGGCATCAGGAGCCCGTTGACGGGCAATGGCAATCACCTCATCAAGCGTAAGGTAAACCGTTTTATCTTGTTGTGAAAAGACGGTGTTTCCCCCTAAAAAAACAATTATAAAGAGAAAAAAGTAACGGATCTTCATAGTAATCAAACAGTTAATCATGACGCAATGACTCAACGGGATCTTGTTTTGCCGCCTTGCGAGCGGGCATATATCCAAAGAGAATCCCCACGGTAGCCGACACACCAAAAGAGATTAAGATTGAAGGCCAAGAGATGAGAGTCAGGATATCGGTAAATCGCATAATCATACGTGCCAAAAAGATGCCCAAAACAACGCCAATAAGTCCCCCAATCACAGAGATAATAATGGCTTCTGCCAAAAATTGAAATACAATATCTTTCTGCGTTGCCCCTATGGCACGACGGGTTCCAATCTCTTTAATCCGTTCCATTACAGAGGCTAGCATAATATTCATAATACCAATTCCTCCCACAATAAGCGATATCCCGGCAATGGCTCCCAGCACAATATTAAAAATATCTTTGGTTCGTTGCTCCTGTTTAAGCAGCAGCTCAGGAATTCGAATCTCCACATCCTCTTTTCCCTGATGGCGACGGTTTAACATTCTCCTAATCACCGCCGCCGTAGCCTTCAACTGTTGGCTCTCCTTAACCTTCACCACAATGCGGTTCAACTGGTTTCCCCCTTCCACCCCACTTCCGGCACTACTACGGACAGAAACCCTTCCAAAGCCATGGGAAAAAGACGTTTGGCTCTCACCATGGAGGGAGGCCTCGGTCACAACAGAACGGTCTTTATAGCGCAACAGCACCGTTTGAATGGGCGCATAAAGGCTTTCATTATAATTGGCCACCCCCACCTCTTCATGGGCAGCATTCCCCAGGGGAACCTTTTTCAACACACCGATCACTTCCAACCAAATATCACCACACTTAATGTGCTTCCCAATGGGATCTTCATCGGAAAAGAAGCGGGATTTCAGGGAGGACCCAATGATACAGACAGCCTTTCCCTCCTCCAATTGGGCTTGGCTAAACATATTCCCCTCCCCTATATCCAAATTAAAGACCTCAAAAAATGCCGGTGTTACACCATCGAGTTTTGCCAAACGACGTTTTCCTCCCCGGATAAGAAAGGTCTCATAAACCACTTCCGGACTCACAGCCTCTACGGTGGGGAGGATCTCCCTAATAGAAGCCACATCTGCCAGGGTAAGCCCCGGAGAATACTTCGTCTGTACACTCTTCCCCTCTTCCTCTTGCTCTTCCTGCATCAATGCGTCCACATCCACCGGCCGAATCATAATATTGTTTACCCCCACCAGCTTCATCTGATCAAGGATCTCCTGTTGCGCGCCACTTCCGATGGCTAGCATCGCAATCACTGCGGCCACCCCAAAGATGATCCCCAAAGCGGTAAGAATGGAACGGAACTTATTCACCATTACAGCTTCCACTGCCATGTTGAGATTATACAAAATACGTTGATAATTCATGGCAAGAAGGCTACAAGGTCATCAATTCATACTTATCACTATTTTCAGGAATAGAGAGAAGAACCTCATCTCCCTCCTGAAGCCCTTCCAATATAATCACTTGATTATCATTACTTTCCCCTACTTTCACTTCCTGTTTTGTATAGTTACTACGATAGACCAGGGAGATAGAGTCGTTACTATGTACCGCTTCAAGAGGAAGGTATAACACATCCTTAATAACAGCCGTATTAATCACATTCTTTGTGGTCATTGCCGGGCGAAGAATTGAGTCAAACTCATTTACGATCACCTTCACTTCAAACACTTTCGCATTGGAGTTTTTCATCTGTTCTCCGATGTTAGCCACTTCAAACACCTCCCCGGTGAGCTTTTTATCGGGAAAGGCATCCACGCTCACCTCCACCGGCTGGCCCTCTTTTACTTTACTTATATCAATCTCATTCACATAGGTTTTGGAGACCATTTGAGAGAGGTCGGGCAACTCAGCCACCACGGGATCCCACGCACCGATGGTCGCCCCAACGCCTATCTTGCTACCGTCCCAGCTTCGTCTATAGATCACCATCCCCGATTTGGGAGCGGTAATGGTAAACTGCCCCATCAGTTGCATCATGCGCTCGTACTTTCGTTTACTCTGGTTCAAGGATGCCGAGACCTCCTGCATATTGGCTTCAGCCTTCTGTTTTTTCAACTGATAATTTTTCTTGGCCTGCAGATAGGCTCGTTCTCCCTTATTCAGATCAATCTCATACTGCCGGATGGTAGCAGGCGGCTCATAAACAGCCTGTTCTAGTCGAATCTTCTTCTCCTCAAGGGCAAACTCCAGATTAATCAATTCATCCCGCGCTGCACGCAATGACATAGAGGTATCCAACTTTGTTTTAATATACTGCGATTCAAGCTTCTCCAGCCCACTCTGTTCATCTTTAATTCTATTGGACAACTCCGATCGGTCCAAACGAGCGATATACGCCCCGGAATCAACCACCGAACCATCGGGAATAATATCCTCTATTTTCAGGTTCCATATACGAAAATCCCTCGCACCGGAAGGACCATGGATCTTCTCCGAACTCCGAGCTTCCAACTCTCCTGTGGTCACTACGTCTATGAAAAAGTCTCCCCGTTCAACAGCAACGCGAATACTCTCATTATCCACAGAACCAGAATCTTGCAAGAGCCACACAATAGCTCCCACCAACAAAACCAGCGCAATAAGCCAATAATAACGATTTTTCATCCCCTATTCTTTTAACGACCCCCGGAGGCCTCAAATTATCACCCGAAACTATCCCTATACTCTTCCCTTCATTGAACTACACAAAGGTAAACGTTTTCCCCACAAAAATCTTATCTCTTTTTCACAAAAAAGATACTAAAAAATGTTAAAAATATAACAATAGGAACAGCCGCAAAATGTAAAAAGGGCACCAACAAAACCGCGATAGCCACAACCCCCCAGCGAAAGCCATTCTCCTTAAGACGAAGTGTTTTAAACTTCAGTGACATGATAGGAACCTTACTCACCATCAAAAAACTGAATAGAAGAGAGGTAGCAACCAACACCGAAGGATGGGCTAACCAAGGGGCTCCATACTCCTCCATAATCAACGGGATTGAAACAAAAAACCAGGCCATAAGAGGAACAGGAACACCGGAAAAAAAGGCAGCCTCCTGGCCTTCTCCCAGATTAAACTTTGCCAAACGAATCGCTGCAAAAAGGGGCAAAAATCCCCCAGCCAAAGCAAACCCATTGTTCACCGGCAAGGCGAGCTGCCCATTTAACAAAAAATACACCATCAACCCCGGAACCACACCAAAGGAGATCAGATCAGCAAGAGAATCCAACTGAATACCGAGAGGAGAAGAGACCTTCAACAAGCGAGCAGTTAGCCCATCCAAAAGGTCAAACAGAGAGGCCAACATCACCATATAGGAGGCCCAAACCACCTCTCCTGAAGCTAAAAACAGAATGGCGGACAAACCGCACAGAAGATTAAACAATGTTAAGATGTTGGGGAAATGCCTCTTTATCATACTAAACGACCAATGTGACACAAAAGTACACTTTTCCCCCAACATCACTCCCCTAAGATTGTTAAAAGAAGAAGGATATATTATAAATTTGCATCACGCATGATGACCCGACACGAATTTGAACACTACAGTGAGACAGACAAACTCACCATTCTTCTTGAGAGGGGAGAAAAGGTGTTGAATAGAATCTTTCTCTACTATAACATCACCCTCTATATTGTCGACCACCTCTTCATCGAGGTATGGTATCGACAAACCACCAATACGGTGGACAAGGTCAACGTGGTGGATATGGATAAGATCTTCCATCTCTATGAAAAACATATCAAACTTCCTGATCTATTCAACGGATGAAAAAAGCACCTCTATCCTCCATCAAGGAGATCACGATTTCCGATTATGATTACGCGCTACCTCCGGAGCGTATTGCATGGTATCCCCCCAAGGAACGAGGCACCTCAAAGCTTTTGGTAAGCACTTCCGGCCACCATATTCAGGTCCCATTCGCTGACATAGGAGCGCATCTTCCGCCCAAAGCAACATTGGTTTTTAATGAGACAAAGGTGGTACAGGCAAGAATGCACTTTACCAAGTCATCAGGAGCACACATTGAGATCTTCTGTCTAGAGCCACTCCTTCCGGTAGCAGAGGTGCAGTTGGCCTTCTCGCAACCCTCACCTGTTACCTGGAAATGCCTGGTAGGCAATTCCCGAAGATGGAAACAAGGAGCTTTAGAGACAACGATTTCTGTAGAGGGGAGGCCCCTCACCATAAAAGCGACACGCACAGCACAGCACGAAGGATACTCGGAGATCACCTTTCACTGGGATAATGAGACGATGCCCTTCGGCCGAGTGTTGGAGTCCATTGGTACGATGCCCTTACCCCCCTATATTCACCGGGAAGCGGAACCCGAAGACCAGGAGCGCTATCAAACCGTCTATGCCCGCAACGATGGCTCGGTAGCCGCCCCCACTGCCGGCCTACACTTTACGGAAACACTGTTAGCCAGCCTTGAGAAGCAAGGCATCTCCAAGGAAAAGATCACCCTTCACGTGGGCGCGGGAACATTCAGACCTGTCACCTCCCCCACCCTTGGCGAGCACTGCATGCACACCGAACAGATCATGGTATCGCGCCAAACCATCACCCGCCTCCTACAACGAGATACACACCCCATTGTCCCGGTAGGAACTACCACCGCACGCACCTTAGAAAGCCTTTTCTGGTACGGAGCCAAACTACACCTGGGCGAAACCTCCTCCCCCTATCTCAACGTAAAACAGTGGGATCCCTATACCGAAAAATACCGAAGGATCTCCACAGAAGAGAGCCTAAAGGCACTCTTGCAAATAATGGAAAAAGAGAAGCTAAACTACCTAAAAGGGGAAACCAACCTGTTGATTGCTCCAGGCTATCCCTGGCACTTTGCCGATGCCCTTATCACCAACTTCCACCAACCCAAAAGCACCCTGCTACTGCTGGTCTCTTCCTTTGTGGGAGAGCGATGGAAGCAAGCCTATACCTATGCACTCCAACATGATTTTCGTTTTTTAAGTTTTGGGGACAGCTCTCTGTTTTTTCCATAAAAGCCACCATCTCCTACAATCTTTGCAACCATGAGCAGACAAACACAGCCGGAAGAGATGAGCTTTGGAGCACACCTGGAGATATTGCGATGGCACATTCTCCGGAGTCTTCTTGCCATTGCCCTCTTCTCCGTGCTTGCATTTCTGGGGAAAAGGTTTCTTTTCGACACCGTGCTGTGGAGCCCCTCCTCCCCCGACTTTTTGGTAAATCGTTGGTTATGCCAATTGGCAGAAAAGACCCACTCGCCGGGGCTCTGTATGGAGCATCTGGACATTCAACTCATCAACATCACCCTTTCGGGGCAATTCATGACGCACATGTACATGAGTCTCCTCTTTGGCCTGGTCATGGCATTTCCTTATGTTTTGTGGGAGATATGGCGATTTGTAAAACCGGCTCTCTCTCCGGAGGAGAAGGCCTCCTCACGAGGAGCAGTGCTGATTGCCACCCTGCTATTCTATGCGGGAGCCCTTTTCAGTTACTTCCTCATTGTCCCTCTCACCATCCACTTTCTGGGCACTTATGAGATAAGCAGCACCGTTGCAAACACCATTACGCTGAGAAGCTATATCAACACGGTCCTCTCCCTCTCCTTTGCCGTGGGCCTCGTCTTCGAACTTCCCGTGGTGGTCTTTTTCCTGGCACGAATAGGGTTACTCTCTCCGGCCCTCATGAAAAAAGGGCGTCGTGTGGCGCTGGTCATCATTCTCAGTGTTGCGGCTCTCATTACCCCTTCGGATATCTTCAGCATGATCATGGTAGCTATCCCCCTCTACGGACTTTATGAGGTAAGCATTGGGATCTCAAAACGCGTTTATGCCCGGAATTAATCCATTACCACCTTACCCCTCCTGGCCCCCATCTCCAGCAAGCACTTTTCGCACACACAATCCTTATAAGTTAGGGCAAGTTGTTTCCTTAGAGAGGAGGGAATGACAAGATGTTCACACCAGCATGAGGGAGCCTTCGCCCCACACACAAATGTGCCACCACACCGGGGACAGCATTTTATCTTTTTACACATGCCAAAAGCATCATATATTCATCTGTTTATAGTTTGTAACTCTTGGCTTTTCGTTGTTAGCCGTTAGCGTGGATTATACGGCAAAGTTCACAAAAAAATGTCACTCAACTTCCCTCTTCGGTCTTCCGTCTTCCAACTTCCGACTTCCATCTTCCAACTCCATAATCATTCCCATGGGTGTTTCCTCTAATCATGGAGGGTATAGGTCACCACAGCCTCGTAGGTTTTTACCTCATCCAATACCGAAACCGACCCTACAATTTTATACTGTATGGGCACATTACTTCCGTTAAAATAGCCACGAAAAAAGTAAGAAGGCGTCGTATTTAAAGACTGGTAAGAGATCCCATCATAGATAAACCAAAAAGTTCCACGCCCCCTTCTTCTAACCTGGAGGGTACACCCGGGAAGAAAGTTGCTATAATCACATTGGACATGTACCTCCCAATCCCAGATTGCAGTAAGATCAATGTAAACCTGATTATGCGCGCTCTCTATCTCAATATTTTCATAATCCAACCCTGCCTCTTGAACACGTTGAGAGGAGGGGATTCCGGTGGCCCAGTTCCCAGAAACAGAGATGGATCCTCGCTGGGCAAGAGCGGGTGAAGAGACCGCAAAAAACCATAAAAAAAACAAACAATATACTCTCATCATATCAAGGGTCTAACTGATTTACATATCCACAAGCGTATAGAGTACCGAAAGGTTGGTGCTTCCCACCGAGACGGTCTGGAGATTGGTAATTTTCAGCCGATAGGTTAATTGGTGTCCATGGTTCGCACCATCCCCCGTATAGGCGCCCCTTATCTGTTTAATAACATAAACCGGGCTGCCGGACAAGGTCACAAAACCACCGCCGATCTGTCCCAATGCACCATCTCCTCCCACAGCAGGCCCCACATTCAATGCCAACTGCAATCCGGGGGGTACTTCCCCTCCCTGCAACTGGACGGTCACATCGCGATAAGCGCCTCCTCCCCCGATGGCAGAAGAGTAGTTGATCCATTTGCTGTTATCGGAAACAGAAGTGATCGGAGCTCCTGCCTCTGTAACCGTATTTAAATTCAACACAACAGTCTGTAAATCAGGCTCTATATCAACTAACGCCACTTCAGGCAACGTCAAATAAATAGCATGATCGTCATACGACTGGGCGAACGAGGAGAGGGCACAAAGAAGGAGACTCCCACATAGCAAAGCTATCCGAGAATTAACTCCTCTCCTTACTGGTTTTATCTTCATATCCCTATTATCTTACGGTTGATGCCGCACCTAAGGTTACCGGCTTAAAGTTAATCTTTATTTTTTTGGGGGCAATGGGAACCTCCATAATTTTATGCTCTCCCGGCTTCAGTTCAAGATCAAACTCCCGTTTTTTGATCTCATACTTTCGGGACAACCCTTTGAAGTGGATCTTCAGTTTCCACCTTCCCGGGAGAACCTGTTGGAACTCAAAGTTGCCCTTTTGATCACTAATCCGCTTATGACTCACCTCTCCATTATAGAGTTCAACCAGCACGGGGATAAGCGCATCCGGCTTGGAGAGCTCACGAAGAGCCTTCGACTTCTCATACCTTTCCTGCTCTTTATCAGGATCCTGCTTTATCACAATCTTTCCCGTTACACTGGCCCCCTGGAGTAGTTGAATCGCGCAAAAATTCTCAACCTCTGCCTCCAGCGTAACCTTTATGGCTCCGGGAGGATCGGTCACCACATCCATCGCCATAGTTGAGGGGTCCACCAAAAGGAAATGGTCACCGGGCTCCATATTCCGGAAGGTAAAGTTACCCTCCTGATCGGTATAAGTAGACTTCCCCGCAAGATGGAGCAAAACCCCCTCAGCGGAGACATACGCCTCATCACAGGAATGCACTCTCCCCTTTAACGTAGCCAAACGTTTTATTTTTCTACCCACCGGCAATCCAAAGTGGTAGCGATACGCTGTCCGAAACTCCCAAAACGCTCGGTTCAACTCCTTCCGGGGCGTGGCATAACGCCCCTGAAACTGCCATTCGTGCCGGGGCGTAAAGTAGTGGGAAAGCCCCAAGCTAAGGTAGCTCCGATCCCGGTAATCCTCTTCAATGGAGAAGGCGTTTTGAAGACGCAGCGATGCCGTTGTCTTTTGAGCCACTTTGGCATTCAGTGAGGCCCCGGCAAACAGGTAATTCTCCACCTTCCGGGAGTAACGATTATGGCGGCTCAGAGAGAAAAATCCACCCACCTCAAAGTGCGGAGCTACCGTGTACGTTATATTACTGGAGAAGTGCTGTCGCCAGGCCTTTTGGAGGGAGTCGCTAAGCAACAAATTATCCGTTAAAGAGAGTTCCAATACAGAGAACAAGCGAAGTTTTTTAGTGGTAAGATAATAGTTTATCCGCCCATAATACTCTTGATAATCGTACCGTTTTTTTTTCAGCCGGTCCTTCCCCGACCGAAACCCCGAGTTCAGGGAGAAGCTGTTGGCTTTATTGAGGCGATAGGAGATCCCCAAAAAGTTGTTTCTTCGCTCCGGTGCCTGCACAAAAAGGGTATCGAGGGCCACATTGTACTCCGTTTTGGAGATCCCCGCATTCACCCTCATCTTTTCCGATAGGCGATAGGCCACTGTTGAACCATAATGCAACGAGTTGTTATAATAGCCTGCGAAATTCTTATGAGCATAGACGAGGTATCCGTTTACCCCCAACCCTTCCAGGAAAGAGGAAGAGAGTTTAGCTGAAGCAGCATTTCCGCTCTTCTCTCCCTGTTTACTGAGGGCATACTCCAACTCCAGATGGGTATCCTTCCAAGGGGTTAAAAAAGCCTGCACACTGGTGATATGAGCCCTCTCCATACGCTCTCTAAACCCTTTGTAGAGGTAATTAATGCGCACACGGTTCTCTTTATAAACATTGTAATCGGCAAAGAGCCCTATCTCCCTCTTTAGTCGAGGATAAAAGCGGGGGTGCAGATAAATCCCCCCCACTGAGGCACGCCCGAAACGGGCAGTAAAGGAGCCCCCTCTTCCATGGCGCGCATACTCTGTAAGCAAGCTCATCCCATAGCTATGATCGCCCAATACGGCCGTAATGGAGGGACCTTGGTACTTGACGAAGTACTCATCATAATTACCCAACGAAGAGATCCTGTAAAGGTTTGGCCCCCGCAACCGATAGAGCAATTTATGCTGCTGTTTCTTATCCCAATACCCGGAGCCGCAGGCCTCAAATTGCATCCCCCCTCTGAAAGAGGAATCCCGGTAACTCCCCACATAGCTTATACTCAAATGGGAAGGAATGCGCCTATAGAGGTCATAGGCCTTCTCTTTAGCCGGAATCAGGTTGATACCCGTGTTTGCATAAGCAAGCGGTTTCTTCCCATTCACGGGGGAAGCGGTGGCATAGAGCCCCTCATAAACCTGGCTTGCTGTTGCTCTATCGGTAACCTCCCGAATCGCCATCACCTGGGAAGACAATGGCTTGATCCGCATCCGCTTTTTCTTCGATGGGGCACCGTCTCTTTTGATGATTACCAGCATATCCTCCTCCACGTTCCCCGCATTCGCCACTTGCAGTGTGGTCCTAAGGGTATCACCGGCCTTCAGGTAGGGAGGCATCTTGCCAAAGGTCATCTCCACCTTGTGAACCTCCTCCACCTTGCAAAGAACAAGATAGCGCTCCTCCCGATCCGGAAAACGCACCTCACACCGCACCTCACAAGGCCCTGCCAACGCCGAGGAAGAGGGATAGAGATGCAGGAGTAAATTCTTCTGCCCCTCACCTTCAAGCACCAACTCCTTTTCTGCAGTTAAGTTACGCCAACCGGAGGGCAGTCCCACTTCATAGGTAACCTTTTGGCCTTGGGAGGAGGGGTTGGCAAGGGGGATGGCAACAGTGCATACCCTTCCGGGTACCACCTGCAGGGTATCTGTGTACAAAATCACCCCTCTCCCCTGCTCTCCCATCGTATGATCCTCCTGAGCAAACAGAGAAAACGAAACAGCGAACAGAAGAAGAGGCAACCAAAGGAAAAAAGAACTCCTTATGTACACGATCCTTATTTATCTTTTATCTCCAAATTAACTTCCGTAGCAAACACCTCATCATCGGAGGTATCCACCAAAATAAAGGCTTTATATGTACCCGAGGTAACTCCGTTAAGGGGCAGGCTATTCCGCACCGATAGTTGAGGATAGATTCTCGGGCTCTCAGCCTCCACCAACGCGACAGAGGCCCCTTTCCCATCAAACAGCTCCACCTTCAACTCCGGACGCAAGAGCAAGGTGCCGGTGTTCAACAGATCAAAGGAGAGTAACGGTGTATGTGCCTCCTCATCATAACTCAATGCAAAGTTATCAAAGACGAGGTCTTTCTTTCCCTCACTACCCACATGCGTAACAATCTGCACCCCATAACGAATCAAAGAGCGCACCTGCACCTCCCCTTCAACAGGCTTCTCAAAAGCCTCAATATCTACCCCCTCTACCATCACCATGCTCCAAAAGGTTCCCCCACGGGTCAAGGTATCGGGAACACGAATTTCATACTGCAGCTGACCTTTACTGCCGGGACTCAGGGTGATAAAATTGGAAGCAAAGTGAATCCACCCCACGTTGGAGCGGGGATTTAACTCCTCTTCAGGGTCATCATAAAAAACCTCACCGGCAGCATAAAAACGGTAATCACGCATATACACCTTTACACGCCGTACCGACTTGGTCAGATTCTCCATCTGGATACTCCCCCTATAAACCATGCCACTCTCCACACTGTACTCATGGGTTAAACCATTCGTTATTAAAAATCCAGAAGCAACAACACCAAAAACAACAAAAAAACAAAAAAAGAGAACCAATAACAGTCTTTTCATCACTCACTCAGCTTAAAAAAAGAAAAAGGAGAAAGCCTGCTTTTGTCACTAAGGTACAAGAACAGGCTCTCCCCCACTCTGCAGGGTTACCCTGCACTTCAAAAAACAAACGACGACTAATCGGTTAAGGTATAAGTAACCGTCAAGCCTGTCGTTGTACCAGGTACGAGAGTTGTCCAGTCATCCGCATCCAAAGAGTACACTAGTTTACTCCCGTTACCAGTACCATTACCTGTAAAACAACTACCAATACCCGTAATTACATTAGTTGCTGCAGAGGTAACCTCCACAGCACCCACAGGGTTACCCAGAGTTCCCTGTCCAGAGGCGATCGCCCCAGGAGTAACATACAATGACAACCCGGCAGGAACTGCCCCATCAGTTAATTTTACTGTCACTTTCCTCGTTGTCAAATCACTCAGGGAGGTGTAGTTCAACCATAGATCTTGACTTTGTGCCGTTTCCCCGGGTTCAAGACCAGCTTCCCCATTGGGGTGTGCTGTGGGCCACCCATAGGTTAGCGTTATGGTCTGCCCTTCAGCCTCAATATCCAACAGCGTAATCTCAGGTATTACGATTTCAATATTGTGCGTATCATCAGTATCATCACTGTGATCTTGCGCAAACAAAGGCGCTCCAAATCCAGCCAGTAGCACCGCTGCTAGGCAAAAGTGAAAAATCCTTTTCATAGTTAAAGTTTGTTTGGTTAATTAATACAACGCTGCAAAAGTAAAACTTTTTAATAAAAAACAAAAAAGAATGTATTTTTTTTTACTTTTTTGCCTATCCTACGAGAAAAACGTGTAACCCCATCCCCTTTCCCACGTCATAAAGGAAAAATCACTATCATGGAAGACAAACGATTTTACAGAAGTATCCGGCATCGCGTCATTGGAGGGATTTGTGGCGGTTTGGGTAATTACTTCATGATCGACCCGGTCATCATCCGGATTCTCTTTATCATCCTCACCTTTGCAGGAGGTGGGGGGCTGCTCATCTACATTATCTTATGGATTTTAGTTCCCGAAGAGCTCCCCCACTTTACCCAGAATCATAGAAATTATTCAACTCATAAATCAACCTCTTTTAACACGAATACGATGAATACAGAAAATGCACCTTATGAAGAGATGGAGAGCACTCCATCCGGAAACAACACCCCCAAAAAGAGCCCGGAAAAGAACAATGGCACCCTCATTGCCGGTATTATGCTTATTGTGCTAGGGTGTATGTTCCTTATGGATCGTTTTATCCCCCACATCAGTTTTGGCGACCTGTGGCCGCTCATTCTTGTGGTGATCGGAGCTATCCTCATCTATGAAAATTATCGGGACAAATCTTCCAGAAAATAGAAGAAACGGGGTTTAAAGGGGTGTTTTTGCCCACAAAAGAGGCTTGTCACTCCTTTCTCTTTTTCCTTTTTATGTTAACGAATCTCCATTATGATATGGAGGAGGCAACAAGCAGAGCCCCCTCCCTATTCACCCTAAACACGATAGCGCACTATGAATTACAGAAAATTATTTTGGGGGATGATCCTTATCGTCTTTGGCATCCTCTTCATCTTACGAAACCTGGATATTGTGTGGTTTGGTTGGCGGGATATCTGGCAGTTTTGGCCGGTATTCCTCATCATCTGGGGAATCTCGCTACTTCCCCTAAAAGCCCTTTATCGCCTACTTCTCTCTTTAGCAGCCATCGTTCTGGGCATCATCCTTGTCCACCAATATGGCAGCCATGAACCCCTAATACGATGGAAGAACAACGGAGCAGCGATCCAATTCTACAACCACCGTGATGACGACAACGAGGAGGAGGTCTCTGCCTACGAACAACGCGAAGGCTCCAAATCCATCCCCATGGACGAAACAGTCACCCACGCCGAACTAAACTTAGAGGTCGGAGCCGGCAGCTTCGACCTGGTGGGCACCTCCGACAAACTCATGGTGTGTGACTTTTCCATGGAAGACCTCTACACGCTGGACTCCAAGACAAGCAATGATCGGGCAACCCTCAACTTAAAAATGAAGGAGATCGACTGGAAAAAGCAACATCACAACAACGAAGTGGTGATGCGCTTGAACCAAACACCAGAATGGAGCCTTGATTTTGAGGTGGGAGCAGCCGATCTAAACATGGACTTACGCCCGTTTGATGTACGCGAAATCACCCTCGATGGGGGAGCCTCCTCTCTGGAGTTCACCCTGGGAGAGAGAGCAGAAAAGCTCCAGATGGAGATTGATGCCGGAGCAGCAGCTATCACACTCCACATCCCTAAAGAGAGTGGCTGTGAAGTTACCAGTGAGTCCTTCCTCATCGACAAAAGCATGGAGGGGTTTACCAAGCTCTCCAAAGGACACTACCGCACCGAAAACTTTGACACGGCACCCCATAAGATCTTTATTGACTTAGAAGCGGCCATCATCAGTTTCCACATTGATCGTTATTAAATCGCCCTCAGGCCAGGGCATTCAAATGCATTAAGGACGCCTAAAGAGATCAACAAATGCCCCCCACAAGAAAGGCTTCCCCCAAAAAAGGTAGCCTTTCTCTTTTTAGACAGCCTCTTCTCAAAACGCTGACATCATTATACAGCCGACGCTATCCGGTAGGCACGGCTCAACCACAACAGGAAGCGAAGAATTTCTTTATGGCACGAAGGAGCGGTTCAGGAGCATCCACATGGATCCAATGGGAGGCATGGGGAATGGATTCTACCTTCTGATCACTCCAATATTTTTGAATAATCTCCTCATCCTCAGGGGTCACATAATCGGACTCACCCCCTCGAATAAACTTGACAGGCACGGAGGGCACGGCTTCTGGAGGCTCAATAGCAGCAGAGATATCCTCTAATGATGCCAGGATGGCATCCACATTGGGTTTCCAGCCAAAGGTATTTTGCCCGGAGCGGTACAAATTTTTCATCACAAACTGCTGCAATCGCTCCCCTTGAATCGCACCTCGCACCACCTCCAGGATCTCACGACGCGATGCATAAATCCCCATATCCATCGACTGCATAAGGGTTGCCATATCCAGGTGAACCTGCCGGAGGTGATAGCGCACCGGACTAATATCTAACACCAAAGCCGCTCTAAGGGCGTGGGGAAAATCCTTGACAAACTGCAAAACCACTTTCCCCCCCATGCTATGCCCCATCAACAATGGATTTACAATAGCGTGAGTCTCCATAAATTCCTCCAAATCCGACGCCATCGCTTCATAACGCATAATCGGATCGTGGGGGGAGAATCCGTGGTTACGAAGGTCGGGAATATACACCGTATAATCTGCCCCCAATAGGTTACCATATCCTGCCCAATTATCCGACAATCCGAACAGGCCATGAAGAATAATCAAGGGGATAGCACCATCTCCATACTGTCTATAATTCAGCTCCATAATATCATTCACAATTTAGTCTCTGCAAAGAGACACTAAGGAGTGTCTGTCCATAAAGTCAGCGTTTTGAGAAGAGGCTGTCTAGAAAGTTTACTCCGTATCTCTTACTACCTAAACCAAAGAATACCCTCTTTGTTTATTTTTACGAGGAGAGGCCGAAGGGAAGAAGTCATAATATTTGTTAAACGAACCCGCCAAGTCTACAGTAATTTGTAACCTTGCATCACAAACCTGTCAAACCATGAGAATTGCACTATTCGGGACCCGCCTAGAATCGAAAGATCTTACTCACATTCAACAACTTATAACGATACTCGAATCTTCAAATGCCTCCTTGACGGTGTATGCACCCTTTTACAAAAGTATCCGTGAACATCTCACCTTTTTGAAGGAGCCCCACTGCTTTCATGGGAAAGAGGATATCCCCACCGACACTTCATTTCTGTTGAGCATTGGTGGTGATGGCACCATGTTGGGGACGCTTCCTTTCGTCCACGACCGAAAATTACCGGTATTGGGCATTAACACGGGACGTCTGGGTTTTTTATCTTCTGTATCAAAAGATCACATCCAAAAGGCATTGGATGAGATTTTCGCTGGGGGCTATACGTTAGACAGGAGGACTTTGCTTCGCCTAAACTGTGCCGACAATCCGTTTGGGGATATTAACTATGCACTCAACGAGGTCAGTATTAACAAGAGCGACCCGTTGGTGATGCTCAACATAAAGGTATATGTAAACGAGCAGTATCTCAACACCTACTGGGCGGATGGTCTTCTTGTGGCCACGGCCACCGGATCCACCGCCTACTCCATGAGTTGTGGAGGTCCAATCATCACTCCGGGAAGTCATTGTTTCGTGATCACCCCCATTGCATCGCACAATTTATCGGTTCGTCCCATCGTTATCCCTGATGAGAGCGTCATTCGAATCCACATCACCGGAAGAGAGCGGAGCTATATGGTAGGGTTGGACAGCCGCAGAGCTGAGTTCAATGCACCGACGGATTTCATGCTCAAAAGAGATCATGTTACATTCGATATGATAAGCCCCCGGAGCGAAGAATTTTTCAACACCATCAGAGAGAAATTGATGTGGGGGCTAGACATACGAAATTAACTATGGCCACATTTGTAAAAAAATAGCGTACTTTTGCACCCTGATCTATGAAAAAACTACTTGTATTATTTGCTTTCATTGCCATTGCATTCACTTCACAAGCGCAGCGAGGGGAGTTTGGTCCTATGATAGGAACAAGTTATTACGTAGGAGATGTCAATCCGGGCTTACCATTTGCGGCACCCCATGTAGCTTATGGAGCGCTATACCGTTATAACTTCACACAGCGTTGGACCGTACGGGTAGCCTATTTACACGGAAAGCTCTCGGGCAACGATCGTTACCATGGCAACACGCCGGAACGCAACTGGTCTTTTCAAAGCACTTTCGATGAAGCATCCGCACAGGTTGAGGTTAATATGCTTCCCTACATCACAGGAGGGACCCACAACGTCTTTTCAACCTACCTTTTTTGCGGCTTAGCCGTGCTCTTTGAGCGAGGAGAGAGCAGTAGCATGGATCCCTCTTTTCAATTGGTAACACCCGCTATGCCCTTTGGGTTAGGATTTAAAATGAGTCTTAACAAATGGCTGTGCCTGGGGGGAGAGTGGGGATACCGAAAAACACTGACTGACAAGATTGATAATTTACCGCATAAAACCCCGGATCAGCGTCAACTCAGCGATTCAAAAAACAATGATTGGTACTCTTTCGCAGGCTTAACACTCACCTACTCCTTGCGTTTGAAGGATGCCAAGCGTTGTACTACTTTTGAAAACCGCAAAGGATATTACTAAAAACCAACCCCAACCTATGGATTTAAAAAAACAGATCGACCTGAACAACGTACCGACGCATGTAGCTATCATCATGGATGGCAATGGACGTTGGGCCTTACAACAGGGACGGTCGCGTAACTATGGCCATGAACATGGGGTTATTCCGGTGAGAGCGTGTGCTGAGGCTGCAGCTGAAATTGGCGTAAAATACCTCTCCCTTTACGCTTTTTCAACGGAAAACTGGAATCGCCCCAAGGAGGAGGTTACGGCCTTAATGAGGCTATTGGCTGAATCCATTCATAAGGAGTTGGAAACCTTGCAAAAAAACCAGATCCGACTCTATGCCATTGGCGACATCACCAGCCTTGGCGAGGAGACCCATAAAAACCTCCTTAACGCCATGGAGGAGACGAAGGCGAATACGGGACTTACCCTGAACTTAGCCCTCTCCTACAGCGGCCGTTGGGAACTCACCCAAATGGTCAAAGCAATTGCCTCGGATGTTAAAAAAGGGGTCCTCTCCACAGCAATGATCTCGGAAGAGACCATTAGTCAATATCTTGAAACCAAAAACTTTCCGGATCCGGAACTGCTCATTAGGACCAGTGGAGAACAACGAATAAGCAACTTCCTTCTTTGGCAAATTGCCTATTCGGAGCTCTACTTCACCGAACGACTATGGCCGGACATTCGAAAAGAAGATTTTTTTAACGCCATCATCAACTTCCAACATAGAGAAAGAAGGTTTGGAAAAACCAGTGAACAGCTCGCAAATCACAATTCATGAAACACTATATCTCTACCCTGCTTACCCTCTTCTTCCTGGGAACGACCCTCCTTTTTGGACAGGTAACCCTTAGTGATGACCTCAATGAAATCGACTATATGTCACCCAAAAAATATCTCTTGGGGGGGATCACCATTAGTGGCGTGCAGTACCTGGATGAGAACGTACTAAAAATGGTCTCCGGATTATCGGTGGGCATGGAGTTGCAAATCCCGGGAGAAGAGGTGACACGAGCCATCGAAAATCTTTGGGATCAAGGCCTTTTTGAGGATATACAAATATCGGCAACCCACATTGTGGAGGATCAAATTTTCTTAACTATTTCACTTGTTGAGCGTCCAAGACTCTCTAAGTTTGCCATTAAAGGGGTAAAAAAATCCGAAGCCGATAACCTCAGGGATGAGATCAATATCATCCGGGGGGATGTGATTACCGACAACCTTATCGTCCGAACTAAAAATCGCATTACAAATTACTATACAGAGAAAGGTTACCTTAACGCTGAGGTCACCATTGACCAGGTACGGGATACAAATGAGGTAAACTCCGGTATTCTCACCATCCATGTTGATAAGAAGAAAAGAGTGCGAATTCACCATATCCATTTTAAGGGAAATCACAATCTCCGAGACAGTAAAGCCAAAATGGCACTCAAGGAGACCAAGGAACGGGGACACTTTACACCACTTACCTACTTAGACACCCTCTTTCTGACTACGGTAAAGGCAGCGCCCTCATTTGACATGGGAAAAATTCTCTCCGTCCTGGTAAACTACTCCACCGACAATGTCCGGCTACGGATCTTTAAAGGATCCAAATTCATTGAGAAAAAATTTCAAGAAGATAAACAGCTTCTCATTCGGAAATATAATGCCATGGGTTATCGCGACTTCAAGATTCTCAGCGATACCATCTATCCCTATAGCGAAAACAGCATTGGGCTTGATATCAGTGTTAGTGAAGGAAAGAAGTACTACTTTGGAAATATCAACTGGGTGGGAAATACCAAATACGATACGGAGACACTCAACTCCATTCTGAAGATCAAGAAGGGCGATGTCTATAATCAGGATGAGCTGGACACCAACCTAAGTTTCAACCCCAACGGAATGGATATCTACTCGTTATACATGGATGATGGTTATCTCTTCTTCCAGGTAAACCCCGTGGAAGTACGGGTTGAGAATGACAGCATTGACTTAGAGTTACAGATTCAGGAGGGGAAACAAGCCACCGTAAATGAAGTGGCCATCCAAGGGAACACCCGCACCAACGATCATGTAATTATCCGTGAAGTAAGGACACGTCCGGGGGATCTTTTTTCCCGTTCGAAGATTATCCGCACCACCAGGGAGTTGGCGAATCTTCAATATTTCAATGCGGAGACCCTCAACCCCAAACCCATCCCCAACCCTGCAGATGGAACCGTAGATATCGACTATCTTGTAGAGGAGACCAGTTCCGATCAGGTGGAGCTATCAGGAGGATGGGGTTACAACAGGATTATTGGAACCATTGGCGTCTCCTTCAATAACTTTTCGGCAAAGAATATTTTTAAGAAAAAGGCCTGGCGTCCCATTCCCACCGGAGATGGACAGAAGTTCAGCATACGAGCCTCCTCCTACGGCACCGGTTTTATCAGTCTCACCACCTCATTCACGGAGCCATGGCTTGGAGGCAAGCGCCCCAATGCCTTTAGTGTAACCTACTATTACTCCCTCTTTTCCAATGGTATCTCCAGAAAAGATGCAAAATACCGGGGGTTGAGCATTAACAGCCTATCCTTTGGCTTAGGAAAAAGGCTACAGTGGCCCGACGACTTCTTTATTCTGTACCAGAATATCAATATGATGCGCTACAGTCTGGACAATTACTCGGGAATCTTCGCCTTTGGAAATGGGAACGGAAAATACAACAGCCTTAGTTACGGCATCAGCCTAAGCCGTAATTCCGTGGATGCTGCTATCTATCCCCGTAGGGGATCTGAGATAAGTTGGGGGTTGGAGGTTACACCGCCCTACTCTCTTTTCTCACAAAAGGACTACACAACCATGGATGATACGGAGAAGTACAAATGGATTGAGTTTCATAAATGGGATTTCAAAACCACCTTCTATCAAAAGATTGCAGGAGATCTCGTGATTATGGCGCGACTCAAATACGGTTTCTTAGGATCATACAACACAGACATCGGAATCACCCCCTTCCAACGGTACTACCTGGGAGGGGATGGACTAAGCAGTTACAATAATTTTGATGGCCGACAGATCGTAGGTATGCGCGGATATAGCAATGAAAGCCTAACACCGCTCTACTATTTCAGTAAGAACCTTGGAGGCACCATCTACAACAAAAACACCATTGAGCTCCGCTATCCACTATCCCTCAATCCATCAGCGACTATCTATGCCCTCACCTTCCTGGAGGCGGGAAACTCCTGGCTAAAATTTTCCAACTTTGATCCATTTGACCTCTATCGGTCGGCAGGGTTTGGTGTTCGTATCTTCCTTCCCATGTTTGGCGTACTAGGCTTAGACTGGGGGTACGGATTTGATGATGTTCCGGGTTTACCCTCGGCCAACAAAGGTCAATTCCACTTCTCTATCAACGGTTCCATCGATTAAACTTACTTTGGTACAAAATTTGATATTTTCAACACTCGAAACATATTTAGGAGGAAAAACATGAAAAAATTAATGCTTATTATTGCGCTTGTCCTTGGAACCATGGGAATCTCCAACGCTCAGAAGTTCGCTTATGTGGATACGGACTATATCCTGAAAAATATCCCCGATTACAAGGATGCACAAGCACAAATTGACGACCTTGCCGCACAGTGGCAACAAGAAATTGAGAAGAAATTCAGTGAAATTGATGCGGCCTACAAGAAATACCAGGCAGATGCAGTTCTCCTTCCTGAGGAGATGAAACAGAAAAGAGAAGAGGAGATTATCCAAATGGAGAAAAAGGCCAAGAATCTCCAGAAGAAGTATTTTGGACAAAACGGAGAACTCTTCAAAAAGCGTCAGGAGTTGGTTAAACCTATTCAGGAAAAGGTCTACAATGCCATAGAGGCCATCTCAACAGCAAACAACTACGGAATGGTTTTTGACAAAGCAGGAAGCACCACCATCATGTATGTAAATGCACGGTATGACATTAGTGACGAGGTACTTGATGAATTAGGCTATTCCTACTAATTGTTAAAGAATCATAACCTTTGCTTATTCATTGGAAAATTATTTAAATTTGCCCGACTTATTAATACATGAAAGAGATGAACAACTTTTTTAAAATTTTTATTGTTGCAGTTCTTGTTTTGACAGGTTCTATCAATGCCAACGCACAAAATAAGACGAAATTTGGTCATGTTGACTTTGCAGCACTCTACGCATTGGTTCCGGGACAGGATACCGTAAAAATCATTTACGAAGCTTATGCTCAGGACATTCAGAATCAATTCACCACCATGCAAGGAGAGTATGAGTCAAAACTGATGAGTTATCAACAAGATTCGCCGACCATGTCTGATATTGCTCGTGAAATAAAGGAGAAAGAGATCCTGGATCTTCAAAAGAGAATTGAGGCATTCCAATACACTGCGCAAGAGAAACTTGGAAAGAAAGAGGCTGAACTTACAGCTCCGCTTATTCAACGAGCACGTGAAGCGGTTGAGGCCGTAGCCAAAGAGAAAGGATACACCTACATTTTCAACAGCACAGAGGGACTTCTTCTCTATGCGGAACCTTCGGATGATATCATGCCCTTGGTGAAGAAAAAATTAGGACTGTAGTCGAACGCTACGGAACAAAAGGCTTCCCGGAAAAAGATCTTATCTCATGGGGAGCATCTTTTGCTAGCCGGTGTTTGTGGCGTATCTTTCTGAGGCTTTCGACAAGTTTGTCAAGCTCTTTTTGCAAGTTACCGTTTACGACAACTAGATAGAAATAATCTAAAACCATCTCCTTCCGGAGGTGGTTTTTTTATTACCTTGCAACATCAAAAACGACATACTATGTTTCTAAACTATAAAGCAGTACGGGGTAAAAAGGTGGATTTTACCGATACGGCATTTCATTCTTTAATGCGAAAACGCATCTACCATGTCTTACTCATTGCCAGTCAATATGACACCTTTGTATTGGAAGGAGACGGCCGCATTGACGAACAGATCTTCAATGAGTATACGGCCTTAAATCTTCGGTATCCTCCTCAGTTTATCCAGACGCCCTCGGAGAAGGAGGCTTTTGAGATCCTTGAAAAACAACAGATTGATTTGGTCATCACCATGTACAGTGCAGGAGAGAAGGATACCTTTGACATGGCAGAAAAGGTAAAAAGGCGGTATCCTGATAAGCCAATGGTTGTACTCACCCCTTTCAGCAGGGAGGTAATTATGAGGGTTAATCAAAAGGATCTTAAATTGATTGACTACGTTTTTTCCTGGCTGGGAAACTCAGACCTTCTTCTTGCAATCATCAAACTCATTGAAGATAAAATGAATCTGGAGTACGATGTCAACAAGACAGGGGTGCAAACGATCCTATTGGTAGAGGATTCCATTCGCTTCTACTCCTCCTACTTACCCAACATCTACAAAATCATCTTCAAGCAATCGCAAGCTTTTATGACGGAGGGGTTAAATGAGCATCAACGGATGCTCAGAATGCGGGGAAGGCCAAAGATCATCCTTGCCACCAACTGGGAGGATGCGATCTCTTATTATGAAAAATACAAACACCATATGCTTGGTATCATTACGGATGTAAGGTACAAGCGAAACGGTGAGATTGACCCCGAGGCAGGGGTTAAACTGGTGGAAAGAGTACGGAAAGACGACACCTTTATGCCGGTGTTAATGCAATCTTCGGAGATCAAAAACAGACTTCTTGCGCAACAACTTGAAGCAGGTTTTCTGGACAAAAACAGCAAGACCTTATCGCTTGAGTTGCGCAAGTTCATGAATAAACACCTTGCTTTCGGAGACTTTCTTTTCACAGACCCACACACCCTCAGCCCCATTGACAGGGCAGCTAACCTCAGGACACTGCAGCAGAAAATCTTCCAGGTTCCGGATGAAGTTCTCGAATACCATGTACATCGCAACGACTTCTCCAAATGGCTCAATGCAAGGGCTTTATTTCCCATTGCGGCGCTATATAAGGATCTTATCCCGGGAGATTTCTCCGGCCTGGACGAGATGCGCCAATTCATGTTTGATGCCATTGCAGCCTATCGCTATACCAAAGCCAAAGGGGTCATTGCCCAATTCAGTGCTGACCACTTTGATGAATATCTTACCTTCTCCCGAATTGGAGATGGAAGTATTGGAGGAAAAGCGAGAGGGTTAGCCTTTTTAGATAACCTCATCAAACGAAATACGGCCTTCAACGCCTTTGAGGGAGTTCAAGTACGCATTCCCCACACGGTGGTCTTATGCACTGACATCTTTGATCAATTTATGGAGGAGAATGACCTTTACCCCATTGCCTTATCAGATCAAAGTGATGAAGCGATTTTAGCAAAGTTCATCAAAGCACGATTACCTTTTCGTATTTATGAAGACCTATATTCCTTCATTAGTGTGGTGAAGAAGCCGGTGGCTGTACGCAGCTCATCACTCCTGGAAGACTCACATTACCAACCATTTGCAGGAATATACAGTACCTATATGGTTCCATGGATGGATGATGACAAACAGATGACGGAGATGATTGGTAATGCCATAAAGAGTGTTTATGCCTCCTCCTTTTACAAGAGTAGCAAAGCCTATATGATGGCCACCTCCAACATTATTGATGAAGAGAAGATGGCGGTAGTTTTGCAAGCGGTGTGTGGAGAAGCACACGGAAACCGGTTTTATCCCACCCTCTCCGGAGTTGCACGATCCATCAACTTCTACCCCATTGAACCAGAGAGGCCTGAAGATGGTATTGCCAATATTGCATATGGATTAGGAAAACATATCGTCGATGGGGGGCAGACCCTCCGTTTTTCTCCTCAATACCCGAAAAAGGTTCTTCAGACCTCTACTCCGGAACTTGCATTACGAGAGACTCAAAACACCTTTGCCGCACTAGATCTTGATCCGCAACAGTTCATTACCTCTACGGACGACGGAATCAATATTGTGGATTATCCCATCAATGACGCAAGCGAAGACAAACTAATGAGGTATGTGGTCTCCACCTACGACTATCATAGTAGAATGTTACGAGTAGGAAAACATGATAATGGCAAACCGTTGGTCACCTTCTCCAGCATCCTTAGCCACGGGAAATTCCCCCTTGCCGAGATCATCAAAACCTCATTAACCATTGGCCAACAGGAGATCAACAAGCCCATTGAGATTGAGTTTGCGGTGGATTTGAATCCCAATAAGGAGGGAAATATCATCTTTAATCTTCTTCAGATCCGACCCATTGTGAGCAACAAGGAGACCTTGGAAGAAGATATCTCCAGGATCTCCCCCGAACAAGCGATTATCACCTGTAAATCAGCCTTAGGGAATGGAATTATCAATACCATACACGATATTGTTTATATCAAACCGGAGTCTTTTGATCCGGCAAAGAACAGGGAGACAGTAGCGCATGTAAGCCGCATCAACGAAACCTTCTTACAAAGTGGAAAGAATTACATTCTCATTGGTCCGGGACGTTGGGGCAGCAGTGACCCTTGGTTAGGGATTCCCGTAAAGTGGCCTGAGATAAGTGCCGCCAGGGTCATTGTGGAGTCAGGGCTCAAGGAGTACCGCATTGATCCCAGTCAAGGGACGCACTTCTTCCAAAACCTCACCTCTTTCCGAGTGGGTTATTTCACCATCAACCCCTTCATTGAGGATGGAAGTTATGACCTCGCCTACCTCAACAAACAGCCTGCGGTATACGAGGACAAATTCCTTAGACATGTCCGTTTCGATGATCCGGTGGTGATTAAGATTGACGGAAAGCAGAATCTTGGAGTTATTCTAAAGTAGGACTTAACCTTCTCCTCGAGGTTCTTTTGTTACCGGAACCTGCAAAAAGGCGACTACTTTCATTAAAAAGAGACCATAAGCCTCACATTAACCTGTAGGGGAGTAAGGTAGTTGGGAACGGGCCATTGACGTCCGTAGATATCCTTAACCCACAAATAGCTGGCGGTATTACTAACCTGGAGGATATTGAGCACCTCGGCAGTGACCCATATCTCTTTAAAGGGCTGAAAGAAGGAGTTCTTCACAAGGGTATTCTCCCCCTTAATCAGCTTGGAGAATCCGATATCCACCCGGCGATAGGGAGGCATTCTCAAGATATCCTGATAACGTTGTGCCTTCGATGGTCCATAGGGGATTCCCGTACCAAAGTGAAGGTTAAGTTGCATTTTCCACGTGGGTCTTCGGGGGATATAGTCCTGGAAGAATATGCTTAAATTCACCCGTTGATCGGTGGGGCGCGCGATATAGCCGGGTTCCACACGTTCTCCCTCTTTATTCAGGTAAAAATCACCCTCGATATCCTCTGCCGTTTTTAGGATGGAGAGGGTCATCCAGGAGTCTACCCCTCGCACAAACTCACCCAACACTTTAAAGTCCACCCCCGCACTATATCCATGAGCCACCTGATCCGCAAGGTACCGAATACTCACATTATCCACTTTATAGGGCACCAGGTTATTCAACTTCTTATAATAGAGTTCCGTAATAAACTTAAAAGGTCTATTCCATGCCCGAAAATTCCAATCGGCTCCGGCCACAAAATGGATAGAGCGTTGGGCTTTCATCCGAGGAAAGAGGAGTCCTGATCGGTCGCGCATTTCACGATAAAATGGAGGTTGATAGTACCAACCGGAAGAGAAACGAAAGACAATATCTTTTTTTCGTTGAGGATGATACGAGAGCGTAGCCCGAGGACTCAGAAGGAGCTCTCCACTCAGATCACGGTAATTCATTCGAATACCGTAAGAGAGCACCCATTCCGGATTTTTTGCATGGGAGAGGGTCCAGTTATCCTGGAAAAAAGCGGTAAAACGATTCACCTCAACCAGGTGAGAGCCTTTCACTACCTCATCCATATTCAAGGGGGTAAAGGGCTGTACCACAGGATTCACATAACCGATGGAGTCGGGGGGACGGGGAAGGGTATATCCGGCCGAATCGATCAGTGCCCATTCACTCAAATGGTCATCAAAGTATTCATGTTGGAAGTTTGTCCCCCATGAAATGAGATGCTTCCCCCACAAAAAGGTTCCTCGATGTTGCAATGAAAGCACCCTCGTTGACAAATAGTTACGCGCATGATTCAGGAAAGTTCCCACACCGATGGTCTGTACCACTTGGTCGAACTCGCTATCATCGGCTCCCAAGTCATTTTCCAACAATCCGATCCAATATTGTCCTTGCAAATCATACGTTTCCTGCTCCACCGCTTGATACGCGGAAGCAATAAATTTCAGCATCAGATCTTCGTGCGGCTGATAGGTAGCGGTAAAGGCCCCCATCCCTCCTTGATAAGAGTCCAATTCTTGTCCATCATAGTAGACGGTAAGCCGATAGGCTTCCATAAGGGCTCCATAATCTGTTTCACGAACTTTAGGAATAAAAAGGTATCTATTTCTCGCGAAGTTTCCCAGAAAAGAGAGGTTCCATGCATCGGTCAGCCGGTAAGAGAAGAGCCCCTGCACATCACTAAAGGAGGGCTTATAATCGCCCTTTGTATCCAAGCCTTTCAGGAGATACTGATTGGCTTTATGGCGCAATCCGACAAGGTAGGAGAACTTTCTATTTTTAGAGGTTCCCTCCAGGTGTCCGGAGCCTCCCAAAAGGCTCATATCAAAAGAGGCAGCAAATTTCAGGGGCCGCTTATAGGTGATGTCCAGTACAGAGGCCATCTTATCGCCATATTTTGCCCCGAATCCCCCGCCGGAGAAACTAATGGAAGAGACCAATGCCGGATTAAGAAAGGAGAGCCCTTCCTGCTGCCCCGAACTCACTAAGAAGGGGCGATAGATCTCAATATCATTCACATAGACCAGGTTTTCATCGAAGTTACCACCACGCACGGAATACTGGGAGCTCAACTCGTTATTGGAAGCCACACCGGGGAGGGTCTTCACCACCGACTCTACGGCTCCCGATGGGCTAGGGATCAGTTTTACATCCTTAGGATTAATGCGCTCCAAGGTGGAGTGGCGAATCCGGGTATCTTCAATAACCACATCGGGAAGGTTTTGGACCTCCGGGGTCAATTGAAAATCCTGTTTTTTTCGTTCTCCCGGGGCGAGTTTCACCAAGAACTTTTGGGGGGCATAACCGATAAAAGAGGCGACTACCTGCAACGATTGATTCGCCGGGAGTTGGAACTCATAGTATCCAGACAGGTTGGTGGAGGCTCCTTCCGGAAATCCAGGGATAGAGACATTAACCAGTTCTAAAGGGGTTCCCTCCCTATCGGTGACCACACCATAAAGCGTTGCCTTCTGAGCCACTCCTGTCAGGCCCCAGAGAAGAGTGATAAAAACCAGTATCCTTTTCATTTTTTAATCTTCCATCCATTGGTCAGGCCGCTCCCACTCTTCCCATTTATCCGACTTCTTCACCTCTTGGTATTTATCCGATTTTCGTTTAAACTCCCCATTTTTCCAAGCCTTGATAAACTGAGCCCAGGCAAAAGGGTTCAGCAGCGAAATGGGTTGTGGTTGACCGGCATAATAGAGCTTACGAGTTACCTGATTTATATAATTTTTATAATTCATACTACCATCCATCTGATAAGCTTCGGCTCGCGCAATCAACGCTGATTGTTCCAGGTTCTTCCGGGCAATCTCATAATCATCATCGGGAACCTCCAGGTTCACAAAGGCCTCTCGAAACTGCTCTTTGGATGGCCATGGATATATAACGGCTTGAGACAATAATATTGTATCCGACGACATCACTTGTATCAACGAATAGCGATTTTCCCGGATGGTATCGGGAATCACGAATGTCACATCCTTAAACCCCACAGCAGAAAACTGCACTGTATCCCTTTTTATCGCCACAAAAGAGAAGAAACCGGCATAATCGGCAATGGTTCCTCGCCCCCTATTGGTGATGAAGATGGTAGTAAAAGGGACGGGGTGAAGACTATCTGCGGTTACCACAACCCCTGAGAACTGCACCAAGTCACCATCAGAAGAGGAATCCCAGCTCAATGACTGAGCCCATCCCTCACTGAGCACACCTCCAAGCACCACCCAAAAGAGGAAAAAACCGCATCGCTTTATCATACTGTTGCAAAGGTATTGTATTCTCCCGAGACTCTCCTCCTAAAAAACGTTAATGATCTCACACGTAAAAGAAAACCTTCAAAAATTACGGCATTGTTTCACAGAGGGAGGTTCTGAAAGAGTTCGCTTATTTGAGTTGGATTCATATCTGTCTATAAAGTCAGCGTTTTGAGCAGCGTCTGTATAAAAAGCTCAGATTTGAAGCTTACGAAAGCTGAATACAGGTGAGTTTACCGAGGTAAATGACCCTTTGGAAGACAAGCGTAACGAAGAAGTTGGACTTTATGGACAGCGCTAAGGGTGTTTGTCCATAAAGTCAGCGTTTTGAGAAGAGGCTGTATAGAAAGGTCGAATTCGAGGCTTGCGAAGGCTGAAATAGGTGAGTTTACCAGGGTAAATGACCATTTTGAAGACAAGCGTAACGAAGAAGTCGGACTTTCTGTACAGCCTCTAATGGGGGATATAAACAAAAAAAGGCCTTCACCTTGACGGAGAAAGCCACCTTATCGTTTGAAAGAAGATTCTACTCCAGATGCCCTTTGGCTCTTGCTTCCTTCAGCACAGCGGAGATGCCATTTTTATCAATCGTACGGATAGCTGCAGCCGAGACTTTCAAGGTGATCCACTTATCCTCTTCAGGAATATAAAACTTCTTGGTTTGCAAATTCGGGTAGAATTTTCTTTTAGTACGGATGTGCGAGTGAGAAACATTATTTCCTGTTATCACTTTCTTTCCTGTTATCTGACAAATACGTGACATCGCTCTATAGTATTAATCGTTTTTCTAAAATGGAGTGCAAAATAAGGTATTATTTTTCAGAAATACAAGGGGGTATCCCTATTTTTTCTTCAAGAGGAGCTTTCTCAACTCATTCAACGCTTTCACGGAAGATTGTATCATCACCTTTTCCCTATTCCCGGAAAAGAGGTTGGGAAAGACATACGTTTTATGGGCATCTGCAATTGCGATCCACACAGTTCCCACCGGCTTTTCATCTGTTCCTCCGTCGGGACCGGCGATACCGGAGGTCGCGACGCCATAATCGCTTCCGGTAATCTCTCTAACACCCTGTGCCATGCGGCTCACCACCGGCTCACTCACGGCACCGTGGGCCGCAAGGTCTTGCGATGAAACGCCCAACAGTTTTTCCTTCAAGTGGTCACTATAGGCAACCACGCTTCCATACACACACTGCGACGCTCCCGGCAGCGAGGTCATCAAATGGGTAAGGTAACCTCCGGTACAACTTTCGGCAAAGGCGACACTCTTCCCCTGCTGCACAAGAAGTCTCTTCACCAGCGTCTCCATAGTGTCCTGGTTGAAGCCGATGATCAACTCAGGGATCAACGCCTCTAATTTATGCACTTGAGCCATCACCTGTGCCTCCAGAGCCGCTCTATGGGTTCCGGCAGCGGAGAGGCGCAGGCGCACCATTCCAGGACGGGGAAGATAGGCAAGCTTTAAGGAAGGAGGAAGTGCCAACTCCCAATCTTTAATTCTCTCAGCCAAAAAGGATTCGGGCAATCCATGGGTAATCACAGTATGGTGAAACAGTACCTGGTCTCCGGTGGATACCTTCAACTTTGGCAGCACAGATTCCCTCATAATCGCTTTCATCTCGAAGGGCACTCCCGGCATGGAGACCACAATAGTGCCCCCCTCCTGAAACCACATCCCGGGAGCGGTTCCCAAACGATTAGGCAGGGGCGTACAGCACTCCGGCAACATGGCCTGCGCACGATTCAAGTTGGCAAAAGAAGCGGCCTGCTCTTGCCGTACATCGCGGCTTTCACCGCACGCGCCAGCTTTGGAAGAGCGCCTATTTCCCCACAGCGCCTGGATATCATCATAAGTGGGTTGATGCCATTTGAGGGTTGTGTGAAAAAAGTCGCACAATACCCCTTTGGTAATATCATCATTGGTGGGGCCAAGCCCCCCTGTCATCAAAACTACATCCACACGTTGTACGGCGTCACGCAGGGCATTTTTGATAGCCTCTACCCTATCTGCCACTGCTAAAACCCGCACTACTTCACAGCCAATCTCCGTCAACTCGGCTCCCATCCAGGCCGCATTGGTATTCACCACTTGCCCTATCAGAAGCTCATCACCAATAGCAATTATTTCACATTTCATAGGTTCCCCTTTTCGTGTCATAAAATTGGATTCTGTTTCTTATCTTTGTCCCATAAGTCTTTCGCAAAATTATGAAAAAGTATCATTCATCAGAACTTGTCTTAAATGAAGAGGGCGCTGTTTATCATTTAAAATTACATCCGGAAGAGCTTGCAGAAACGGTCATCGTAGTCGGTGATCCGGGAAGGGTTCCGCAAATCAGTGGTTATTTCGACCGGATTGAGATAAAACGCCATAACAGGGAAATCATCTCCCATACAGGATGGCTCAATGGCGTTCGGCTTACCGCCATGAGTACCGGAATGGGAACGGACAACATCGACATCATTATGAATGAGTTGGATGCCCTGGTAAATTTTGACCTGGAGAAGCGAGTGCCGAAGGAAAAGGCAGGAAAACTCCGCATCGTTCGTCTAGGCACATCGGGAGCCTTACAACCGGATATTCCGGTCAACACCTTCGTCCTCTCTCGCTACGCCATTGGACTGGATGGTCTACTCTACTTCTACGACATCCCCAGAGGGGTGATCCTTGAGGAGTTGGGAGGTAAATTCCGCGACCATGTAGCCTGGAGTAAATTTCTCCCTCACGCCTACGGGGTAAGTGCTTCGGAAACACTCTTTGCCAAGTTTCAAAGTGAACATTTCTATCCGGGCATTACCATTACAGCTCCCGGTTTTTACGGCCCACAGGGACGGGTCATGCGGTTGGGACTCCGCTACCCAGAGTTGAATCATCTAATGCAACATTTCACCTTTGATAACCTCAAAATCTGCAACTATGAAATGGAAACCTCCGCTCTGTATGGACTGGGCGAAGCGTTGGGGCATGAGATGTTAACCGTTTGTGTGGCCATTGCCAACCGAGCCACCGGAGATTTTGCTTCCGACTATCACAAATCCGTTAGAAAACTAATTGAGTTGGTATTGGAGAAACTCACTTCCGATGACTTATGATGTTTAAGAGGCAATCGTTTTAAACGAGAGAAGCGAATAGCTTTGAGAAAAAGGATACTAAATACCGGCTCATTTTCGTTTAAAAGAGACTATCCATGGAACAAAGGAAGAACATACAGGAACTTGAGGCACTTATCGCATTGTTGGATGATCCTGAGATTTCTATATACAGAGAGGTTTCAAAACGATTAAAAAGCTATGGCTCTGATATCCTTCCCTACTTAAAAGAGGCGAGAACCCACTCCTTCAATCCACTGGTAGACTCCCGACTCCATGAGATCATTCATTACTTGCAACAGCAAAACCTTTACACTGAACTACGAAACTGGTATCTTACAGAGGAGCAAGATCTTCTCAAGGGTTTTATCCTTATCTCCAAATCACGTTACCCGGAGCTTGATGAAGATCAGCTCACCCGACAAGTAGAGCGGATTACCAAGGATGTATGGTTGGAATTGAATAAAGAGCTAACGGCTTTGGCAAAGATCCGTATTCTCAACCATATTATCTTCCGGGTTCACGAATTTCAGGGGGATACTACACAACCCAACGCTCCTTCAAACTACTATCTCAACAACGTTCTGGAAAGCCGTAAAGGGAATCCGCTTTCATTAAGCATTCTCTACTTAACAGTAGCTCGCCGTTTAGGGATACCCCTCTATGGGATCAACCTACCCAAGCACTTTGTCCTTGGCTATGCCTCTGAAGAGAAGCGGGGAAGAGAAGTCATCATAAATGAGAAAAAGATGCGTTTTTATGTCAACCCCTTTCGGCAAGGGCAGATCTTCAGCAGTGCTGACATCTCCAATTTTCTCAAGCAGATGCAAATTAAAGAGCGGGAACACCACTTTCTCCCCTGTGAAGAGATCACCATTATCAGGAGACTCACCATCAACCTCATTAATACCTATAAGGGCATGGGGAATACCTCTCGGGAAGAGGAGTTACGATCGTTGTACAAGGCTCTCTCTTAGGGCAGGGAGCTTATGATTTTAAAGAGGTAAAGAGAGGGACGAAACAAAAACCCTCTCTTTACGCCTTTAAAGGGGCATCTATTCTATCGTTTAAAATAGATATCCAAGAAAGTTAAAATATTGTTTTCCACTCGTTTTTCCACATCGGAGAGAGGTACTTTCTGGAATTTCTCTCCGGTAATCTTCTCAAAAAGTTCGATATAACGATCGGAAACAGTTTCGATAAATTCAGCATCCATAGGGGGAATTTCTTGCCCCTCTTTTCCCTGGAAGCCATTATCGATAAGCCACTGACGTACAAACTCTTTTGAAAGCTGTTTCTGTTTTTCGCCCCTCTTTTGGCGCTCCTCATAGCCATCGAGGTAGAAATAGCGGGAGGAGTCCGGGGTATGGATCTCATCAATCAGGTATATTTTTCCCTGAGATTTTCCAAATTCATACTTAGTATCCACGAGAATCAGTCCCTTCTCTTCAGCCATCTCGGTTCCCCGTTGGAAGAGTGCCCGGGTATATTTCTCCAACTGGGCATACTCCTCTTCACTAACAAGGCCCTGGCGGATAATTTCTTCACGGGAGATATCCTCATCGTGGCCCTCCAAGGCTTTTGTGGTAGGGGTAATAATGGGTTCGGGAAACTTTTGGTTTTCTTTCATTCCTTCCGGCAATGGGACACCACACAGTTCACGCTTCCCGGCTTTATACTCGCGCCAGGCGTGTCCGGTGAGATAGCCACGAATCACCATCTCCACCATAAAGGGTTCGCAGTAGCGACCAAACATCACCATGGGATCGGGTGTAGCGATCTTCCAGTTAGGGACAATATCCTCTGTGGCATCCAAAAATTTCAGGGCAATTTGATTCAATACCTGACCTTTGTAGGGGATCCCTTCAGGGAGTACGACATCGAAAGCTGATATCCGATCGCTCACCACCATCACCATATACTGATCGGCGAGGTTATAGACATCTCTCACTTTACCTTTGTAAACACCTTCCTGTCGCGGTAGGTCAAAATTTGTTGCACGTAATGCATTTTTCATGGTTCTTATGTTTTGTTATTAATTCTCTTTCACAAATCAAATGGAATCCTTCTCCGCCTTTTCCCTGGCGGCCTCTTTTCCATAAGCATCGATAATTCGGGTAACCAATTTATGTCTCACCACATCTTTTTCGCCCAATTTCACAAAGCTAATTCCTTGCACATCCTTCAACGTTTTCACCGACTGCACCAATCCCGAGACCTGTTTGGGAGGCAGGTCAATCTGTGTCACATCGCCAGTAATCACAAATTTAGAGGAGGGTCCCATTCGGGTCAGGAACATTTTAAGTTGATTGGAGGTTGCATTTTGGGCTTCATCCAAAATTGCGAAGGCAGCACCAAGGGTACGTCCACGCATAAAAGCGAGAGGAGCTATTTCGATAATCCCATCTTCCAGGTAGCTTGTAAGTTTTTGAGAGGGAAGCATATCACGAAGAGCATCATAAAGAGGGCGGAGATAGGGGTCAAGTTTATCCTTCAGGTCTCCGGGAAGGAACCCCAGATGTTCCCCGGCTTCGACGGCGGGACGAGTCAGAATAATTTTTCGTATCTCCCTTGCTTTAAGAGCTCTCACCGCGAGAGCCACTGCGGTATACGTTTTTCCTGTACCTGCGGGACCTATGGCAAAAAGCATATCATTTTTATCCAATGCTTCCACCATTTTACGTTGATTGGCCGTACGCGGCCTAATAACCATACCATTCCGCCCATACACCAAAACCTCATTTTTGTGTTCCTCGTCCTCATCCTTTCGCACATTTTCGAAGGTTGGAGAAACCACCCGAGAGATCACGCCAGGGTCCAACTTCCCGTAAGTATCATACGCATGGAGAAGTCTATCAAAACAGGTCTCAAAGCGGTCCATCTCCTCCTCATTACCGGCAATTTTCATCACTTCACCCCGTGCCACAATTTTCAACTTGGGGAAGAGTTCCCTCAAAAGGTTAAGATGAGTGTCATTGACTCCATAAATATCCACAAGGCTATAAGAGCCCAGGCTTAAAAATCGTTCAGGCATATCCTTTCTATCTCTATGCAAAGTTAACGCAATTCTTATCAATTAATAATGTTAATTGCTTCGGTCTCCCAACTCATTACCACAAGTTCCATCTTTGGTGCTTATATTAGGAACAGCTATTGGGGTTAGAAAGTTCCCTAACATTCAATTTTTCGCCAATTTTTCCGTTGACTTCTTCTAAGGGGTAAGAGGTTCGCACTTTTCTTGCGGACAATAATTAGCGTCTGTCTATAAAGTCCGACTTCTTCGTTACGCTTCTCTTCCAAAGGGTCATTTACCCTGGTAAACGCCCCTATTTCAGCCTTCGCAAGCCTCGAATTCGAACGTTCTATACAGCCGCTGCTCAAAACGCGGACTTTATGGACAGATACCAATTATAATCGTACTTTTGTTCTCAAACCTAACATTGTTATGCAAACCATCACCCTACTCAGTGACTGGGGAATGAAAGACCCCTACCTTGCTTCTGTCAAGGGAGCCATTGTTTCTCAGATACCTGAAGCAACCCTTATTGATCTCAGCCATGAAATCACCCCCTATGATGTAACAGAGGCCTCCTTTATTCTTCGACAGGCCTATGGTAACTTTCCAAAGGGGACCATTCATCTAATTGGGATCAACACCACTGCCTCCCTTGAGACACCTCATCTTGTTGTCAAACATGCCGGCCAATACTTTATCGGTGCAGATAATGGGATTTTCAACCTTTTGTTGGAAAATGAAGAACCCGAAGAGATTGTAGAACTTGAGATCATTCAAGAAACCCCCTTTTTTACCTTCTCCACACGGGATGTATTCATCAAAGCGGCATTACACTTAAGCCAGGGAAAACCAATGCACACATTGGGCCGCTCCAAAACAGCCATCAATCAGCGACACTCTTTTCTCCCCGTCATTGAACCAAACAACCTAAAAGGAAAAGTGATTTACATTGACCGTTATGAGAATCTTGTCACCAACATCTCCATCAAGAAGTTCCAGGAGGTTGGGCAGGGGAATCCTTTCCGCATAGATCTCAGAAAGAGAAAATATACCCTAACAAACCTACATACCAGCTATACCGATGTGGAGGAGGGGATGCCGGTTGCGCTCTTTGGCTCCCATGGGCTGTTAGAGATCGCTATTTGCATGGGCAATGCCTCCAGCCTATTGGGCATCTACATTGACGATATGGTACGAATAGAATTCCTAAAAAACGTGTAGAGCGATACGTTAAACGACTATTTCCTGCTCTGTAGAAAAATATTACTTTTGTCCCGATATAAGGATCACTAATTTTTTGCCTGAACGTTGTTTATGTATTCACTTTTCAAAAAGGAGATCAACAGTTTTCTTAATTCATTTATCGGCTACATCATCTTGGTCGTATTTTTGGTGATCACCGGACTTTTTTTATGGGTCTTTCCGGTAGAGTTCAACATTCCGGATTACGGTTATGCCAACATCAATGGTCTCTTTGTCATTGGCCCTTGGGTATTTCTTTTTCTGATTCCTTCAGTAACCATGCGGTCATTTGCCGACGAACGGAAGGGGGGCACTCTGGAGCTTCTATATACCAAACCCTTAACGGACGCACAGATTTTATACGCCAAGTACTTTGCTTCGGTGTTTTTGGTTCTCATTGCCTTACTCCCCACATTGGTTTATTACCTCTCGGTATATCGGCTTGGACTTCCTCCGGGCAACATTGATTCCGGGGCGGTCTGGGGTTCTTATTTGGGGCTTTTCTTTTTAGGGAGTACGTTTGTATCCATTGGTATCTTCGCTAGTGCCCTCAGTGAGAGTCAGGTGGTCTCCTTTATCCTGGCTGTTTTCCTTTGCGGATTCATGTACATTGGTTTTGAATTTATTTATACCCTCTCTCTTTTCGGTTCATTGGACTTACTGGTTCGTTCCATGGGCATTCAAGCGCATTATGCCTCCATGAGTAGGGGTGTTGTAGACACCAGAGATCTTCTCTATTTTTTGAGTATCATCGTGCTCTTCCTGATGCTCACCAAACTCACTATGGAACGTAGAAAGTGGTAATCTTATGAAAAAAGGCACTATGAAAAAGAGGAATATACAGGGGGAAAAAAGAAGAAAGAACCTGCTATCTTTCGCTACGGGTATCCTTATTCTTATCCTCATCAACATCATCAGTTCGCGATTTCACGGCCGGGTGGATCTCACAGCAGAGAAGCGTTATACCCTTTCTGATGCCACCACGGAGATGGTTAAAACATTGGATGACATTGTTTACTTCAAGATTTACCTGGAAGGCGACTTCCCCTCTGGATTTAAACGGTTGCGCAACGAGACCAAAGAGATCTTACGACAGTTTCATGCGGTCAATAACCATATCCAGTATGAATTTATTGATCCCTCCACGGCGGGGAGTGACACCAAATCTGTCTATGAAGAGTTAATGCGAAAGGGGCTTGACCCCACGGATCTGCATGTACGGGATAAAAGTGGCCGTTCCCAAAAAATCATCTTTCCGGGAGCCATCGTCTCTTATCGACAGAAAGAGCTCCCTCTTCAACTGTTGGAGTCACAAATGGGCGTTCCTCCGGAAGAGTCGCTCAATAACTCCATTCAAAACCTGGAGTACAATATTTCCAGTGTAATTCGGCGCCTCACAGAAATAAAAAAACCTAAGATTGCCTTTATTGAAGGGCATGGAGAGTTGAGTAGCAAAGACACCTGGGATATAGGCACCACCCTCTCTTCCTACTACCAAGTGGATAGGGTTACTATTGATGAGCAGATCAGCAACCTCACAGAACGCACAGAATCAGACAGCTTAGGAATTATCATAAGGAACAAATATAAAGCGCTTATCATTGCCCGTCCTGATACAGCTTTTTCAGAAAAAGACAAGTTTATCCTCGACCAGTATGTGATGCGAGGGGGGAAGATTCTATGGTTCATTGACCCCATACTTACGGGCATGGATTCTCTTTCTAACTCACCCAATACGGTAGGGCTCCCAGGGGCTTTAAATCTGGACGACCTCTTCTTCCGTTATGGTGTTCGATTTGAGAAGAAATTAGTCCTGGATCTCTCCTGTCTGCCCATTCCGGTCACCACAGGAAGCTATGGAGGGCAACCACAAATGGAGTTCCTGAACTGGTACTACTTTCCTGTCCTCACACCACAAACATCCCATCCCATTGCAAAAAATTTAAATGTCATTCGCACAGAGTTTGTAAGCCCCATTGACACCCTTACCGTAGAGGGACTTAAACCAACCGTCCTTTTACAAACCTCAGCGTACAGCCGTCTCGCCAACAACCCTGTTTACATTAGTTTAGAGATGCTAAAAGAGGAGCCGGACAGGAGGCTCTTCAACCATGCACCTGTTCCCGTTGCCGTACTCATGGAGGGAGTCTTCCCATCCCTGTACACCAACAGACTCACGGCGACCATTCTCCAGTCCGAACTTATTAGTTTCAAGGAAAAGAGCCCCCCCTCGAAAATGATTTTCGTTTCCGATGGCGATCTTTTAAAGAATCAGTTTCGTCCCTCTGACGGCATGCCCTTACCCACAGGGTACGATCAATATACGGGACAACATTTTGGAAACGGAGACTTTGTTCTCAATGCGGTAAACTACCTCTGCGATGACTCCGGACTAATCGACGCACGATCTCGCAACGTAACGCTTAGACTATTGAACAGAGCCGTTATCAAAGATTCCAAACTCATAATTCAGATAATCAATGTCGTTGTGCCGGTACTTCTCATCCTAATACCGGGGCTGTTTAAGATCCTACAAAGAAGAAGAAAGTATAGTAGAAAAAAGGTATGAAAAAAAGCAGAAAAATTTACACGATAATTTTTTTATTACTCCTTGTTTTGGCAGGAGGTGTATTGCTTACCAATACAAGTACATCTCTCCGTAAGAGAGATACCGCCTTTTCCATTGCAGACACCTCCACTGTCACCAGGATTTTTTTGGCAGACAAACAGGGGCGAACGGTTACACTCACCAAAAAACCGGGCTATTGGGATCTCAATGGCAAATATGAAGCCCATGAGGACAACGTGCGCATGCTTTTAAACACCATGCAGAAGGTCAGGGTCATGGAGCCCGTAAGCAATGCATCAAGAAATACGGTCATCAAACTCCTTGCAGCGGGGGGAACAAAAGTAGAGATCTATCAGATGAAGCCCCGCATCTCGTTAGGGGCTCTTCAACTCTTTCCCCGTGAGAAATGTACGAAAACCTATTATGTGGGCACTCACACCCAGGATAACCTGGGAACTTATATGCTAATGGAGGGGGCGGAAGATCCCTACATCACCTACATCCCCGGCTTCAGGGGATTCATCGCTTCCCGGTATCATGCTCGGGAGATTGACTGGAGAAAGCATCTCATCTTCAGCACTCGACTTCCTCAGATCCAATCGCTCAGTGTCTCTTTTCCCGCATTACCGGAGGAGTCGTATAAAATCACCGCCCTCCAAGACCACCAGTATAAGATTACGGAACTCCTCCACCAAAAAGAGATCACCGATTTCAACAAAGAGAAGGTTATCGCCCTCCTCACCTCCTTTGAAAGAATCAACTTTGAAGCATTCATCACACACTATACGCCCCACGAAGTTGATTCCATTATTCACCAGGAGCCTTACTTTATCTTAACACTCACCGACAAAGCAGGAAAAGAGACGACCCTCAGGAGCTATCGAAGGCCTGCTCTGAAAGGACAAAAAGAGTTTATTGGGGAGGAGATCACCTACGATGTGGACAAACTATATGCCATCGTCAACGAGGAAAAAGAGCTATTATTAATTCAGCATTATGTTTTCGACAAGATTACCCGGAGACTATCGTACCTGAAGCAATAAATCCGATCCGGCGACTGTTATGGACACTGTATTAAAAAGCACAGGTAAACACCCTGAGCAATTACTTTTTCTTTTGCTGGCAGCCATTGGATTTTTCATTCCTCTTTACAGTCCCATGGCGCATGGGTTAACCTATATCGTTTTTCTCTTTTTCATCCTTTTTATCATTCTGAGGAGAAAGGTTTTCCCTTCACCTCTCCCTAAAGCAAAGATACTCACACTTTTAGGAATCGGATTGTTTCTTTTAACCCTATGCTACCTATTTTTCACCCAAAACAAAAAAGAGGTTTATATACAGCTGGACCAATTTACGGCTATTTTAGTCTTTCCGCTCTTACTCCTCATTATACCCTCCCGGCAATCCTTCACCAAACCCCTTTATTGGATCACTAACCTTTTTGTCTTAGGCACCCTTCTCTCCACCTTAAAACTCTTTATACAAGCGCTATATCGCTATCAAGAGAGTGGTGATATAGTTGAACTCTACTATATCAACTTAGGAAACGGGATCCATCCCTCCTACATGTCAATCATGGTACTTCTCTCCCTCGCCATTTTACTGGAACGGCCACTTTTCGCAAAAAGAAAAGAGGGATCAACAAGCCTTCTATATCAACTACCGTTAATCATCTGGCTACTCCTTTTTAACACCCTGTTGGCATCAAAAGCGGGGATTCTCACGGAGGTAATCATCCTTATGTTATACATCGTCAAATCATTACTTCACCGGCGTTATGTAAAAGCTTTTGCCATCGGGATTTTGACCACGTTCTTTACAGCAACAATTCCATTTCTATTCCCCTTTACCAAAGAACGGATTCTTCAATTTAACGAATCGATCTCATCCTCCAGAGAGGCAAAACGTATTGCTGAGCTTGATCAAATGGAAAACTCCAGGGTTGTTGGATGGAGAGTGGCAATTCAATTGATCAAAAAGCATCCCCTTTGGGGGGTAGGTCCTGGCGACATCGGGCCACTTATCAACGAGGCATCAGAAAAAAGATACCGTGTAACGGACGGATTTCGAAATCCTCATAATCAATACCTCCAGACTTGGCTTGAGCAAGGATTACTTGGACTCATCATCTTAATCTCCATAGGAATAATCTCCCTTATCATGGCCTTACAGGATAGGAACTACCTCCATATGGCCTTCTTAATCCTACTCTTCTCCCACATGCTTTTTGAATCTATCCTGGAGCGAAGGTTGGGAATTATCACCTTCTCTTTCTGGAACAGTCTCTTCTGGATAAAAAATCTCTCTGGAAAGAGGAGGGACATACCAGTGGAGCGAAAAACGTAAAGCACTATATGCGTTTCAATGAGTCCCAGAGTGTCTGAATAAACAGAGGATGGGCCTTCGGAATGGCTATACGGGAGAGATGAGTGACCTGCGAATGATCTTGATAACGGGTCAACAGGCGAAGATCCAAATCGTATTTCGTCTCTAAACATTCGGTTGTAAAACTCACGGGAAGGATGACGATCTCCCCATATCCTTCAGCAATCAAACGCTCCATATAATCCTCCACATGGGGCTCCAACCATTTCATGGGACCTATTTTTGATTGGTAGGCAATGCGGTATTCCAACCCAAGACTCCCTGCTAGCATTGCACACACTTTTTCAACAACGATGGGATAGTCATCTCCTTTTTTAACCTGCCTCAATGGAATGGAGTGAGCCACACAAAGGAGTAGCGGCCTTTTCACCGGTAGAGCCGACAGATGCTCCCGTACCACATCGTTCAGATAGGCCATATAGGAGGGGCTAAGAGCATAAGAGGGGGCAAAAAAAAGTTGGTTAAACTGACACTGTTTTTGTGCCCGTAAAACATCTGCTTTTATGGATTCGGTGGTCGCCATGCTCTCTTGAGGGTACATATTCAGGATATAGAGGCAATCAATCCCCTTTTTCTTCAAGGCTTTCATCCGCTCCTCGATGGTAGGCTGCACATAAGAGTATGCGGTAAACACCTCCATCCCTGCCATACCCGCCAATGCTTCTGCTGTTTTCTCCGTATCCTCTATCAAAGGGGATCCTCCCACCAACTGGTATCTTTTCCATGAAACGCGATAACGCAACAGGCTTATCAAGCGCCCCAACAACAACCTCAAGAGAGCAGGAAGGGGAAGGATCGCTCGATCTTTAAACATGGCCAACAAAAAAGATTTTGTCTCCTCCTCAGAGCGAGGTGTTCCCATATTTACCAAAAGTACCGCGGTTTGTTTTTTCATTGACCATCTTACTACTGGCATGTGGAGAGCATCATCAAGACAAGTACCACAATCACATCTGTTCTATATAACTCCACACCTTATGAATTGTTCTCCTACGTTAAGACTTTCTGGAAAAAAAGGTTATCCAGAGTCCATCGATAAAGGCCGACCTCTTTGTGATGCTTGCTTTCAAAAATCGTACAAAAAGATTGTTTACCTCCGTAAGCGCCCCTATTTCAGCCTTCACAAGCCTCAGATTCGAACGTTCTACACAAACTCTTCTCAAAACGCTAACTTTATAGGCAGCCTATCTGTCGATAAAAAGTTACATAAAAGGTCCTATTCATCGCTTTTTTGCTTACCTTTATACCTTGAGAAGTATTCATTTACAAATGCAACCATGCGACTTTTTTTCAATATTCGATATCATACCGTCTGGGGAGAATCTCTCATTTTGACCATAGAAAACAGCACGTTCTCAGGAAACAGCGAGCGTCACCAAATACGAATGCGCTACAATGAACACCTAGGAGATTGGCAGACCTCCTACACGCTGCGAGGCAACAGTTGTAACCTACGATACCATTACCACCTGGAATCTTCGGGAAAACTGCTTTCCGAGGCCGGAGAAATGCGCACACTGCTCCTCACTGAAAGCAAAACCAAAGAGGTCTATATTCGTGACTTCTGGCGTACACCGGAAGGCCTAAACAGGATTATGAACACCAAACTCTTCACCCAGGCGTTTGCGCGCAAGGCAAAACCCGTTAAATGGCAACCCAAACGTCAAAAGCTCTTACTCTCCACTTATGCCCCTGATGTTCCTAAAGATTGTGTGGTAGCCATTTCGGGAAATCAGCAACAGTTGGGGTATTGGAACTCCGCAACTCCGTTGGTAATGAAAGCCACTCCGAACGGGATGTGGGAAACGGAGATTGACCTCTCAGAGATCGAGATCCCTTTACAATTCAAATATTGCCTGTTTCACAAGAAAAACAAGCGAATCCACACTTGGGAAACGGGGATCAACCGTCATCTCTATCATTTCACCCCCACCGATGAGAAACAGGCTATTCTTTTTAATGATACGCCCTTTCGGTATCCCGAAGAGTGGAAAGGAGCCGGGGTGGCCATTCCTGTTTTCTCATTACGGAGCAGAGAGGGGTGCGGTGTAGGAGAGTTCCACGATTTAAAAGCACTAGCCGATTGGTGTGCCCAAACCGATCTCAAGTTGATACAGATCCTTCCCATCAATGAAACGGTTGCTTCACACACTTGGCTCGACTCCTATCCCTACAAGGCCATCTCCGTGGTTGCACTACATCCTATGTACCTCCACATTGAGGATCTTGGTAGTTTTAAAACGGCAGAGGATCAGGCTCAATTTGAGGCTCTCAAAGCGGAACTCAACGCCAAAGAGTCGGTGGATTATGTGCGCATGATGGAGATCAAATCCCACTATTACAAATATTTTTATGATCTCAACAAAGCCACCTTCTTAAAAAGCCAACGGTTCCGAAGATTTTTTAACCGCAACAAGGAGTGGCTCGTACCCTATGCGGTCTTTTCATGCCTTCGTGACCGCTACCAAACAGCCGATTTCCGACAATGGGATCTTTTTCGCACGTTTGATAGAAAGTCGGTAGAGGCCTTTGCCGATCCATTGTCTCAGGATTATGATGATATTGCTATCCATTACTACATTCAATACCACTTGGACCTTCAACTTAGAGAGGCCGTAACCTATCTTCACCGCAAGGGAATCGGACTAAAAGGAGACCTCCCCATCGGCATTTCGCGCAATAGTGTAGATGCGTGGATTGCCCCGGAGCTCTTCAACCTGGACGGACAGGCCGGTGCGCCACCTGACGATTTCTCCCTGGAGGGACAAAACTGGGGCTTCCCCACCTACCGGTGGGATGTGATGGCTCAGGATGGCTATGCCTGGTGGAAAAGCCGATTAGCCACCATGGCAAAATATTTCGATGCTTATCGCATAGATCATATTCTGGGCTTCTTTCGTATTTGGGTCATTCCCATAGAGTCCACACAAGGACTTATGGGTTACTTCCACCCCGCCATACCCTTAACACGAAAGGAACTTTATCAAGCAGGCCTTGAATTGGATGATGAACGCTTTCTTCGCCCCTACATCCGCAGGTGGTATTTAGGTAATCTTTTCGGAGAGTATACGGAAGAGGTCATCGACACCTATCTGGATCCCATGGAAGAGGATGCTTTCGCCCTGAAAGAGGCCTACGACACCCAACGAAAAATCACCGATTATTTCGCGGGAAAGAGAGACGACTATCAAGTGGATGGGAAAAGAACCCGTATCCGTGAAGGATTGCTAACGCTCTGTACAGAGGTTCTTTTTATCCGTGACCCTCACGCTGTAGGGGCTTTCCATCCGCGCATTACGCTTCAATACACACACAGCTACCAAGCGCTGGATGAGAGGCAGAAAAAAGTCATTAATCAGATCTATAACGACTACTACTATCATCGTCACAAGGATTTCTGGCGCAACCATGCCATGCGGCAACTCCCTCCATTGATAAACGCATCACAAATGCTTGTATGTGGGGAAGATCTAGGAATGATTCCCGACTCCGTACCCGAAGTTATGCGCAAATTAGGGATTCTGAGCCTGGAAATTCAACGGATGCCCAAAGATCCTTCACAGGAGTTTGCTCATCCCTCTAACTATTCTTATTATGCTGTGGCTAGCCCTTCCACCCACGACATGTCAACGATCCGTGGTTGGTGGGAAGAGAACCCCACCAAAACACAACGCTTCTACCATCACATACTGGGAGATCACGGCGAAGTCCCTCACTTTTGTGAACCATGGGTGGCAAAGGAGATTATTGAACAGCACCTTTATGCCCCTTCCATCCTCACCATTTTCCCCATTCAGGATATTTTGGCGATGGATGGCCGTCTCCGATGGGAAAAGACACACGAAGAGCGCATCAACATACCCAACAATCCATTGCACCTGTGGCGTTATCGCATGAAGCAATCCCTGGAGAGCCTTATGGAGGCTGATGAGTTCAACCAATTACTACGGAAAATGATCCACGACGCGAAACGCTCATGATATCGTGAAAAGAAGAACATAAGCCTATAAGCAGATAGGCCCAACCCAAAAATAATGACCTCTTCTCTGATCCAAAACTTGGATTATGCGTACATTTGGCGGCTGAAATGAACAATTCCATGCAACTTAAACGATTTAACAGGCATTTTCTTTTGGCGCTATTCCTCCTTTCCCTCTCCCTAACATACATGAGTAGTGCCATTTTCGCACAATCGGGGAGCATCAAAGGACAAGTATTAGACGAAGGGAGCAATGAGCCCATTCCGTTGGCAAACATTATCATTACAGATACCCAAGTAGGCTGTACCAGTGATTTTGAAGGAAATTTTATCCTCAAGGAGGTTCCTCCCGGTTTTCATCGGCTAAGAGCCAGTGTCCTGGGATACAAGGGCAGCATTACAGAGACCATTGAAGTTGTCCCCAATAAAACCCTAAATATTGAGATCTATCTCACCAAACAAACGTATAAACTGGATGAAGTTGTGATCAAGGCTTCTCCCTTCAAACGCAAAGAGGAGAGTCCGGTTTCCATGCGTTCATTGGGCATCAGTGAAATTGATAAGACTCCCGGGGGAAACAGAGACATCTCCAAAGTTATTCAAGCGCTACCCGGTGTCTCTTCTTCCGTAGGCAGTTCATTTCGCAACGATCTAATTGTACGGGGAGGAGGACCTTCTGAGAATGTTTTCTTCATTGATGGGATTGAGATTCCAAACCTGAATCACTTTGCAACACAAGGAGCCTCCGGAGGACCCGTAGGAATCATCAATGCGGATTTTGTCAGTGCCCTGGATTTCTATTCCGGAGCCTTCCCGGCCTTTGCAGGCGAAGCATTAAGCTCCGTGTTAGACTTCAAGATGGTCAGTGGAAACGAAACAAGTTTCAAATATAAAGGCTCCGTGGGTGCTTCCGATCTATCGCTTACGGCTGATGGGCCCCTATCGAAGCGAACTACGGCCATCTTCTCTGTAAGAAGATCCTATCTAAAATTCCTCTTCAACCTACTGGGGCTTCCTTTTCTCCCCACATACAACGATTACCAGTGCAAAATCAAGACGAAGATCAACAAAAAGAATGAATTCACCTTCCTCAGCCTGGGAGCTCTGGATCACTTTAAGCTGAACACAAAACTTGACGATCCCTCAGAGGTTCAACGCTTTATTCTTAACTCCATCCCCACCAATAATCAATGGAGTTATATGATTGGAGGGATCTACAAACACTTTCGGAAAAGGGGCTATAGCAAGCTAGTAGTAAGCCGAAATATGTTGAGCAACAACCTCATCAAATACAAAGACAACGATGAGAGTGATGAAGAGAATCGACAGATTGACATTCAATCATGGGAAATTGAAAATAAAATCAGACTTGAACACCTCACAAGGGTTTCCGGTTTTAAGATAAATTATGGCGTTGGATATGAACACAGTCTGTACCGATACCGTATGTACCAAAAGATCATTGTCAACGACCGGGTTATGAAGAAGAATACAGAACACCAGATGCGACTAAACTCATGGGGTTTATTTGGTCAGGTCAGTAAAGGATTCTTTAATGAACGAGCCGTTCTCTCCGTAGGGCTAAGAGCTGATGCCAATGACTATTCCAAGACCATGATCAACTTATTCCATCAACTCTCACCCCGGTTAAGCTTTTCGTATGCTCTTTCAGAGCAGTGGTTTCTCAACATGAACATGGGGCGGTATTACAAACGTCCTGAATATACCACTTTAGGATACAAGAGTCGAAATGGAAGACTGGTCAACAAAGATAATGAGATCAAGTATATTGCTTCCAATCACTATGTGGCGGGGATAGAGTGGCAACCCTTGGAAAATGCAAAAATCACCGGGGAGTTCTTTTACAAAACTTACCACCACTACCCCTTCTCGGTAGCAGATCGTATCTCGCTAAGCAACAAAGGGGGAGATTTCGGGATTGTGGGTGCAGAAGAGGTGCTATCCATAGGAGAAGGACGCTCTTACGGCTTTGAGTTGTTTACGCGGCTACCCTCTTACAAAACATTTAATATGGTCCTCTCTTATACGTTCGTGCGCAGCGAATTTAAGGATGAAGAGGAGAAATTTATTCCCGCCTTATGGGATAATCGACACATTGTAAACTTCACCCTAATGAAAGCATTCAAACACAACTGGGATGCAGGTATTAAATGGCGTTACGTAGGTGGTACCCCCTACACACCCTACGATATGGAGAAGTCACAACTCATCAGATACTGGGATATCCGCAACCAACCTTATCTGGACTACTCACGGTTCAACACACTTCGCCTCAGCCCGTTTCACCAATTGGATGTTCGTATAGATAAGACCTTCTATTTCGAAAAGTGGGAATTAGGATTTTACATTGATGTTCAAAACGTCTACAACTTTAAAGGAGAGACACCCGACTACCTAACCAATCTGGATGAAAATGGAGTAGTGCTCATTGATCCTAATAACCCGGAACAGTACCAATTACGAAGGTTAAAAAGCTCCACGGGTACCATCTTACCCTCCATCGGGATCAAGGTTGCTTTCTAAGCTATTCATTCAACTTCTCTTTAATACGAGAGGATAAAATATCAATGGCTATTTTGTTCGCACCTCCCTGGGGAATAATGAGGTCGGCATAACGTTTTGTGGGTTCAATAAATGTCTGATGCATTGGTTTCACCCACATCTCATAGTGGGAAAGAACATCGCTGTAGCTTCGCCCCCGGTCGCGAATATCACGATGGATAATTCGCATCAGTCGGTCATCGGAATCAGCGTCCACATAAACTTTTACATCCAATCGTTTACAAAGCTCCTGATCCGTAAAGATCAGGATTCCCTCCACGATTACCACACGGCGAGGAGAGAGGGGAAGCGTCTCTTTAGAACGCGCACACGTCACATAGGAGTATATGGGTCGCTGCACGGTATGTCCTTGAGCCAAGGCGTCCAGATGTTGATTCAAAAGGCTAAACTCAATGGAGTCGGGATGATCAAAATTAATCCGTCTTTTCTCCTCTGGTGTAAGATGCCCTTTATCCCTATAATAAAAATCTTGAGAGATCACAGATACCGAATCCTTGGGTAGGCGTTTAACCAACTCTCTCACTACCGTCGTTTTTCCACTGCCTGAGCCTCCGGCAATACCAATAACTAACATACCATAACTCTTTCACACAAAGGTAACATTTTTGTAACCAAACAGCAGGATTCCTCCCTAAAAAAGGGACAATACGCCATGGTATCGTCCCTTTCCACAACCACCTCCCCACAGAGGGGGGGGTATCAAGAACAAAGCCCTCCTCCACTACAAGAGGAAACTCAACATAATACCAGCTGCAACAGCTGAACCGATCACCCCAGATACGTTGGGAGCCATTGCATGCATAAGTAAGTGGTTAGAGGGGTCATACTTCAACCCTTCACTCTGTACCACCCGGGCACTATCAGGAACGGCAGAAACTCCGGCGGCACCAATAAGGGGATTAATTTTCTTATTACCTTTCAGGAAGACATTCATTAACTTAGCAAAGAGCACTCCTCCGGCGGTAGCCACCATGAAAGAGATGGCTCCCAGCACAAAGATCAACAACGACGTATCCTTAAGGAATACGGTTGCTTGTGTGGAGGCTCCGACGGTAAGCCCCAAAAGAATGGTCACAATATCAATCATTGCATTGCTTGCTGTAACGGCAAGACGCTTTGTCACACCACTCTCTTTCAGCAGGTTACCAAAGAAGAGCATACCAAGAAGAGGCAGAGCAGAAGGCGCAATGAAACAGGTGAGTAACACCCCAATAAGGGGGAAGAGAATTTTCTCCAATTTGCTGACGGCGCGCGGAGGGGTCATTCGTATCACCCGTTCTTTCTTCGTTGTCAACAGGCGCATAATAGGGGGTTGAATCACAGGAACCAGCGCCATATAGGAGTATGCAGCAATGGCGATAGGACCGATAAGGTTGCGCACAGTGGTACCATCCGGCAACAGATTAATCCCATTGGCAAGCTTTGACGACATAAAGATAGCTGTAGGGCCGTCGGCACCACCAATAATCCCGATAGCACCTGCTTCGGGAGGTGCAAACCCCAGCGCCAGAGCACCCCAAAACGTCACAAAGATCCCCACTTGCGCTGCGGCACCCAGAATCATCAGACGAGGATTGGAGATGAGCGAGCTAAAGTCAGTCATGGCACCAATCCCCATAAAGATCAGCGGAGGATAAATCCCGGAAGTAACGCCAAAATAGAGATAATTAAGCACACTTCCCTTCTCATACAGCCCCACTTTCAGCCCGGCACCTTCCAGGAAGGGGATATTTCCCAGAATAATTCCAAAGCCAATGGGAATCAAGAGAAGCGGCTCATAATCGTACTTAATAGCTAAGAAAATAAAAAATAGCCCCACCAGAATCATGATGATATGCCCGAAGGTGGCATTTTCAAATCCGGTATAGTTCCAAAACTTCCGTATTCCTTTGGAGGAGGCATCTGAAAAATCATCATCATAACTCATGTGTACATCATTCCCCTGGGGAAGGGTCTCATGCAACGTTGTTTCCGTGGGGGTGTCAGCCTTTGCCGACGGGAAGTCAAAAAGCACCTGAGTCCCAAAAATCAGAATGCCAAACAGAGCAATAACTAATACGAACTTCTTCATAACAAGTCTTTTGGCTAAATGATCTCTAATAGGATGTCACCTTGCAGCACACTATCTCCCACATTCACTTTGATTGATTTCACAACACCATCCGCTTCAGCCATCACATCGTTCTCCATCTTCATGGCTTCATAAACCAGGATCTTCTGTCCACGAGTCACGCTATCTCCCTCTTTCACCAAAATGCTAAGGATATTACCGGGAAGAGGAGCCTTCACGATGACACCTTTACCACTTCCGGAAATGGCTACCTCGTTATTGGTTTTACGCGTTGGCACTGCCGGACGCACTAATGTTGGCGTTTTTGACGTAGGTTTCTCATGATGAACCTCTACGTCATAGAGGGTACCATTCACCTCTATTTTTGCCGTTTGACCTTCGTATTGATGAAGATGTACATCATATTTGTTACCACGGATGGTAAAACTATATTTTTTCATTTTTAAAACGGTTATTTTCGTTTATCAAAATAGGAATTCATTTTTGTGGCATGCGCATTCCAAGGTGAGTAACGTTTGGAGACCTTCTTAATGGTAATCATACCACTCTCTTGGTCGTGAGTCTCATCCAGGAAGAGGTATAGCGCCATGCTTATGGCGGCATTCACCTCCCCGGAGAGTTCCACCTCTTCGGCACACTCCTTCTTAATTTTTCCTTCCCGATGTAATTTGATTTTCAACAGACGGGGTATGGTTCGATAGATATAAGAGAGCAGCACCAGCGCTAAAAAGACAATAAAAATACCCACGATACCGGTAGTGATACCAAAACCGTTGATATTTGACCAATCCCATGTAATTGCTAAGGTAAAAATAGTCATAGTTACACCGAATTTTATAGGGGAATATTAGAATGTTTTTTAGGAGGCAGGCTCTCCTTCTTTGTCGCAAGCGTTTGCAATGCCCGGATAATTCTGAAACGCGTATTACGCGGTTCAATCACATCGTCAATATAGCCATATTTCGCAGCCCGATAGGGATTAGCAAAAAACTCCTTGTACTCCTCCTCCTTAGTGGTAATATATTCCAATTTCTTCTTTGGATCCTCAATTTTAGAGATATTCCGTCCTTCCAGCACCTCGATAGCGCCCTTGGCTCCCATCACCGCAATCTCTGCAGAAGGCCAGGCATAATTCATATCACCACGAAGTTGCTTACAACTCATCACATCATGTGCACCACCATAGGATTTACGGAGGGTAACGGTGACTTTAGGTACGGTAGCCTCTCCATAAGCAAACATTAATTTGGCTCCATGGGTAATAATGCCCCCATATTCTTGCCCACTTCCGGGGAGGAATCCGGGAACATCAACCAGGGTTACCAACGGAACGTTAAAACAGTCACAGAAGCGCACAAAACGAGCCGCTTTACGAGAAGCTTCAATATCGAGGACCCCGGCAAGGTAGTTAGGTTGGTTGGCCACAATTCCCACGGGCATGCCATTAAATTTGGCAAACCCCACCACGATATTCTGGGCATAATGGCGGTGCATCTCCAAAAACTCCTGATCATCCACAATGTTATAGATCACATCCTTAACATCATAGGGTTGATTAGGATTCTCGGGAACAATCTCATTGAGCACATCTTCCACCCGATCAATGGGATCTGAAGTCTCAGTTGCCACCGGGTCTTCCATGTTATTATTGGGAAGATACTCTACCAGTTTACGAATCAACAAGAGGCCTTCCTCTTCCGACTGCACTTTAAAGTGAGCCACTCCCGACTTGGAAGCATGCACATCTGCTCCTCCCAAGTCTTCCGTGGTAATATCCTCTCCGGTCACGGTTTTAGTCACCTTGGGGCCTGTCACAAACATGTAAGAGGTTTTTTCCGACATGATAATGATATCTGTCAAGGCCGGGCTATAGACTGCGCCTCCGGCACACGGCCCAAAAATAGCGCTAATTTGGGGGATCACGCCAGAAGCAAGGATATTCCGTTCAAAAATCTCTGCATATCCTGCAAGGCTATTCACCCCTTCCTGGATTCGTGCACCTCCACTATCATTGATGCCTATCAACGGTGCTCCAACCTTCATCGCCTGATCCATAATTTTACAGATCTTCTTTGCAAACATCTCAGAGAGGGAACCTCCCATCACCGTAAAATCCTGAGAAAAGACAAACACCAAACGACCATCGATGGTACCTTGGCCTGTCACCACTCCATCACCGAGGAAATGTACCTTCTCCAATCCAAAATTGGTACAGCGATGGGAAACAAACATATCGTACTCCTCAAAGCTACCCTCATCCAAAAGGATATCAATACGCTCACGGGCTGTAAACTTGCCCTTTGCATGTTGTGATTCAATACGCTTTTCTCCGCCACCAAGTTTCGCTTTTTCGCGTAACTCAATTAGCTCTCTTAGCTTTTTCTGATTGCTCATGCCTTATTGTCGTTTATTATATCTTATTTTGACTTATCTTCACAAAACTCAGTAAGCACGCCAAAGGTTGATTTAGGGTGGAGAAACGCAATATGCAACCCCTCGGCCCCCTTCCTTGGAGCCTTATCAATCAGGCGAACTCCTTTAGCCTCTGTCTCCTCCAATGCCTCTTCCAACCCCTCTACCGCAAAGGCCAAATGGTGTATCCCTTGTCCCTTTTTTTCCACGAACTTCCCGATAGGCCCCTCGGGATCCGTCGATTCCAACAGTTCAATTTTAGTCTCCCCTACCTTAAAAAAAGCAGTCTTAACCTTCTGATCCACAACTTCCTCAATAGCATAACACTTCAACCCTAATACCTCTTCATAATAGGGGATACTCTCTTTCAAACTCTTTACCGCAATTCCAATATGTTCTATATGAGTTGGTTTCATAGCTACAATTTTTCCACAAAGGTAGCATTCTAATTTATTCATGAAAAGGATTTACATTATTATTTTTCTTCTCCTGTAAAAACCGAATTAATACGCTATGAAGCAAGGGGTATCAATTTATAGCAGTTGAACAAAGAACCACACAAACGCTCCATCCCCCAACAAGGTTAAGCCCTCTCTGCAACAAGACAAAAAAAGGGGGATAATGGCTAAAAACCGTTATCCCCCAATGCTCTTTTTAGGGTTGTTTCTACAACATATTTCCAAGTTTAAATCCTGCATAAATGGTTCTTGGCAGCATGGGACCATACACATACCCGGGGTCACGATAGACACCACGGTCAAAATCCTTCTGATAGGAATCAAACATATTCTTTATTCCGGCAAAGATTTGAAGAGAAGCCCCATTAATCTTCATGGTATAACGCACTTTTGCACCCAGATCCATGAAACTGTCAGAGGTACGCAACACCTCCTCTTCCACGCCAAAATAGGGCACCAACATGGGACCTGTATAATTTCCATTCAACGATACGGCCAACTCCTTAGTCAACGCCCAATCGGCAGCGAAAAAACCGTAGTTGTCAGGCGTTCTGAAAAAACCTTTTTCGTCGAACTCCTGCACCTCTTCGTAGGCGCTCTTCTGCACAGTAAAACCTACCCGCATATTCATTTTTCGCGAGGGCATCAGATTCAGCTCCATATTCACCCCCTTCACGGTGGCACCTCCTTCAGCATTCATACGGGTATAAATGGCCACCCCGTTCTCGTCCGGTTCACCATAGTCACTCACGAATGCATCCTCAAGGTAGGTGTAAAAACCCTCCACCAAAAAACCCACGGCCACATTACCGATCTTGTCATTATAATCAAGGGAAGCCATGTAGCTGCGGGAGGTCTCTTGCCGGAGATCAGGATCATTCTTATGGATCACCTTGCGAGACCCACTACTGATGATGTGAAGATCTTCATCGAAAAGCTGCGGAGCACGATACCCTTGAGAGTAACTCAATCGCGCCTGCAAAGCTTCAAGAATATCATATTTCACCGTTACACGAGGGCTCAAGACCCCTCCTGTTTTCTTCTCATTCTCTCCTTTTTTATCCACCACCGCATAGTAGTCGTACCGTGCACCACCAGATAGGGATAATCGCCCAAGGTTATACTCAAATTGGCCAAAAGCGCCCACGGTACCAGTTCGTTGATCAGAGACAAGCACATTCTCCGTATGCGGGAGCAGGGTAATGGTATCTGCATTAATGACGATATTTTCGATATCCGGATAGCCCTGCTTTTGATCCTCAAGCATGGAACCACGGTACTCTATGCCAGTGATTACGCCAAGATTCTCCCCAAAATATGCATTATACTGTAGACCAGAAACATAGGTGAGATCTTTGGTTAAACCATAATCCTTAAGGGATTGCTCGGCACCGTAATATGCCTGACGATTCACCGATTGACCGGAGATATAAATGGACAGGAGGTCTCTCTCTCGTGTAAAGAGATCGAAGTTTATGGCACTGGACATGATATCATGATCCAATACCTCAGCGATACCCGCCTCATGAGCAGGATAATCAAATTTATCACCACCACGGCGATGCTCATTCACATTAAAAAAGTCCACCGTAAGGCGTGCTTTAGTACCAAAACGATGAAAAAAACGAGTACCCACCGTGGTATTTCTCATTTTCACCAACTCCGAAAACCCATCTCCGTTATAGTCAAAAGGATCTCTTCTCCTGTTAAAACCATATACAGCAAGACCGGACCTATTATCCGAGGTCACCAAGGAGGTGTTAAAGTTTGGTTCAAGATAACTTTAGAGATTAATTATCTTTGTAAGTTATTTTGTATCAATGAAAAACAAGTATATAAAAAACACGCATATTTCAGAACGTAAAA
>PDWI01000339.1_pt1 | contig 76036 bp, 55 predicted proteins | sample 1430891 | NCBI WGS metagenome assembly PDWI01 (sample SAMN01162508, study PRJNA174530) | Oral metagenome, whole genome shotgun sequencing project. | biome: Marine environment; feature: Marine mammal; material: Swab sample of the gingival sulcus; isolation source: swab sample of gingival sulcus...
CGAACGGAAATGGAGGGAAATCCAAAGGGAGGCAAGCATGGAGATGATTGCAACCACCATTACGGAACACGTTTTTAATCAGGGAAAACGTGAAGGAAAGGCCGAAGGAAAAGCTGAAGGAAAAATTGAAGGAAGGGCTGAAGGAAAAGCCGAAGGAAGAATTGAAGGCATGAAAGATCAAATCGACACGCTGACAATGCTGCACCGCACCGGCACACTTTCAGCCGATATGTTTGAAACTCTGACGGCTCCCCTTCGCAAAAAACTGGATGAATTGAAAGGCGAAGGGTGAACGCGTACAAAAAAATCCCCGAGCGGAAATGGAGGGAAATCCAATCGGTATATCCGTCTCAGTGCCGGCGCCGGGCGACGCAATCGTCCCGTTCTTTACCGCGCTCCCGGTGATCCAGCGCAAGCGTGATCAATCGGTCTTCGGGAATCCCGTCCCTGCCCAATTCAATCAGGTGGCGGTGGTGGGTAAAAAAAATGATCTGGGTACGGCGGCCGAGGTCGGCCAAGGTCCGCAGGGTGGCCAGGGCCCTCTCATCGTCGAACTGGATCAGGATATCATCGGCGATAAAGGGCATGGGGGGATTGGTCTCAAGATAGAGTTCCAGGCTGGCCAGGCGGATGGCGAGATAAAGCTGGTCCGCAGTGCCGTCACTCATGGCGGCGGCATCCAGGGCTTCGCCCTGTTCCTTTTCCCCGCCGGCAGCGGACCGGATGCCCGTGACCACGGGTTCTCCCCCCGCCCCCACCGATATCCCGATTCCGGAAAAGGCCCCGGCCGTCATCTGATGAAACAGATCGCCGGCCCGCCCAACCACCGGACCCTGGTGGGTTTTGCGATACGATTCCACAGCTTCTTCCAGCACGGATGCCGCCAGTTGCAGGCAGGCGTAACGATCCGCCTCCCGGCGGATATCTGCCAGCACGGAGCGGGCCTCCTGGGCCTTGCGGGCCGCGTCGGCGCGGCCGTCCATCCGCTCGAGTTCCCCGGCGCTGCGGCCGATCTCCCGGTCCAGGGCGGACAGCTCTCCGGCCATATCCGCCGATAACCGGGTCAGCTCCCGGATCTCGGATTCTGCGGCCGAGGCGTCCAGAGCCTTTGCTTCTTCCCGGAAGGCGGAAAAATCCAGATCCGAGGCCAGCGCGACCAGGCGCCGTTCCAGCCCCTCGATATCCCCGCGCAGACCGTGCGCCCGCCGGGATCGGGATTCGATTTCAGGAAGCTGCGCCACATCTTCCACTCCGGCCTCGCGGCACAGATCCCGGACATGTTCCTTTGCGGCGGATCGCGCGGCCCGGGCCTCTTCCATCAAAGTGCGCTGGCGTTCTTTTCTTTCCAGCAGGTCTTTTCGCCGGACCTCGATTTCACCCGCCCGGCCCAGTTCATTCTGCAGGCGCTCGGCCAGACGATGGGCGGAGATCCCGGCATCAGGCGGTTCCCCGGTGAGTTCGGCAGACAATTCACGGACCCCGGCGTCAAATTCGCGCACCCGGTTTTCCAGACGCCGGATTTCGGCGGCCAGTTCCGTACCCCGGGTCATCTGCCCGGCAAGTCCCTCCATTTCCGTGAGCAGGTGAATCACCCGCTCCGGCGGTAGATGGGGACGGAGGCCCGCCGGGGCCACGGCGGCGGCCCAGCGCTCCCGCCATTTTTCCCGGAGGCCGCGCAGCCCCTCCCGCTCATCCTGGGCTTCGGATACAACACGCGACAGCCGCCCGGCGTCGGCGGTCAGGCGTTCCCGGATTTCCGCGTCCCGGACCTGCCGGTCCAGCAACGACACAGCCCGCCGGATAAGTTCCGCCGGCATCGCTGTTTCCTGCGTCTCTCCCGCTGCCCGGCGCAGCGCCGCCAGGGCCGCGTCCCATTCCGCCGTCAGGGCCTGGCGGCGTCGCTCCAGCCGCTCCCGCCGCCGCAATGCCTCCCCCAGACCGGCCAGAGCCGCCGGCACCGGACGCATTTCCGCCGGCGGGCCAGGAACAAGCCCCCCCGCCCGCCAGAGATCGGCCCACGCCCGCCGGGCCGCCGCCAGTGCCTCCCGCGCTGTGTCCCGGTCTTCGCGCATCCCGGCCAGCTGGACGTCCAGCGTCTGCTCCCGGGCTGCAAGAGCGGCGCGGCGGCTCACCCGGCGGGCCTCCCGGCGCAGGCGGTCGGCGATATCGTCGGCATGACGAACAGCGGCGATAAATTTTTCCTCCCGTTCTTTCCAGTCGCCGGGCCGGTCTTCCGCCCCGTTCTTCCATTGACCGGACAGCCGCCGCCACAAGACCGCACGCGCCCGCCGGGCCGCTGTCAGATCCGCCTCCGCCGGCACCGCGCCGGCCAGGTCCAGTTCCCGCAGATCCTGGGTGACGGCCAGAAGCTCGGTCCGGGCGGCCGCTTCCGCCTCCTTGATGCGGGAAAGCCGGGCCTCGGCGTCCCGGACGGCCTGTTCCCGCACGTCAGCTTCCTCGGATGCAGGAGGACGGCACCGGGAAATCCGCTCCAGGGACGAAAGAGAGAGAACGGAAACCGCCCCGGAAAAAGAAGGAACCTCGCCCTTTTCCGGAGCAGCGGGAATAACGGCGGCCAGGCGGCGGGCCTCGGTGAACAGGTCCGCCGTTTCCTCTTCCAGCTCCTCCAGACGCCGGGGCGTGTCCTCCCGGCGCCGGACCAGGGAGAGAGCCGCAGCCAGTTCCTCCGTATCCCCGGACGGCGGCAGGAGGTCCAGTTCGGCCCGGATGCGTGCCAGATCCCCCTCCGCGCGGCGGACTCCGGTCTGCTGCGCGGTGATCCGGTTTTGCAGGTCCGCCGCTTCCCCGGCCAGGGACAGGATGATTTCCCGCTGCTGGCGATCCGGAAACAGCGCCGCCAGGGCTTCCGGGGACCGGTCCGGATGATCCGGAAAAAGATCAGCGGCCCGGTGCGCGGCATCCTCGGCCAGACTGCGGGCTGCGGCCCGCCGCCCGGGCAGTTCCGCCTCCATCGCGGCCACGGCATCGGAGAGCTTGTACAGGCGCCGGATTTCCCCGGCCCGCGAAGGAAAGGGACCGGGCGGCGGCAAGACTTCCAACGCCTTGATAACGCGGCGATGTTCCCGCACGGCCATCTCTTCCTTATCGCGGGCCGCGCGCTCTTTTTCCTGGGCCTCCCGGCGGCGGTCCGTGAAATCTCCACCCAGATCGGGGACGCCCTCAAGATCCGCCAGGGCGGCGGCCAGGCGGTCCCGTTCCGCAAAAAGGGGCAGGGATTCCGCCAGGCGAGAAAGACGGGAAAGACGGATATCCGTTCGGCGCATGCGCGCCGCAAGCTCGTCGCGCCGCCGGATCAGTTCTTCGTGGGATTTTCGCCGCTCTTCCCATTCGTTTCGGGAGAGAGAGGCCGTGCGCACCTCGCGGCGCAGGTCTGCGTAGCGTTTCAGGGCCGCGTTGAGGCGGGGTTTGCGGGACCGGGGGCCATAAATCTCCGCTGCCTCCCCCCGCAGGCGTTCCTGGAGCTCATGAAACCGGACCATGCCCGCCCCGGCGGCAAACAGCAGTTCGCCCAGGCGGCCGCCGCCCCGGATGATATCCCGGCCGCCGGCCGCCAGGCGGGGATGATCAATGCCGAAAAATGCCTGAAAGCGGTCCCGGTCCACATCGCCCAGAAGAGCCTTGATCGCGGATTCGGGAACAAATTCGCTGTCCTCGCCGTCCCGCAGGGTCCGGGACTTTCCCTTGCGCCGGGTCACATGAAGGCGGCGGCCATCCTGGTCCTCAAGCACGCCGCCCACCCGCAGGCGGCCGTAGGAATGGCGGAAATCATCCGGGGTCCGGACCGGAAATCCGTACAGAAGAGAAATCAGCGCACGCAGGGCCGAGCTTTTACCGGCCTCATTAGAACCATACACCAGATGGAGGCCGGCGGGAGCAAGGCAGAGCCGGGTATCGCTGAACGGCCCCACAGCCTTCAGGCGCAGTTCACGCAGCCTCACGGTTCCTCCTCCGGACGCAGCCGCTGCCGCAAAAGGCCCTCGGCCCGGGACAGCAGGCTCCGGAATTCATCCCCGCCGCCGTGGTCATCGCCTGTTCCGGGCATCAGACCCGCGTCCATGAGCGCTTCCGCCGGCAGGCGGCTCCGGAATTCCCGCCACCGGGCCTCCAGACGGTCTCGGGTTGCGCCCGGAAGAGCCGCCGCCGCCATGATCTGCCGCACTTCGGCCAGGGGGCCGGAAACAGCGTCCCCGGCGGCTGCCGGAAGGCGGGTATCAAGGCGCAGGTCCGTGATCCAGAGGCGGCCGCCCGAGAGATCTGCGGCATCGGCCCGGATCTGGGCCAGCCATCGTTCCGGGTCACCGGACAGATCCGCGTGGGACAAGGTCTCCCCCGTAAGATAGAGCCGCAGGGCTGCGGGGATATCGTTCTCCGGTTCGGGGGGGGATTGCCGGTGCCATCCCTTTGCCCCACCAGATTCGTGGAGACGGGAAAGCCTGTCCGGCAGGGCCGTCCGGATCAGATCAGCAGCGGCGGCGCCATCCGCAGCAGCGGACAGATCAATGGACGCCCGGCCCCAGCGAAAGACATCCAGGGGGTGAAACCGCAGATCAGTGGCGGGATCCGGGGGATGAGGGCCGGAAATCCGGAGAGAACAGCACCCCTTGGGGCCGTCTTCGCGCACATGGCGCCCCTGAATATTGCCGGGATACACGACCAGGGGATCGACATGGACGATCTCCCTCCGGTGGACATGCCCCAGCGCCCAGTACTGATAGCCCCTGGCGGCCAGATCATTGATATCACAAGGCGCATAGGGGGCGTGACCGGGACGTCCGGAAAGGGCCGTATGGAGCAGACCGATATTGAAATATCCGTCCAGAGCCGGGGGAAAACCGGCGGCCAGGTTTTCCGTAACGGCGGCCCGGGCGAATCCCCGTCCATGGACCGCGACGCCCAGGTCATCGTATCGTACGGTTTCCGGGCGTTTTACATCAAAGACATGCATATTGCCCGGCAGGCGCAGGGACCGGGTCATGCGTCCGGCCGCGTCGTGATTGCCCGAAACCAGGGCCGCCCGCACCCCCGCCTCCCCGAGCCGGGCCATGCGTTTCGCGAACCACAGTCCGGTATGATAATCCCGCCAGTCGCCGTCAAAAACATCCCCGGCGATGAGCAGCAGGTCGGCGGGCAGGGCAACCGCCAGATCAATCAGGCGGTCCACGGCCCGGCGCACCGCGTCTTCCATGGCATGAAGGGGCGCATCCCCGGCCGTATCCAGATGATGCAGGGGGCTGTCGATATGCAGGTCGGCGGCGTGAAGAATGAGGGGCATATGCTTACCCTGATACCTTACCCGGTCCTTCCGCTGGACGTCCGCACCTTCCCCGATTTCCACCAGAAGGCGCATGATACCGCGCTCGTTGGATCATGGCTGGTCTTTCGACGGAGAATATAAATTCAGATCAGGCGGCCGGAACCAGGCGCTACCTGATCACACTTTTATGGAGCCAGCCGATGCTCCCCCTGGCGTCCCGCACCAGGTGCCATTCACCACGGGTGCGAATGACGGGAAAGCGGGTTCCCCTGGGCGTGATATACTTGACTTCGTGATTCAGTCCGGGGCCCCGGCGCAGATTGGCCCGCTTGGTGGTCACCACTTCCCTGGGCATTGATTCCCCGGGCTCCGGCGCACCGGTTTTTTCGGCCGCCGGAATTTTCCCGGCGGTGCGCGCGCCCCCCACGGGCTTGACGTATTTGGTGGGAAGCCAGCCTGCGGAACCGTCGCTCATCCGGATTTTCAGCCAGCCCCGGGGGGACCAGCCCAATAACGGGTATTCTTCCCCGATCAGTCCCTGGCCCTTGACCGGAGACTGGATATCCGGACGTTCATGGATGGTCACCACATCCCGGTACACGGATACGGAACGGGTCGAGGTCCGGCCATTCCGCGCAGCAGCGGACGCCTTAATGACAACGGCATTCCCCTTGCGAAAGGCGGATGCCCCGGCGCCCGATCCGGATGCCGGGACCGGCCGGGACGCGGATGCCGCCCTCGCGGGGGAGGCTGCGGGACGGGGCGTTTCCGCCGAGGCGGCATCCGGCGGGACAGATGTTGCAGGCCGTGCCGGTTTCCATCCTGTATCTGGATCTGTATCTGGTCCGGCGCCTGGCCCCGCCTTCGGCGCGGCGGACGGACCGGAGATATCGCCAGGATCGGACGCCCCGCTGAATTCCAGCGGCGGAAGCGCTGCTTCGGATCCGGCGGACGACGGGCGGCGGAAGGTATCCAGCCGGCCCTGATCATAGGCGGCGTAAGCGGAATGCAGGGTCCGGTCCCATTCGGCGAACCGTTCCCTGAGCATGGCGGACAGGGCTGCGGCCCCCAGCGAACGGGGTGAGGCGGGCAATTCGTCCATTCCGGCGGACTGCCATACCCGGTGGCGGGCCTTGGCCAGCTCCAGGGCCCGCATGAAATAATCCCGCTCCACCTGAAGGCGGTTGGTTTCCCTCCGGATTTCGGTCAGCTCACGGCTCAGATCTTCCACTCTCGTTTTGGTGGGTACACGGGTCTCGGTTTTGCGGGGACGGTATCTTCCGGATTCCCGCAGGGCCTCGCGAGCCAGGTCTTCCCGTTTACGGGCCAGGTGAACCTGGACCACGGCGGCCTGGTCCGCCAGATCCGGCGGCGCCACCGGAACGGACGCCAGCTCCATGGCGAGCGTCATGCCCGCGTTCCACCATTCGCCGCCGGCCTCCCCGCCCGCTTCCGCCGTCATCAGCCGGACCAGTTTCCTGCGGGCCGCTGTCAGCCGCGTATTCACGGGACGCGCTCCCATCCCCGGATTTTCCCGGAAGGTCAGGGCCAGAAATTCCAGTCCGCGCGGCGCCAGCGGCGTTTCGGGATAAAGATCGGCCTCGGAATCCGAGGACAGAACCGGTATCATGCGCACATCTTCCCGCGCTGACCGCCCCAGAAGCACGGCCAGCTCAGTACGGGCGGGCGCCAGTTCCCGGGACATCCGCCACAGATCCCGGTTGTGCGCGATCAACTGGGCCCGCGCCGCACCCCAGTTTTGTCCTGGATCAGCGATTTCGCCCAGTTTCAGCGTGTTCAGGGCCTCTTCCCCCCGGTCAAGAGCCCGCCGGATATCCGGCAGCAGGGTTTCGGCCATGGCGGCGCGGTACACGGTTTCGCGGGCCCGCAGCAACAGATTGTGGAAAGCCCTGTCCCGTCGCCCGGCCGGTCCGTCCATTTGAGGAGCGCCACGGGCCATGCTGTAATCCAGCACATCCCAGAGGGCCGCAATATCGCGCATCCGCAATTCCCGGGGAGAGGTGCCCAGAGCCGGGGCCGTATCGGCCGCCGGGGCCGGGTATCCGGCCGCCGCCGCCAACCGCTTCAGGGATTCAAACCGCCCGTCCGCCGGAACCAGAACGGCCCGGTTCAGCCGGTCTTCCTCGGCGTCCAGCCCGCGCAACACGGCCACGGCCATGACATCGTACAGGGACAGAGGACCGGAAAAAGCGGCCGCCGGATCGGCGGCCGCCCCACGGCCGCCCACGCCCTGTTCCGGTCCGGATACGGCGGGTCCGGATACGGCGGGTTCGGGCTCCGGCGTGCGGGCCAGGCATCCGGTCAGGAGTACGGGACAGAAAACGAAAAAAAGAAAAATAATGCCCGAACGGCGGAAGCCGGAACGATGACGAGACAGGGGAAAGAGGTGGCGCATGGAATCAGTTCCTTTCTCCGGTGGAAATTTTCCTCATTATGTTCATGGCCGTCCGCGCACTTCGCCGGGGACGGATATCCGATGCAATACAGACGGAAATCCTGCGGCGGTGAGATCCGGCGCATCCGGAATCATCGCGGGATTCGGACGCCACTGACCGGGCTCCTTTACAGGAAAAGGCGGAAAATACCGCCGCCTGAGCTTGCGTTTTCGTTTCAAATGTTCAAATTGGTTAATCACAAGCCTTTCGGCCTGTCAATTGATTCCACCGCAGCATCGTCATGAAAGTGAAGCCGGATGATCCATGCCACGGGCTCGAAAAAATTCAATATAAAAATCATCAACGACAAAATAATTTTAAACGGTGAACGGGCGGGCATCCGGGAATCCGGCGTTCTGGAAAACGTGGATGACCGGGCCGTCTACGAAGTGATTCAGGTAAAAAACGGCGCCCCCCTTTTCTTGCAGGCCCATATTGACCGGATGCGGCAATCCACCGCCGTCTGCGGGCGGCCCCTGCGCCGGTCGGATGCAGCAATTCAGGACGATATCCGCCGTTTGATGGAATGGGCACCCCGCCCCCGCATCAATGTGAAGCTCATGTTGCGCCGCATTCAGGGCCGGGATCTCTTTTTTGTTTTTCAGATCGTGAGCCGCTATCCGGAACCGGGACTCTACGAAACGGGCGTGCCGGTGATCCTGTTTTCCGGCGAACGGGACGCCCCCCAGGTAAAGTCCGTCAAAAACGCCCTGCGAAACCGCGTTGCAGCGGAACTGGAAAAAACCGGGGCATGGGAGGCCCTGCTGGTGAACCGCGAGGGATTCATCACCGAAGGAAGCCGCTCCAACGTATTTTTTTCGGACGGCAAGGGCCTGGTCACCCCGCCTTCGGGAACGGTGCTCATAGGCGTCACCCGGAAATACGTGATGGCGGCCTGCCGCCGGACCGGAATCGACGTAAGGGAGCGGCCGGTGCATTCATCGGAGTTGTCATCGGGATTTTCCGGAATGTTTCTGACGGGAACCAGCATTGACGTACTGCCGGTGGCCCGGGTGGACGAAAAGGAAACAGGTTCGGCACGGGATGAGATCATCCGCCGGGCGGCGGAGGCGTATCGGGAAGAGGTGACGCGGTATATCGGGGATTTTGCATACCGGGAAAAAACGGCCGCCGGATGACAGGTGTTCCCACCCATCAAACAGCGGCCTCAAACAGCTTTGGTCCGGTCTCCTCAAGAAATTCAATTCTCACCGGTTGAACCGGCGGTCCGAATCGAAAGATGGAATGCCGATTTGGCCGCCGCATCCTGAGGGGTTTGGATTTTATCGGATCCGCCGGCGATGATTTTCATGCAGATGATCTCTCATTTACTGCGATTCCGATATGATCCGAAGAGAGGAGATGATGTCCGCCAGGTCTATGATTTTGGGGTCGGTCACAACCACATCTATGGCATCAAGGTTGGCCTGTTCCACTGTTATCCCCGCCATGAATTTAAGGCCGTCAATGACATGTGACAGCTCGGGGATGTATTTAATGGCCCAGTAACCGGAATTGCTGAAGTTAGCGCCCGCCTGACCGACAAATAATTCCAGTTGAGAATCATTGTCAATATCAATAAAAACAGGAGCCTGATAATTACCGGAGAAGCCGCTGGCAAGCACCCGGTCACCGAAACCGCCGCTTTCCTGCCCCAGGAAATACACAATATTTGTCTGGCCTCCCACAACAAAATCATCCAGTTCATCACCGTTAATATCTGCCAGAGCAGGCGCAGCTAGTTCATCAGATGATACCACGGTTTTACCGTTAAATGGATCGGTCGCCGGGGTCTGAAATTCTCTTATGCCGCCACTGAAGCTTGCTGTACCCCGATAATATTTTGTCGTGCCGTTGTCCAGGCCAATAAGCGCATCATCTATACCATCTTTATTGACATCATAAAATGCGGGAGTGATGATGGTATGAGAACCCATATTAAATCCCGGGAAAGAAAGAACACCAGCATCAGTTAAAGATGGAGATGGATCATCCTTGTACTCATACACCTTAAACTCATTTCCATCGAATTCACAGACCACGATATCCTTGTAGTTTTCAGTATCTTCCACTATATCTGCTGCCGCTATCCGCACCAGATCGCTGAATGACACGCCATCAAAGGGATTTTCCGTGCCCGTGACTTTAACAAAATCCGGAGCTGCTGCGGTGCCATCATTGCGAAAATAATCTATTCTCTTGTTCCTTCCGACAAAGGCATCCAGATCGCCGTCCCCATCATAGTCCAGAAACGCGAAGCTTTTATGATCCGTTCCCAGCTCGGTATCGCTGAATGGTGTTTCCGAAATGCTGAGATACTTCTCAAAATTTGTTGCGTCAGCTGTCATTACGAGTCCAAAAACGCCTGCCAGAACACCCGCTAAAACCATATGCTTTTTCATGGTGTCTCCTTCGAAAAATGAGAAAGCCAAACAATTGATAACCAAAGATATGCTGTTCAGGATTGAGATATGCGGTTTGAATCCCAGGGTCAAGCCTGCAGCAGTTTTTTTGGGGCGGATTTCCCGTCCGGCGGCCGATAACGGGCGCCGGACGGAAAATCTGGATCTGTCTTTGTGGCTAAAACACCTCCCGCCACCACATTTCCACAATGGTGGGATCGCCCAGTGTCTGGTACTCGGTGGCCCTCACCTCGTTATTCCATTTATCGCCGCCGATCACGTTCAGGTCACCGCCGAATTCGGTGGGAGCGCCCGCTGCAGTCTTGTAGAACAGATGCTCATCCTGGACCACCGGCGCTGACCGGATGCCGCCGGTGCTGAATTTAAAGCCCTGATCCTCGCCGGACTCCACCCAGCCCTTTTCCTGGTCCAGGATATAGATATTGCCGCCGCTATCCGGATCGGACGGATCGCCGGCCATATCACAGGGATCTTCGGTATCGGAAGTGGTCGTGCCAAAATAAATCTTGCCCGCCGCGGCATAGGCGGAAGCAAAGACCCGTTCTCCCGCGTCCATCTCAAAATTCCATATCTGGGTGGCGGAGCCGCAGCCGCTGGAGACCGTGTCTTTATACGCGTAGAAATTATACCTGGTGGAATCATCGCCATCCACGAAGCGGGGACTGTCGCCCGTGCCCCAGAACACCGTTACACTCGAGAGTTCTGCCACGGATTTACCGGCTTCCTCCGCTTCGGTCTGGCTGGCGATATTCACCACCACCGTGGGCGCCGCATAAATGGGCTGCGGGTTACTCACATCGGAATTGATCACGCAGTCGTTTCCGTCCGGCAGGTCCACTTTATACATATAGCCCGCTGATGTGCCGACATAAAGAAAATCGGCGTTCCCGTCCTGCCCCACGCCTTCGGAGTTGGTATAATCCACCAGAGCCGGCTGTCCGCTGGGGACGCCGCCGCAACCGGCGCTTTCCGAATCCAGGAAGATTTGTTTATGGAGCATTCCGCTGGCGATATCAATCATGAAGATACTGGGATAACAGTTTATATCCGACGCGCAATCGCCCGTACAGCCGGAGTTGGTATTGTGATCGGTGGCGCCCGATACAAAAAAGGCGTACCATTTATTGTTCACCATACCGATGGCGGGTGACGATTCACTGTTGATCAGGAAGGGATGACCGTATTCCCAAAGCAGTTTCGGGTCAGTCGGCGTGGTCACGTCCAGCGCAAAGACGGTATCCCCCCCGCCCCCCTCGGCGCAGATGACCACGGATTTCCACGCGCCGTTGATATAGACCTCGGCCACGGACGGGGAGGCATCCACGCGGGCGATGGGCGAACTGGCCGTATTCCTGTAGTTATTCTTCAGCCGCGGCATGAGATTTCCGGGAATGAAGGCCCATAGTTCGGAGCCGTCACCGTAATCCGCTGTGCCGGAAGTCTCTCCGGACCATTTGAAATATCCCCTGTATTCGGTAAACTCTGTCTTTGGATTATCGGCGTCAAAATCCTCGGCTTTGGGATCATCGGCGTTAGCGGGATTATACCAGGTGAAGGTGCCGCCGTTGAAGGCATGGAGCATGCCGTCCGCCGCACCGGCGAATACCACGGTTTTGCGGTATTTATTGTCTTCAAGAAATGCATCATACTGATCACGCACGGCGGTCTCGCCCATGGTCCAGTACCAGTACGGCTTGCCCGGTGCGGTCAGCGCCGCCGGCGTGGAATGATCAATGGCGCCGAGTATCCAGTCCCTGGAGGTGCTGGTTCCTCTTTTGTTTCCCTTTATATAGCTGACCAGCTCGCTCACATCAGCGTTATCGACCGCATTGTCCCCCGTGATATCATCCACGAAGTATTTACCATCCGCTCCCTGCCGTTGTTCATCCGTGAGATTCAATATCTCCTTGCTGACATTCGCGGTGGCGAAATCCTCCATTGAGGCCGACTGAGAGGCTTCCACATAGGAAGCCAGAACAGAAGCGTTATATGAGTGGGAATCCACGTATCTCAGATAAAAAATTTCCCCCGTATAGCGGTCAAAATAACCTTCTCCGCCCTTGTTTCCATCAAGCTGGTGAGAGGTGTCATCCTGGAATATTTCATCACCGATCTTGATGGTCAGGGTGCCCGGGAGAATCATTTTTCCAGCGCCCAGCCCCACGGAAAGCCCCGTGACCGGATTGCTAAAGCCGACTTTGCCGATCTTTTTATCCGTCACGGTTGTCTGGGAACCGGGCTTGGCGAATTTGATCTTGCGGCTGGAGGCTTTTTTCAGCACCTTTCCCGCGTTCCACTGTACGGCTTCATCCGTCTTGCCGGGATCGGCCGGGTCATAGGTGCGGGTGGCGACCAGATGGCCCCGCAGGGTAATGTCTTTCCAGCTGGCGGCCGGGGTTTCATACGCGGCGGAATAAACCATATTGGCCAATACAACGGGAGAAGAACGGGAAAAAATGGCATTCATCGCCGCGTCGGCCTCCAGTTCCACGTCAATAACGCGGGGCACCTGGTTTCCGGGCTCGCTGGCAATGCAGTCTTCCACATCGCTGCTCAGTTCCGTCCGCCAGACCAGTTTATCGCCGACCTGGCCCAAAGCCCCGAAATCAACATAACCGGATCGGTAGGTATAGCGGGGATTTCCCGGCACCCAGGTGTCTTTGAGATTATTGCTCTGATCCAATATATTTCCGTCTTTATCCGTCTCAAATACCTGATACCAATCAATTTTCACCCAGGAATCTTCCGTGGCACCGCCATCCAGCGCGACCCAGTAATCAATATTGGCTTCGGAACAGGGAATATCGTCAATGACGTTCATGGTGATATAGGTGAACATGGCCCCTTTCTGCGTGGGGGTGATGGCGTTCTCTTCCGTCAGGGTCGCCATGCCCTTGAGATCTAGCTGGATGCGGAACACCATGTCTTCAAGATCGGTGTCGCCCCATCCCCCCAAGTCCTCCCAGCCAAGAATCCACTCGTCCTGTCTGTCTTTGGGGGCACCAATGATCAGACGCTCAATGGTGGCATTGTGCTGAAGGGGGATATCCACCTCGTCCTTGTCCGACATGACAATGCCATAATGTTCCGCCAGCCGCTGGACAGCCGTCCCTCCCAGCCAGCCGCCATCAATCACCCATTTGCCGCCGCCCTGTTCTCCCAGATTAAAACGCTTAAACGCTTTCAGATGGGTTTCCGAATCTTTCGGCGTCACCTTCATATAAGACGGTTTATATTTATATTCTGTCTTGCTTTTTGCCTTTGTCACCGGAGAAAAGGTAACGTCGAGATCCTCCAGACCGTCGGCCCCATTAACCGGATTCACCCAATAGTCCTTCTCGTCGTCCCTTCCTTTCCTGTCGGGATATGGATATGGCGCGTGGCGTTCGCGATCATACACGGGGAAGTCGGGATTTTTGGCGCAGTCGTCCCATGTCCAGCAAAGCGCCGCTTCCGCCACTGCTCTGGATGTGTAATAGCCGTCAGAATCCGGCTCGGTACTCTCCACCTGGACAAACCAGTTGCCACTCGTTTTTCCTGCGGCTTCACGAATAGCTGTTTCCGTGCAGGTCATACGAGTGGCCTCGTCCTTGAACCTTCCGCCGCCACTCGTGTCATATTTGGCCAGCCCTCCCGCAAGGGCCTTATTCACCAGTTTCTCCGTAAGAACCTCCCGCGCCGTCTTGCCGGAAGACGGGAAATGGCAGCCCAACAGGTCGGATTTATTCTTCCAGCGATCCTTGAAAAAACCTTCGACCACTTTTTTTGCGGCGTCCTTTCGATCATTTTCGGTGGCGCCGCTCTTGAAGCAGGAGGAATCCCGCCACAAGAGATCATAGATGGCGAATGTTGCTTTATTGTATATTTTTCCATCCTTGGTAATGCCTTTCGGGTATTTCAAATAGCTCTTCACATTCCTCGCATTTTCATTCCTATCCTCTCTCACAAAAGCGGCTTTATCGGCGTTATACCTCGTCTTCACATCATCGGGGCCCGGACCGTAGGACCAGTAAAACTGATATTTGTTGTTCTTATCGTTGGTGCTGTTATATGCCTTTTTGGAAAAATACCGTCCTCTTGTATGGTCCCTGTCGTACCACCGGCCGTTGGCAATCAGGAAAAAAACGATCTCGGTGCCGGCGTCCATTTCAATGCAGCCATCGGTAATACATTTGCGCATATCCTTAGGATCCACCCCGTCCTTTCCATCCGTCACAAAGGGCAAGCCTGTTCCATCGTCATATTTTTCAAGATTCTCCTCACTGCTCAAGTCCGACGAGGTGAGTTTATGACCGTCTATTCCATAAGATTTCTTGTCATCGGAATCTGCATCAAAAACCCCCCCGGGGGTTGCGTCGTCGTTTATATGAACAAAAATCGGATGCAGGATGGGGTCTTTTCCTGCATCTGTAAGAGCTTTGTCGGCGTCAATCAGCGCCTTCCAGTCGATGCTGCCGTCTTCATTGGTGGCAAAGGGCTTGAGTCTGCTGTCCAGAGCCCAGCCAAAGTCGGATCTAAAACCGGCCCCTTCATAGATATAGGTGGCCCACACCCGCTGGCGGGCCGGGATGGTGATATGGCTAAGATCAATGCGGTCCTTGCTGGCGGGCAGGGAAATCTTGCCGTCGTCATCCACCAGGGCATTGTTCATCTCGAATTCAGATTCCGCAAAGGTGCCGCCGTAATCAAAAGTGGTGCCGTTGGCGCACCCGATGACCGCGCTTGTCGCTCCTGCACCCGAGGCCGTTGCGCAGATCAGGAAAACGCCTCCCAGCAATCCGCCCAGAAACCGTCTGCATCCCGTCGCGTTATTTTTCATGACGTGCCTCCTTCTCTCATCAAGGGAATGGATCATCGTTTTCTGTATGTTCATTGATAACCGTCCTTATATCTGCTGATTCATGCCGCCGCCCGCTCCGGCCACAGCCACGGCGCCCACATCGTCGGAATTGAAATTCTTTCCGCTGCCGCCGCCGTACTGGGCGCTCTGGCCCTGGTCGCTTACAGTGAGCGTATTCACGCCCGAGGCCTGCTGTCCGATCCCTATTTCCACCGTGGCGCGCCCGCCGTCCGCGGCCGTGGCGAAAGATTGCAGCACAAAGACGCCGTCGGTATCGTTGGCGGGACCGCCGCCGTCATTATTATTGGCGAGGGTGACCGTATATTGAAATTTGCCTTCATTCCCGAAATTGCGGGTGGGAATGATAACAACGGGATTATTTGCCGTGGCCCCGGCAATCTGCGTCTGCCAGTTGTCAAGATTGCCCGCCATCAGGGCCCTGCCGTGCTCCAGGCCTGCTTCCGCAGCGTAGAATACCGATTGCCGCTGACGGTGGATGCTGGAAAGCAGAATATCCAGGTTGGAGGTGGAAATGGCCGCAATGCCGATGACCGTCAGCACGATGAGCAGCAGCATGGATATGACCAGCACGGCCCCGTTTTCCGCCCCCTGAATACGATCGTTTTTTATTTCTGATGATTTTGTTTTTATCATTAATACCCCCTTTGTGTTCGCCTTGACATTTCGTTTTTCAGGGCGCGGGCATTCAGTTCCCCATATTCCGCACCTTGATGTCCTGGGTGAGTAGCCGTCTGCGGAAATGATCGGGCGAGCCGCCCGGGTTATTGTCCTCCACCGCCGGCCGCGCCTCGGCAACCAGTTCCTTATATTCCCTGTCCGTACGCACCAGAATGCTGACACGGACGACGGCGATGTCATCAAGTTTATTGTCATCGGCGGTATTGCCGTCATCACCCCTGAGATCCACAGAATTGATGCAGTCACCGTTTGCCGCGCAAGGCTTTGTCGTCAAATCAAGCTTTTTATCATTGTCGAAATCCCCGAATATGGCGAATTGCAGATCCTCCACATTTTCCGCCAGAGGCTGGGGGCCTCCGCCTCCCGTCTCGTCCCGGACCAGTACCCCTTTGGCGTTAATATAATACCGGATGGTGGGAGCCAGGACATCATTATAAAAGGTGATATTGCTGCCAAGGCCGAACGAGCTGACCACATTGGCCGTCGTGGTGCCCGATCCGCCGTCATAAGGCACCGCCAGAAACTGATTGCTCCCCCCGACAAGCTGTGACACGCGGAAAACAGCGGAAGCAGTTCCGTCGGGTGATCGCAATTGGATCTCAAGCCCCTGCCCATTATAATCACTAGTGTACGTTGTTCCGTCGCAATAGCATCCGCTGGTCCAGGCCCCCGTGAAACCCGTCGTTAAAATGACAACCGGATCTCCGTCGGAAATATTATTGGCGGCGGTACTCAGCGCCGGCAACTGGTCGCAGTAATTATAGCCGCCTGGACTTCCGCCATCGTCACAGGGGGAATTTTCGGGATTCTGGTAGACGATCCGCAGCACATCAGAGCCGCCAGGCCCGCCGGCATTATCAAATTCTATCCCGTACACCCGCCCGGTGGGCGTATCCATGCCCTTGACCCCGGCGCCGGCCATGCGTATATCCCGCTCCAGAAAGAGCATGGCGGCCCTGGCTTCCTGCTGCATGACGGAAATGCTGTCCTGGACCACATAGGATTCCCGGCTGGTGGAAAAAACGCCCAATACCGGCAGCAGGATGAACATGAAAATACCAACAGCGACGACCAGTTCGAGCAGGGAGAATCCCTGTTCTTTTATCACAGGCAATAACCGTGTTTTCATGAAATCATCCTCCCTCCCCGCCAGTGTCGTTATTGAACAGCACGGTACTGGATTTATGGATCCGTTTTTTCCCGTTGGCGTCCAGCCAGGAGACTTTGACTTCCAGGCTTGCCGTATTGGCCAGATCGTCAGGCCCCTTCCCCTTGGTCGTCACCATGGTGTAATAAAACCCGGAACTCGGCTCCATGCCGGAATATACGGCATCTTTTCCACTAAATGTAATATACTCCGTCTTACTGATCACCTTATCAAGGGAAATGCCCTTCATTCCCTCAATTTCTCTCGCGATCAGGGTATTGGCGATGGTCAGTTCCTTGCCAAAATAATTTCCGTTAATGGCCACTATCTGCATTCCCGCCACCCCCAGAAGCCCGATGGCCAAAATCACCGTGGCGATCATCAGTTCCAGCAGGGTGAACCCGCCTTCATTTCCCCGCCGTTTCCGTATCATCTCTTTGTTCATACGCCCTCCTTTCCGCCGTCGTCCATCAACAGGACCGAATTCATGAATTGGGCGGATCCCACCCGCTTGCGGTGCCGTCATAATTTTTAAAAAGCCTGACCCTTCCCGTGGCGGTGACGGTGCCGACGGAAAAGGTTTCCTTGTCATTTTTCAGGTAGACCGTGCCGGCGATGGCCGTACCGTTGGCGTTGAACTCCAGGTGATGCCCGCCGTAAGTGGTGTTATCGGAAGGAGAACTCAGTCCCGGCCGGGATCCCGCATTGGAGCCGTATTCGATATCATTGTCATTATATTTTTTTTTCAGATTCACGGACGTCACCACCACATCATCTCCCGTGCCGATAGTGTCATCGGGCCCGGCATGCGACACGGTATAGGAATTATTGTTCACGTCGAAATCAATGGCGTAGTCGCGCGCTTCCTTAAATGCGCGCATCCGCGCCGTCTGCATATTCATATACAGTTCCCGGGCCGCATTTTTCAGACGCCCTCTCTTGATGGCGCGGGAAAAACTAGGGAAGGCCAATGTGGCCAGAATTCCCACAATGGCCACGACAATAAGGACTTCGATCAGCGTGAAGCCGTTTTTATCGCTGTTTATCCGTGTCATATGTCCATTCCTTTTCCAAAAGCGCTTGTCCATTTGGGAGATGCATCCACTGCATGATAAGTCCAAATGCAAATCGCAGGCCAAGTTTCGTTACCCGAATCCGGCCGGGCCTGGTCCGATTTCGGGAAGCGGCTATTAACTTTTTTTATTTTTCCGGACCTAACCGAAAATAATTATAGCCCATGACAAATTTTGGCGGCCCTGTGCAAAGGGCCGCCAAATTCTCCCGTTTTCCATATGGACGGGAAAATGACGCTCACGACTGCAACCGGAACGCCTCATCGGCAAGCCCCCTTCTCTCATGCCTTGCGTCCGCAAATCATCACGCGGTCATGTCCGGCGTCATCCTTGCGGATCCGGATATTCTCCCAGCCAATATTCCTCCGCGCAAGCGCCCGCAGACGCTCTCCCTGGTCCGACCCCATTTCCATGATCAGGCAGCCGCCCGCCTTCAGTCGCGGGACCGCCTGGTGAAGGATCCGGCGGGCCGGGGCCATGCCGTCCGGACCGCCGTCAAGAGCCCTGCGGGGTTCAAAGTCCCGCACATCCGGCATCAGGGAATCCAGATCCGCGCGGGGAATATAGGGCGGGTTGGACACGATCATATCAAAAACCGGCCGGGGCGCGAGGGCCGTGAGCCAATCCATTTTAACCCAGAAAATATTTTCTGAAACCACCCTGTGTCCGGGGGCGTCCTCCTTATCGCGTCCTCCGGTCGCCTTCCCGTTCGCCGCCGCCTGGCAAAGCGCCCCGAAAGACCGGTCCAGGCCCAAATAAAAATGTCCCGGCCGCTGCGTGGCCAGGGCAAGGAGAATGGCACCGGATCCGGTGCCGGCATCCATGACCCGCCATCTCTTCCGGTCTGCGGCGGGCAGGATTTCCAGCGCGATATCCACGAGTATTTCGGTTTCCGGCCGCGGAATCAGGACATCCGGCCCCACGGCAAGATCCAGATGGCGAAACCCCTTGAAACCGGTGATATAGGCCACCGGTTCATGCCGCGCCCGCCGGCGGATAACGGCTTTATAGGCGGCCAGCTCCCCCGGGTTGAGCGGCTGATCATGACGCAGATACAGATCAATCCGTTTCACACCGAGGCTGTGGGCCAAAAGGATTTCGGCGGAGGGACGCGGCTGATCCACGCCGCGCTGTTCAAAATAGCCGGTGGTCCATTTCAGGGTTTCCAGAATTGTCCAGACGGGAGAAGAAGGCATGGGGAAAATGCGGCCGAAAACCGACGGAGCGGATACAACCGCGCGGGATTCTATCCGCTTTGGCGAAGGGATTCAGCCTGGTAATGGGTAACCAGCTCATCAATGATCATATCCATATCGCCGGTCAGAATCTGATCCAGTTTGTACAGGGTGAGGCCGATGCGGTGATCACTGACCCGGCCCTGGGGAAAATTATAGGTGCGGATGCGCCCGCTGCGATCACCCGTCCCCACCTGGCTTTTACGTTCCCGGGATATTTTCTCGTTCTGTTCCCGCTGCATCTGGTCCAGCAGACGGGCCCGCAATACTTTCAACGCCTTGGCCCTGTTTTTATGCTGGCTTTTTTCGTCCTGGCAGGTCACCACCAGGCTGGTGGGTAAATGGGTAATCCGCACCGCCGAATCGGTCGTATTCACCGATTGACCGCCGGGGCCGGTGGACCGGTAGACATCTATTTTGAGTTCAGAGGGGTCAATGCTGACTTCCACATCTTCGGCCTCCGGCAATACGGCCACCGTGACGGCGGAGGTATGGATGCGGCCCTGCGCCTCGGTTTCGGGTACCCGCTGGACCCGGTGCGTGCCGCTTTCAAACTTCAACCGGCTGTAAGCGCCCCTGCCGCTGATCATCACGATGATTTCCTTCATCCCGCCGGCGCCGGTCGGGTGATGGGTCATGACATCCATTTTCCATCCGCAATTTTCGGCGTAACGGGTATACATGCGGTATAGATCCGCCGCGAAAAGGGCGGCTTCGTCCCCCCCGGTTCCCGCACGGATTTCCAGCAGCACATTTTTATCATCATTGGGATCCCCGGGAATTAAAAGCTGCTTGAGATCAGCCTCCAGCATCCCTCTTTTTTCCGCGAGGAACGCAATTTCTTCCCGGGCCAGCTCCCTGAGTTCCGGATCCTCTTCTCTCAAGAACGCTTCATTATCTTCCAGATCCCGCAGCACATCCCGGTATTCCCGAAAAACGTCCACAATCTTGCTCAGTTCGCCGTGCTCGCGGGCGTATTTCTGGAACGCCTCCCGGTCTTTCATTATTTCGGGGTCACTGAGAAGCGCTTCCACCTGGCGGAAACGCTCTTCAACGCCTTGCAGTTTGTCCAGCATGAGAGATCAGAACCTGTCGCGGAAAATGAAAAACACGGGGGATAGGGGCATCAGGCATTTTGTTGCTGCTGAAACCTGGCGTATTTCTGGCGGAAACGTTCAATACGGCCGGCCGTATCCACCAGTTTCTGTTTGCCGGTATAGAACGGATGACACTGGGAGCAGATTTCCACGGAAATATCCTGTTTGGTGGAACCGGCCGTCATTTCATATCCGCATGCGCATTTGATCCGGCTGGGGCCGAATTCCGGATGAATTTTGTCTTTCATGATGGGGTTTTCTCCTTGGTGATAATCTCTTTCGTCCGACCGCATATCGGACGTTCAGGTATTCATGGAATCCAGAAATTCTTTATTATCATACGTTCCCTGCATTTTTTCAAGCAAAAATTCCATGCTGTCCACCGGACTCAAGGAAGACAGAAGCTTCCGCAGAATCCAGACCCGGTTGAGGGAACTCTGATCCAGAAGCAGCTCTTCCTTGCGGGTGCCGGATTTCTTGATATCAATGGCCGGGAAGGTCCGTTTGTCCGCCAGCCGGCGATCCAGTTGAAGCTCCATATTGCCGGTGCCTTTGAATTCCTCGAAAATCACTTCGTCCATCCGGCTGCCGGTATCAATAAGAGCGGTGGCCATAATGGTCAGGCTGCCGCCTTCTTCGATATTCCGGGCCGCGCCGAAAAAGCGTTTGGGGCGCTGCAAGGCATTGGAATCCACACCGCCGGAAAGAATCTTGCCGGACGGAGGCACCACCGAATTATAAGCCCGGGCCAAACGGGTGATGCTGTCGAGCAGAATCACCACATTCCGCTTGTGCTCCACCAGACGCTTGGCCTTGTCGATCACCATTTCCGCCACCTGCACATGGCGCTCCGCCGGCTCATCGAACGTAGAGCTGATCACTTCCCCGCGCACGGAGCGCTCCATATCCGTCACTTCTTCGGGCCGCTCGTCAATGAGCAGAACAAAGAGCTCAATATCTTTATGATTGGTGGTGATGGCGTTGGCGATGGTCTGAAGCAGCATGGTCTTGCCCGACCGGGGCGGGGATACGACGAGGCCGCGTTGACCGAACCCGATGGGGGTCAGCAGATCCATGATGCGGGTGGAAAAATTTTCCGGATCGAATTCCAGATTGATTTTCCGTTCCGGATACAGGGGCGTGAGGTTGTCAAACAGAATTTTTTCCCGCGAGACTTCCGGATCTTCGTAATTGATGGCTTCCACCTTCAAGAGAGCGAAATACCGTTCGTTTTCCTTGGGCTGCCGGATCTGGCCCGACACCGTATCACCGGTCCGCAGATTGAAACGGCGAATCTGGGACGGTGAGACATAGATATCGTCCGGACCCGGAAGATAATTACAGGCGGGAGAACGCAGAAACCCGAATCCATCCGGCAGGATTTCAAGGGTTCCCTCCCCGTAAATCAGTCCGTTTTTTTCGATCTGTGCCTGCAAAAGGGCGAAAATCAGTTCCTGTTTTCGCAACCCTGCAGCACCCTCAATGCGGAAATCTTTCGCCAGAGCCGTCAGCTCATTGATTTTTTTGGCCTTGAGTTCGGATACATTCATTTTCACGGTCACTCCAACTCATTAGAATAAAAGAAGAATAAAAAAATATGATAAAAAAATAACGAATCCCGTTCTCATCCGTCATTTTTATTGGCCCGCTCTTCCATCCGGCCGCACGACTATTCAATCGTATTTAATCCTGCTTCAGCTAGTGCATCCACTACGCCCGAGGCTGATATACGGACAAGCCCGGAATTATCGACTAAGCAAAGCTTAAGGTTTTCAATCATATTTGCGTCGATTTCCTTTTCCGGATGCCATGTAAACAGACCATGAGTTCTATCGTAAATATAGTTGGATAACCCGTAAAGAGATGCTGCCCGAATGGATTCCGAATCTATTTTCAGGAGTTGAAACCAAAATGGAACCAATCTTTTATCATGAATTTGATTTACTGCCCAAAGTCCATTTTTTAACGTGAATTCATTGCTGTCTGTCCCAATCTCATCAAGGACATATTCAACAATCTGCGCTTGATATTTACCACCAATCCGTCGCCTGTTTTCCACATCTTTTATTACCAGGCCCTGAAGCGTTAGTGCCGCAATGAACCCAATGCTATAACTGCTTTTCATGCCTGATTCCATTCCTGGGATACTGCCGGGTATGGATTGAATTTCTACAATAATATTTTGTTTCAGATTTTCAGATAAATTCCTGTCGTCACTTAGAAGGGGCAGAATGTGAGGTATGAGTTTATGACCTTTTCCCATTGTGAGCTTATGTGATTCGTACAAGGCTTCGCCAATTATTAATGGATCATTCGACTGCAAAGCCTGGATCAATTCACCCAGTCTCGGGTTGTAGCGGAACCAAAAATGATTTGCGGTAAACGCCAAAGTGACAAGAACTACGAAAACTATACCTCCTGGCCAACCTTTTAATTCAAAAGTAATCTCAGAATCATTCATATTCAGGTATCATTTTTATTGCATAACTCTTGTTACAGGGGATCTGAACAGCGGAAGACAAGGCGTCATCAAACGCGAACGTTCGGCAATTCTTTCGCCAAGCGTTGCGCCCGGGGGCCGGCAAGATCTGTATTCAATATCACAAAAAATGATGACAGGCCGACGCACGGACGACAGAGTGCGACAGCCGTGTTACCATGCATCTAAAACGGCCTGCCGGTCGGCGGCGCAAGCATGAAATCGAAATGATAAGCTGTTAATTGATTGTATAGCGAAATGCTGAAGAACGTGAGAACCGGCGTCATTCTGTGACTGCCAGCCCATAATTTCAGGGAATGTTCACAATAAAAATCGGCGCCAATTATGCTCGGCTGAAAATTATGATCGCTGAAAACTGTCCACGGAAATCACCAGCATATAAAAGCGATACCGAATCCCCCGGCCCTTGTCAACCCAAATCAGACAGACCCGGGCAAGGGCCGGCGATCATGACGGCAGCCATGAGGAGAAAAGAGCATCATCCCCTTGCGGTTTTTCCACTGATCGCCTACGATCCGCAAGGTCGCGGACGGCGACAGGCAGGAATACAAGCGCGAACACGCCGGAACAAGTGAAGGTGTCATGTCTCCTGATTCTCACACCATATTATCCGAGACGTCCAGCCACTCTCCGCTGACGGTGATCACCACCCACATCAACGCGGATTTCGACGCCATGGCCTGTATGCTGGCGGCCCAGAAGCTTTATCCCGGGGCAGTGACGGTATTCCCTGGCGCCCACGAAAAAACCCTGCGGAATTTCTTCATTCAGTCCACGGTATATCTGTTCAATATGATGGATATCCGACAGGTGGACATGGACCGCGTTGGCCGCCTTATCCTGGTGGATACCCGCCAGCCTTCCCGCATCGGCGCCTTTTCCCGGATCCTGGACCGGGAGGATCTGGAAATCCATATCTACGACCACCACCCGGCCCGGGAAGATGATATCCGGGGACATTATGAGGTCATCCGCCGCACCGGCGCCGCCGTGACTATCCTGATCGAAATCATCCGGGAAAGGGGGATTCCCCTCACCCCGGACGAGGCCACCATCATGTGCGTCGGCCTGTACGAAGACACCGGGTCATTCACCTTTAATTCCACCACGGAGTCAGACCTGATGGCCGGCGCCTTTCTGCTGTCCCTGGGGGCCCGGCTGGAAGTGGTATCCGGCATCACGGCCAGGGAACTCAATTACGAGCAGGTGGGCATGCTCAACGACCTTCTGCGCAATGCGGCCACCTCCCGCTTCAACGGTGTGGATATCACCATCAGCGTCATTGATTCAGATCATTATATGCAGGATTTCTCCATGCTGGTCCATAAAATAATGCGGATGGAGGAATCCAGCGCCCTGTTCGCCATTGCCCGGATGGGCAGCCGGATCTGCGTTGTGGGACGCAGCCGCACCCCGGACGTGGACGTGGGCGCCATTGTCCGCCGCCTCAAGGGAGGCGGTCACTCGTTTGCCGGATCGGCCACGGTCCGCGATATGACCCTGGTGCAGACGGAACAGCGGGTGCGCAAGCTGCTGCACGAACTGGTGCATTCCAGCAAACGGGCCCGGGATCTCATGTCAAGCCCGCCCATGGCCGTCACGGCCGATACCAGCCTGCGGGATGCGCGATCCCGGATGACGCAGTATAATATCAACGCCCTTCTGGTGCTGACAACGCCATCCGGCCCCATGGACGAACCGGCGTCCGTCCTGCCCTCCGGCATTCCGCCGAGATTTCCCCTGCCTCGTCTGCTCGGCTTTATTTCCCGCCAGGTCATTGCCAAGGCCATCTACCTGGACCTGGGACACGTCCCTGTGCGGGAATACACCTCCACGGATCCGGGAACGGTATCGCCGGAGGCGGATCTGCAGGAAATTCAGGACAAGATCATCGGCCATAAACAGCGCATCCTGCCCGTGGTGGAAGAGGATACGGTCATCGGCGTGGTCACGCGCACCGATCTTCTCAACATTCTGGTGAGCCAGTCGGGTTTTCGCGGTGCGCAGGGCGCCGCGGATCCGGACAAACCAGAATTTCAGGCCCGCACCCGCCGGATTCTCAACCTCATGAAAGACCGCCTGCCGGCGCGCTTTCTCAATCTGCTCCGCCTCGCCGGCAAAACCGCCGACAGCCTGGGATACGGAGCTTATGCCGTGGGCGGATTCGTGCGGGATATCTTTCTTCAGCGGGATAACGAAGATATCGATATTTCCATTGAAGGTAACGGGATCATTTTCGCCAAACGATATGCCGCAGAATTAAATGCGCGGGTCCATCCCCATGCCAAATTCGGCACCGCCGTGATCATTCTGCCCGATGGTTTCAAAATCGACGTGGTCACGGCCCGGATGGAATATTACCGGTTTCCCGCCGACCTGCCCCATGTGGAAATGAGTTCCATCAAGCTGGATATGTACCGGCGGGATTTCACCATCAACACCCTGGCCATCCAGCTCACCCAGCCGCGTTTCGGCTTTCTCATCGACTATTTTTCGGCCCTCAAGGATATCAAGGAAAAAACAATCCGTATCCTGCACAATCTCAGTTTTGCCGAAGACCCCACCCGGGTGTTCCGGGCCATCCGCTTTGAGCAGCGCTTTGGTTTCACCATCGGCAAACTGAGCGCTGATCTCATCGGCAACGCGGTTAAAAATGATTTCTTCCGCCGCCTGTCGGGCAGACGGATCCTGAACGAATTGAAACAATTGCTCGAAGAGCGCAATCCGGTCCCCGCCCTTCTCCGGCTGCGGGATTTTCAGCTCCTTGCCGTCATCCATCCCCGCATTCTGCTTGATGATCCGCTCATCGACGGCCTGGAAACCCTCAAAACCGTGATGGACTGGCACAGCCTGCAATTCCCCGAAGAGAATCTCATGAAATGGGTTCCATACTTCATGACCCTTACCCGCCGCCTGAAACATGCGGAAATGAAAGAACTGTGCGGCCGTTTTTCCATCACCCCGAAAAAACAGTATCTTTTCCTGAGCGATCGCTTCCGGGCCGATGTCCTGCTCCGCTTTCTGTCCCGCGACCTGCCCTCTTCCGATAAAGACTGGCACCGGGAACTGTCCGGCCTGTCCACGGAAGCGCTGCTCTATCTCATGGCCGCAGCTCCGGCGGATGAAATCCGCGCGGGCGTACGCCGCTTTCTCACAAGGCTCCGGTATCTTCGCCCCCTGCTCCGGGGGCGGGATCTGCGCAAGGCCGGCATTCCGCCCGGGCCCGTCTATCGCCGGATTCTGAACCGCCTGCTGGAAGCCCGGCTGGACGGCACGGTTTCCACCAGGGAAGAAGAATCCCGGATGGTCCTTGATATGATGGGAAATATAATGGAAGGCGGCGGAGAAACAGATCAGAAAACCCGGCCGTGAATTCCCCCGCCGCCTTTGCATCCCCGATAATATGCTTATATTTCTGAGACTGCCGTCCGTCTCAAAAACAATACCGCCGTTTCAATGGCCGCCGCATGCAGGAAAACAGGCCAGATCCGGTTTTCATTCAACTCGTTTTGCGTCCAAGGAGGCTGCGCATGTGGGAATACACGGATATCGCGAAAGAACATTTTCTCAACCCCAGAAACGTGGGGGAAATCAAACATCCCGACGGCGTGGGCGAAGTGGGATCCATGGCCTGCGGGGATGCCCTCAAGCTCATGTTCACGGTGGATCAGCAGGAGCGGATCACGGATGTTAAATTCAAAACCTTCGGCTGCGCCAGCGCCATCGCCTCCTCCTCGGCCCTTACGGAACTGCTCAAGGGAAAAACCATTGAAGAGGCCGAAAAAATCACCAATGACGATATTGTGAATTTTCTCGGCGGCCTGCCCAAGGAAAAAATACACTGCTCGGTTATGGGACAAGAAGCGCTGGAAAAAGCCATCGCCTGCTACCGGGGCGTGCCGATGACGGATAAACCGGGCAATGAGGTCTGTGCCTGCTTTGGCATAACGGACGTGGAGATCCGAAAGGCCCTGGCCGATCACCAGCTAAACAGCGTGGAGGAGATCACCAATTTCATCAAGGCGGGGGGCGGGTGCGGCAAATGCCATGACGATATTGAGGCCCTGATCGCGGAATCCCGCAGCGAGACGCCTCCGACCGTCCCGAAAGAACCTCCCCGCCTGACCAATATCCAGAAAATCCGGATGATTGAGGAAAGCCTGGCCAGGGATATCCGGCCGGTCCTGGCCCGGGACGGAGGGGATATCGAATTGGTTGACGTGGATGCGGACCGTGTACTGGTGCGGCTCAAGGGCATCTGTTCCGGCTGTCAGGCGTCCCGGACGACGATCCAGAACATTGTGGAAAAAAAGCTCAATGAAATGGTATCGCCGGATCTCAGGGTTGAGGAGGTAAGGGCGTGAACCGCATATATCTGGACAATAACGCCACCACGGCCATTGATCCCCGGGTGCTGGAAGAAATGCTGCCCTTTCTGCAATCCGCCTACGGCAACCCTTCCAGCATGTACGCCATGGCCCGGGAGGCCCGGATCGGGGTGGAGACCGCCCGGGAACGAATCGCCGAACTTCTGGGCGCGGATCCCGGGGAAATCATTTTCACGTCCTGCGGAACGGAAAGCGACAGCACCGCCATCTGGTCCGCTCTGCGCACCCGGCCGAACCGCCGGCATATCATCACCAGCCGGGTAGAGCATCCGGCTGTCATGAATCTGTGCGATTACCTGGGAAAAAACGGATACCGGATCAGCTATATGCCCGTGGATCAAAACGGGCTGCCGGACCTGGATTTTCTCCATGACGCCATGGACGACGATACCGCCATTATTTCCCTGATGTGGGCCAATAACGAAACCGGGGTTCTGTTCCCCGTGGAAGAAATGGCCCGGGCCGCAAGAGACAGGGGCATCCTCTTCCATACGGATGCGGTGCAGGCCGCCGGGAAAATTCCCATTGATCTGAAGGCCGGCGCAATAGACATGCTGTCTTTATCGGGGCATAAAATCCACGCCCCAAAAGGCGTCGGCGTTTTATATGTCCGCAAGGGAGGGCGGTTTTCACCGTTCATGGTCGGCGGGCACCAGGAAAGCGGCCGGCGGGGCGGAACGGAAAACGTGGCGTCCATCGTGGCCATGGGAAAGGCGGCCCGGCTGTCCCTGGAGCGCATGGAAGAAGAGAACACCCGTGTCAAGGCCCTGCGCGACCGGCTGGAAACCGGTCTGCTGGAACGGATCCCCCATACGGCGCGCAATGGCGATGCCGAAAAGCGGCTTCCCAATACCACCAATATTTCCTTTAAATTTATCGAAGGGGAAGCCATTCTGCTCATGATGGATCATCTGAACATCTGCGCGTCTTCCGGCAGCGCCTGCACCTCCGGCTCACTGGAACCATCCCATGTGCTGAGGGCCATGGACGTCCCTTATACGGCGGCCCACGGTTCCATCCGCTTCAGCCTGTCCACTCATACCACGGACGGGGAGATTGATCGGGTTCTGGAGGCGATGCCGCCGGTCATTGATCGCCTGCGGCGGATGTCCCCATTCTGGGAGGAAGCTGCGGCATCCCGGGAGGCCTGACGGCCGGTGCGCGACGGCGATATCAGAAATCGCCGCCATGCCCGGGGGCATTCAGACACCGGTTCAGGCAGACACCGGCTCAGGCAGCGGGATCTGGAATCTCCGCATCCGGCGCCGTCCCGGCGGCCGTTTCCAGGAGTGAATCGGTAAAGGGCCGCCGTACCGCATCGGAAGACACGGCCAGTGGATCAGATTCCATTTCCAGATCATCCAGGGAAAGCCCGGGTTTCGGTTCTTTTTTCCGGATCAGCTCGGCGGCGGCGGCAGCGGCGGTCTGGAGGCCGCCGCCGCCGGGGGACAGGGCCAGTTTTTTTTGTCCGGCAATGCGGTCCAGGGATTCAAGGGCTTCGGATGCGCCGATATCTCCCAGGGCGCGGCAGGCGGCTTCGGCGAGCTGATTGCTTTCCCTGGAGGGACGGAAATTATCCGGAGCGATAAACGAAAGCAGATGTCCCGCTGCTTTCCGGCTTTTGAGCCGGCCCAGAAGACGGATAACTTCCGTGACCAGCTCCCCGTCCACCTGCTCCAGGGCGTCCAGAAAGATATCTTCCCGCCGGATTCCACCGATATTCATGACCGCGTTCACGGCTTCCCGCTGGACCCGGATATCCGGATGGGAGAGAAAGGGACGCACCACGCCGACATGCGCGGGATTACCCTTTTTCCCAAATAAAAGCAATAAATTACGAATAAAATACCAGGGATGGGACTTATCCTGAATCTGCCGCTGCAACATGCCCAGGACCGGCGCACCGATATCCGATAAAAGGTTCAGCACCCGGGCCCGCTCCCGCCGATTCTCGCTTTCCTTCAAAATTTTCAGCATGCTGTGGACCGCCATCCCTCCCATGCGGGTCAGGAGATTCACCACTTCATGGTGGGTCGCCTCATTCCCCGTCCCGATTTCACCAAGAAGAATGGAAAAGATATCGTCCGTGCCAATGCGTTTGAGCATCTCCAGGGCGATTTTGCGTTTTTCTTCTCCGCCGAGTCCCCTGGAATAAAAGACCGCGTTAAAAGCCTCCAGTATGGGAGCGCATTCCTGGTACCGGCCATCCGCAATCCTCTGACGGACCAGGCCTTTGAGATACACCGCCATCCGGGTATAAACGGGCGTCACCTCCGTTTCCACCCTCATCCAGGTGCAAAGGGCGCCGGAAATAAAAGCCACGGCCTCCAGACGCCGCTCCACCGGCTGATTTTCAATAATTCTCAGCAGACTGCGGGAACTTAGCTGACGAATCCTTGCCTGGCGGCTGCCCAGTGCCTCGCCGAGCTTTTTGATCAGATTATCGGCGACCTGCTCCTGATTTCCCTGACGCAGGCGGCGCACGGCGTCCGGCAGAAAATTCATCAGGTTTTCATTTTGAAAAGCGCTCAGCTTTCCATTGAGGATATCACTGATCCCCAGAAGCGTATTAAGGGTATGCTGGCGTTTTCTTTCCTGGGTAGCAACTTTTTCCTGACGCCATTTCCGTTGGAACCGGACGCCCTGCTTTGTCTGCAGCAGGTGGTCGAACGCGGATTTCAGGGATGTCATATCAACAGAATGCTCGTCCGCAGTTTTTTCCCTTTCCGCCAGATACAGAGTGTGGATCTGCTGAATCACCGCGCCAAACAGTTCATCGTCCAGATCTTTGAGGACTTCTTCCCGGAAGCGGGCGGCGAATCTGCCTTCCATGGGCTGAATCAGAATCAGGGCGATCAGGGAACTGTCTTTTTTCAGAAGGGCGGAAACCAGCCGCGCCACCACCGCGTCCTGCTCCGCTTCATTGAGCAAAAAATCCAGGACACGGGTGGCGGACGTAAAATCCGTGGCGATCAGCGCCGACGGATCAGCGATGCCTGCGGCCCCTTCTTCCGCATGATCACCGGCAAAGCGGTGATGGCGAAAGGTGATATGGGGAAAATCGGCCTCACGAAAAGGGGGATCAGGGGCGGAAAGGCCAGCCGTGTCTTCCGCTTTGTGATTCCGGGAGATTCCGGCCTTCTCCCTGGCCGGATCTTTGGTCTGAACAGACAGAAATTCCAGAAAGGAAAAAAATTCCGCGCGGGCCAGCCCAGAACGAAATCGGATCAGGCGGATGCCGCCGCTGAGAAACAAGTCAAGACAGGCCGATAGCTGGGGTTTATTCTGTTCCCCCTCCTGAAGGGGGTGGCCGCATACAATCAGGCGGTTCTCGATCTCCTGGATTTCCAGAAAACGGCTGCGGGCCAGCGCCTCTCCCAGGGCCTGATATGCCTTGTCCATCGCCAGGATCACGGAGGAGCTTGAGATGGGATAAAGGTGCATATTCCGAACGGCCGCATGGACCGCCATCACCGCCGATATTTCCGTTTCCCGCATTTTTTCCTGATTCATCCAGATGGTTCTCCGCCGTTTTCAGGTTCCCGTCATGCGATCATCCGAACGCCGGAGCGGCGCCTGACCATTTGGGGACGACCTGGCGCCGAATCATCGCGCACTCCTTACGAATGACCATGCTTCATCAGTAAATTTTTCCGTTCCGGCTATTTCACCAGGCTGAAACTGAACTGCTTGAGCAATTCCTGGGAAAATTTTTTTTGTTCTGCCTCTTTTTTTAGTAATTTCAATACATTGATCGGCCTCTCCGCCGCACGATAATTACGATACTCCGTTGTCAGCAATTCGTAGCAGTCCACCAGGCCCACCAGCTGGCCCACCGGCGAAAGGGTTCTTTTTCCGGCGGGATACCCGGAGCCATCCAGCCGCTCATGATGTTCCATGGCCGCGCGGACCACCACCGGGTCATTGATTTCATTATTTCCATTGATGATATCGGCCCCCAGAGCCGTATGCTGCTTGAAGATCTCGAATTCCTCATCCGTCAGCAGGCGGTCCACGTGTAAAACGGATTCCGGCAGCTCGGTTTTTCCCACATCATGGAGCAGCGCACTCAGTGCGTACATCCTGGTTTTGGGCACACTGTATTTGCAGTGAAAGCAAAAGCCGATGGTCAACGCCATGACATTGACCGAATGCACAGTGGTGCTGTAATCCTTGAATGCGATTTCCGCTAGGGTCTTGGCCAGTTCCGGACGATTGGAATATCCCCATATCAGACGATCCACTGTATCGGGCAAGACTTCGATGGTGCCGGTGCGGGGCTCGGCAAGGGTTTCTTCCACCAGTCGGCATACCGTGTCTTTCACCCCCTGATCGTTCCCCTTTTTAATATCTCTTTCCAGGTGCTGGTGGAATTCTCTCTGCAATTCACGTACCGCCATCACGCGATCTTTTTGATCAAAATACAGCTGCGGCATGCGGCCCTCCGCCACGCGCATCTTGCCGATCCGCATGCCGGCGGGCTTATACATGGTATAGGATTCATCCGGATTTTTCCTGTAAAGTGGCGTTGCCTGGTAATAATTTACCTGCGAATTCTTGATGGCAATATACCGTTTGAGTTCCATAAGATCTGAAAAGCCTTCCTTTCCCGCCGGATTATGTTTCCCGGTCATTCCGTTCCCTGTTTGTCACTATCATTCAGATATAAATGAATCATCGTTTTTGTCAATTATTTCATTTGGCTATTCCATATCGGGACCACCGTTCCCGCAAATCGGCCGCCCGGATTATGGCCGGCCAGGACGCCCTTTCGCTCAGGAAAGCGGTTGATCTCCAGGGAAAACAGACGTATGATGGTGTTCATTGTATCCACCGCGCTCCCGTCTCCTCTGCGCATATGCCGCCAGACCGGAGCCCGTCAAAAATACTTCAGGAAATGACGCTCACGGGATCACCGAACCGAGGCGGGCGGTCCCCGCAAAAGGAGATTTGATGCGTTTTCCTGCTTCCGTTTTGCCGATTCTCTTTTTTTATCTTCCATCCTTCCTGCTTTCCTCCGCGCTTGCCGTCACCGTCAAGGACGGCGGAATTGCCGGAAACGCCGCCAATTCCGCTACCGGTACAATTTCAAAGGCGGCCAGTGATCTGGCTGGCGACGCATTTGGCATCCTCGGGCACAAGGCCTTGATCATGGGCAAAACAGCAATCGTGAAAAAATGCGGCAAATATCTATGCACCCAGCAGGTGGTCCTGACCGGATGCCTGATCGCCGTCACACAGCAATATACGGATGCCGGATTCAAAACCCAGACCGTTCCCATTCAGAATCTGAAAGCCGGGCTGACGGCTTCCATTGGCAGCGTGAAATCAAGTCTGTCCAGAATGAAACGCGGTTTCAGCAATATGAAAAATAATTTCAAGGCCTCCATGACCAAAACCCTGAGCATGCCGGTGGAAAATCCCCTTGTATTTGTGGGCGTGACCAACCTGTCCGATATTGATCCGGAAGGCGTCAGCGTGAGCGGAAATGAGATCCGGCTGAGAACCAGGGACGGGGGGGGGGGAAAGGTCGTGCAGACCAGAAATATCAACAGCGCCTTCACCAGCACACTGTACGTATTCACGGATGAGGACAAGGATGCGAAGAAAGTGAGGGACGCATTCGTCAGCGTGGTGAAAAAATGCCAGTAAGCCCATTGACGATACCGGCGCAGATCCGGAGACGGGCACCCTTCCACCGGCCCCGGTCCTCCCGGACCGGACGCGGGCAAGGATAAGACGAATGGCGGGAATACGCCCGTTGCTCATCTGTTTTTGCAGCCGGCGGAACCGGGCCGGCAATATGCGCCGGATCTCCCCACCTCCCGTCATCCGGCGGAGCCTGACTGGCCCTTTCTTGCCTGCGTGATCCTGATCTGGCTCGTCCGTCAGGTCTTCAGACGCGCCACGGCATAGGTGATCCGGGCGTTGATATCTTTTTTCAGATCCTGCAGTCCGGCCCTGAGCTTCTTGATTTCTCCCAGGCATTCTTCCCGCAGATCGCCGAACTCCGACAAAATTCTGTCCTGGGAAAACGGTTCCTGCACCCCGGCGTTCTCCCCGTTTACCCCGGGAACACCATCGGTGACAGGACGGACGGAAACCGCCCGCATTTCCTGGTGCAACTGGCGGCAATCCGCCAGAAGACCCGTTATTTCCCCCAGCATCAAGCGAGCGTCCTCCGGCCCCCGGAATTCTTTCCCGCCGCCCTCAAGGGGACGTTTTTCGGCCATCCGCCGACAAATTTCGTCATGCCGCCGCCGGGCTTCGTTTCGTTCTTCCATGACAACCACCGCCAGACGGTCAAGGGAAAACTGCAGTCTGGAGCCGCGCCTCCCGTTCGCACCATCCGGATATCCGTCATCCTCTCCGTCATCCGCCATCAGGGCGATGGCATCGGAGAGAGTGTTGCGCACCCTCTCGACTTCCCGTTCCATCTGGAGACGCAGACGACGGTTGTCATCCTGAAGGGACACGATGATCTGCTGCAGTTCTTCCAGCTTCCGACGGCGGCGTGAAAAAAACACCGGCACCTCCTCAAGAAATTGGGTATTCACTGCGGACGTTCATCCAGATTGCAATGATCAATAATAATGATCAATAATAATGATCAATAATATGGCGCGCCGATTGGACCCGGCTGGTTGATGTCGATTCTAGTTTTCAAACACTTTATAAGAAAGGAATCCATCCATGACCACTGACAAGATCCTGAACGGCACCTTCACCTTCCATGGCCATACCTGCTGGGCCAGCGCCATCGGAGCCCGGGCCGGTCTGGCGGCCCTGCGCGAACTGGGCGTGGAGCGCACCGGTACCTCGGCAGATCTGCACTGTATTCTCGAAATCGGGGAGAACCACGGGGCCCAGTGCTTTGCGGACGGGGTCCAGTACGCCACCGGCTGTACCCTGGGAAAAGGTAATATCGAAAAGGCGGGATGGGGCAAACTGGCCTTCACCCTCATCGACAAGAAAAAAGAAAAATCCGTTCGGGTGTCCTATAAACCGGGCCGGCACAAAATGGTGGCTGAATCCACCTTCATGCAAAAGCGCGGCGCCGGTATTCCGCCCACGGAAATCCCCGGGGAAGAGGCTCTGGAAATGGTGAGTATCCTGTGGGATGCCCCGGAATCAGAAGTGCTGATCGTGGGCGAGGTGACGGATCATTCCATGGAGGATTTCGGCGAGGTCATGGGCCTTGCGCCCTGTCAAAGCTGCGGAGAGCTGGTGTCCCGGAAATACCTGCGGGTGGTGGGAGACAGGCATATGTGCATTCCCTGTTCGGGATACGAGGGATAGAAACAGGCGGCAGAGATGGTGATTTCCGCGCTTGCCGGCGTCATCACGCTAGGATTCACCGCCCTTCTGACCATTGCCGGGGTGGGAGCGGCCTTCATGCTGATCCCGGTGTTCATCGCCCTTGGCGTGGATCTGCATACGGCCATGGCCACAGCCCTTTTGCTCAATTCCATTGCCATGATTTCCGCCTGCGTCCGGTTCATCCGGAAACAGCTCGTTCTCTGGAAGCTCGCGACGCCGATTTTACTGGCGGCCGCCCTTCTTTCCCCCGCAGGCGCCCGGGCGGGCAAGGGGCTGGACCGGGAACCGCTGCTCTGGCTTTTCACGGGATTCCTGCTCTTCGCCGCCGGGATGATGCTGTTTTACAAACCCGGACCGCGAAACACAGCGGCCGCACCCGGACGCCAGGCGGTATGGGGCGTTTCCGTCGGGGCCGTCGCCGGATTCATTGGCGGGCTGCTGGGGGTGGGGGGCGGCAATCTCATTGTTCCGGCGCTGGTCTGGCTGGGGGTCGAACCCAAAAAAGCCGCAGCCACGACTGCGTTCATCATCATTTTCTCGTCGTTTTCCGGCTTCCTGGGCCACGCCGCCCTGGGAAGCATTGATGCGCCTCTGCTGGGATTCACGGCCCTGGGGTCAGTCCTGGGCGCGGTCCTCGGCTCCTGGATGACCACGGAAAAGCTGCGGCAGGAACAGATCAAACGGCTCATCGGGGTGGTGCTGCTGGGCATCGCGGCCAAAATGATCTGGAGCCTGGCGGCAGGCTGACGGGCATCCCGGATCAGGAGATCCGCCACTCCCGGGTTCGGTTATTGCTCATCTTCTGCAACAGTTCTCCGGCCTTGGCATGCCCCAGACGGGCGGCCTGGCGAAGATCATCCAGCCCGCGCTGCATATCCCCCAGTTTGCGCAAAAGCAAGCCGCGGCGAAACAGGGCGTTGGATGCACCGGGATCCGCTTCAATGGCTAGGGAAAAGAGTTTGACCGCTTCAGGATAATCTCCTTCCCGATAACTGTGCATGGCCCTTTTCTCCCAGTTTTCCCGGGAATTGGCCGGATGGTTGATCAGATTGCTTCGTGAAAAAAGCGTGGGTTCCCCGCAATGACGACAGATAAGGGACTTGGGCGGATTCTGTCTGCCGCAGGAGGGGCAGGCCCGGGGACGTACTTCGGATCCGGCCAGGCGTTCCCTGATCTTCTTGTTCACCGTGAGCTGATATTTTCCCATGATGGTGCGCAGAAATTCGGCAAACAGCCGCTCATCCACCCGGTAGATTTCAATAAGGTGATGAATCTCCTGCTGCACGATCCGTCGGTTTTCGTCATAATCGGGCAGGATAAGGGAAAAATCGGCCAGCAGTTCGATGATCTGCCCGTATTTGTCCAGTTGCAGGTTCTGAATGGCAGCCGACGGCCCCATTTCCTTTTTGATATTTTCAATCTTGAAATAATCAAGGGCGTTTTTGATAAGGGTCCGGGTGCCGTCCCGGATGGTCATTTCCAGGGTGGCGGTATCATATTCGCTTTTCAGGAGGCTGATCCGTTTTTCGTAATGGGCCTTCATGCCCTGAATCTTTCCGTCATACTCACGGGTCTTCCAGGCCCGGGCGTTAAAAACAGAAATCGTAAAGAAGACAAGATAAAAGAAAATGGCAAACCCCAGGGAAAGGCCTGTCTGAAATAATTCCAGCGCCATGAAAACCTGCACCAGAAGCCCGGAGACTCCGAGCAGAATGAGACTGGTATATAAATGCATAAGCGGCTTCCCTTTCCGACGAAACCGAAATATTGGCGAAATAATCCATAAACGGAAACAGCCGCAGACGTTTCCAGGCCTGGCCAGGCCGCGCGGATGCTGTACGCCTGCTTATTTCACGCCTCCGGTCCGTCTTCAATGGGGATTCGGCGGTATTCGGCGGTAGTTTTTTGTATCTGCCGCATATCGTCTTTTCTTTCAGTTCCTTAAATTTCCTCCTCCCGCAAGAACGCCGCCAGTGTCTCATACAGGGAGGCCGGATCCTCGGCGCCAATGGTTTCCCGGATGGAATGCATGCCCCACATGGCCACCCCGATATCCAGGGTCCGGATGCCGATCCGGGTGGCGGTCAGGGGGCCGATGGTGCTGCCGCAGCTCATATCATTGCGCATCAGAAAGGTCTGGAAAGGAACGCCGGCCGAGCGGCAGAGCCGGTGAAACAGGGCCGCGCCCTCGGCTTCCGTGGCGTAACGCCGGGCCGCGTTCAGTTTCAATACCGGTCCGCAGTTCAGCAGGGGCGCGTGGCCGTCTTCGCTTTTAGCCGCAAAATTCGGATGCAGACCGTGCGCCGCATCCACGGACCAGAAAAAAGAACGGCGGATGGCCCGCAGCCGGTCTTCGGACGACGGCAGGATACGCGCCAGCAGATCGGACAGAAAGGAACCCTGGGCCCCGGATATGGTGGCGCTGCCGACCTCCTCGTGATCGTTGAGGATGATCATGGCGGGCGGCTTGCCCGCCGCCCGTTTCAGGGCCGCCACCGCCACAAAACAGGAGACCAGATTGTCCAGCCGTCCTCCAGTGATGAAATCGCGATGGAGACCGATCCGCCGGGCCGGGGCCGTATCATGCAGCCGCAGATCATGGGCCAGCAGTTCCGCCATTTCCAGGTCCGGGTATTTTTCCCCGAGCTGGCGGCGGACCAGGGATTCCAGGGTGTCCGGATCCTTTCCGGAACGTCCGGCCGGGCCTGTTTCAGATCCGGCGCCGGAATTCCCGTCCATAATGGTGGCAATGACCGGGAGCAGATCGGTCTGGGCGTTGATGCTTCGTTTCTGATTGGCCTCCCGGTCCAGATGGATGGCAAGGGAGGGCACCACGGCCAGGGGCCTGTCGAAATTCAGGAGAAGAGAACGGATCTCTCCCGCCGCCGTCCGTATCACCACAAGCCCGGCAATGGAAAGATCACGGTCAAACCAGGGATTGAGCAGGGCTCCGCCGTACACCTCCACTCCGAGCTGCGCCGTCCCATGGCGGTTCATATCCGGCGCGGGCCTGATCTTCAGACAGGGACTGTCGGTATGGGCCCCGATCATGCGGAATCCGCTTTCTTCCGGAGGCCGCGTCCCCAGGGTGAAAGCGGCCAGTGCCCCGGCGTCCCGCCGCACATAATATTTCCCGCCGGACGCAAGCCGCCAGGCGGCGGATTCATCCAGGCGGCAAAACCCGTTTTTCTCCAGGTCTTCCGCCGCTGCGGCAGCGGCATGAAAGGGCGTGGGCGAACGGTGGAGAAAGCGCAGGAGCGCTTCCGTGAAAGAGAATCTGGCAGCACTGTCCATATCTGGATCCTCCGGAAAAAGGGACTGTCGGAACCGTACGGTTGAATCATTCTTGATTGAAACCGCCAGTTATTATAAACAGGCGGATGAAAAACCGTCAATTCACGGTATCTCCCGCTGATTGCGGCCGTATGGAGGAAAACCGCCCGGTACGGCTTTTATTCACCAATCCGGATCAAGATCCGGAAAATCAAGGAAAAAGCGCGTTCCGCGCCTGACACGGCCGGACGAACGATTCATGACACCCATTCTTTCGGCCATCCCCTCCCGCACCCTTTCGGCTCCCGGGGGGCCCGCGTTTTCCCGCCCGGTCATTCTCGTCTTTTTTCTGGGACTGGCGGCCCGCCTGTACTGTCTCTGGTCCCGCCCCCTGTTCAACCCGGACGGCATTCTCTATCTGCAGCAGGCCCGGGCCCTGTATTTCGGCGAACCAGAGCAGCTTCTGGCCTGCTATGAATACCTGAGCAATTATCCCCTTTTCATCGCCGGGATCTTCCCCCTGACCGGGGACTGGATTCTTGCGGGAAGGCTGGTCTCCCTGTGTTTCGGCACCCTGGCCCTCATTCCCCTCTATCTTCTCCTGCGCCGGCTCTTTTCCGAGGAAATTTCCTGCCTCACCCTGCTCCTGTTCGCTCTTTTGCCGACCCTGGTCACCCTTAGCCGGGATATCATGCGGGATCCGGTGTACTGGTTTTTCGCCGCCACCGGCCTCTGGCTCTTCATCCGGTTTCTGGAAACACCACGTCACCGCCTTCTTCTGTTCTCATCCGCTGCCTTTCTCATGGCGGCGTGGGCCCGGATGGAAGGCGCCCTGTTCTTCCTTTGCGCGGCCCTGTGGCTGCCCGTTCACCGCGATACGCGCACACCGTCCCATCTCCTGTCTTTTTTCGGTCCGCCGGCGGCCCTGCTGATCCTGGCCGGAATATTCTGCATGATGCGGGATACCAGCCTCCTATCGACCATCAAGCCGGAACGTCTGCTCACCCGTCCCCTGGAATTTCTGGACAGATACCGGGAAATCCGCGACCTGCTCAAGCCCTTTGCCCGGCATCCGCCGCCGGGGTTCAGTCCATATTTTTTCCCGAAAGTGCGCAACCTGGTCTGGTTTATCGCCCTGACCAGTCTCGTGGTCCAGATGATCAACTCCCTGTTCTATCTGTATCCGGTTTTTCCGCTCCTGGGGATCCGGGATATCCGCCGGCGCCGGAAAGACCGGCGGTTCTCCTTTTTATTCTTTACTGCGGCTGCGTCCCTGCCGGTACTTTATCTCCAGATCATTTATAACTGGTCCATGCCCCACCGGTTTCTGATGCTCTTTTTTCTGCCGGCCGTGCCTGTTTTCGGCCTGGGAATGCGTCGTATGCGGTTTCTGCTGGCCCGCCGGCTGCCGCGCACCGGCAGGAAAGCCCCCCGCCTGTACCGGGCCGGGATGGTGATCTGCCTGGTGATCACCCTGTTTTCCTCCGGAAAAATTCTGCGCGCCCATTATCTGGAGGAAAAACTGATATTTCATGAAATCGGCCGTTATATCGACCGGGTCGGGCAGCCGACAGCCCCCGTCCGGGTGGCCGCCGCGTTCAAGCAGGTCCGGTTTGTCCAGTTTTTCGCCAATCTTTCGTTTCCCACGGCCCCCTGTTTTGATTACGAGGGCCTTTTCCCCGTACAGGCGCCGCCGGATTTATCCCGGATCACCCATATTGATTATATCATCTGGGATGAACGCAACAGTCATCCGGATACACTGTCCTTCCTCCGGTCCAGTCCGGATTACCGGCGGGTCAGAAAATGGACCTCACGGCGGCTGGGCCGGATCATCCTGTTTCAACGCGATACATCCCGCGCAAAACCGGCTGCTGCGGCTTCCGCATCCGAAGGAGTCCCGTCCCCATGAAGATCGCCCTTGTCTGCCAGAAATTCCGCACGGATTACGGAGGATTGGAACGATATACCATTTCCCTGGCCCGGGAACTGCTGAAACGGGGCCATGAGGTTCATGTGCTGGCCAATCGATGGGAACCCCATGACCATGTCATTTTTCACCGGGCCCGCGCCATCCGCCTGGATTCTCCGGTAAAAAACCTGTCGTTCGCCCTGTCCGCCCGGCGGATCATCCAGAGAGAATCCTTTGATATGGTCCAGAGCATGGAGCGCGTCTGGCGGCAGGATATCTTCCGGGCATCGGACGGAATCAACCCCGTGCAGGTGGCCCGCCGCCACGCATCGCCCCTGAAGCGGCGGCTGGCGCTGCTCAATCCACGCAATGCCGTGCTCCGTCTGCTGGAATACCGTATTTTCCGCTTTGGGGGGGCCCGCCGCATTCTCACCAATTCCTTTCTGGTGCGGCGTCAGATCACGGACCATTACGGCGTGCGTCCGGAAAAGATTTCCGTATTGTATAACGCGGTGGACACGGCCCGCTTTCACCCGAAGCAGGCCGCAAAATGGCGGGAAACCGTCCGCCGGCAATACGGCATCGGCCCGGCGGATCTGCTCCTTTTGTTCGTGGGAAATAATTATCATCGCAAGGGACTGGCAACCCTGCTCCAGGCCCTGGCCCCTGACCGGAAACAGCGAAATATCGCCCTGATCGCGGGAAAAGGCGATGCCGGACATTTCTCCCGGCTCTCCCGTTCCATGGGCGCGGGCGACCGCGTGGTATTTGCCGGGCAGGTGACGGACACCGTGCCGTTATACGCCGCCGCTGATCTTTTTGTATTGCCCACGGAATACGACGCCTTTGCCAATGTCTGCCTGGAAGCCATGGCCTGCGGCCTGCCGGTGATCACCACGGACAATAACGGGGCTTCGGAAATCATTCACCCCGGGGTCCACGGCCATGTTTTCCCGGTGGGAGACGCTGATCACCTGGCCCATGCCCTTGATCTCTGCCAGGAGGAGAATGCACGAAAAAAAATGGGAGAAGCAGCGCGGGCCCTGACGAAAAACTTCACCATGGAGCGCTATATGGAACGCCTGTTAGACCTGTACGCAGAGGTCTCTCAGGAGAAATCAGAAATGACGGCCTTGCGGGAACGGCATCCATGACGGAAAGAAGGGGGACAAAAACAGGGGGCGGGATAAGCCACGGCCCCGTGATTCAGGATTTCCGCTCCGGCCTTGCGGTCAACCGGGAATTTGCGTCCCTTCTGGCCGCCTGCGGCCTGGATGATTTTGGTTCCCTGTACGCCGCCAGGGGAATCGAAACCGTCAAGGCGGTTCCCGGCCGCGAGGTCGTGCGGCTGGCCCTGTGTCATGAGGGAAGATCCCGTTCTTTTTTTCTGAAACGGCATATCACCGGGCCGGGCGGGCGGGCCGGATTTTCTGCCGGCGCCGCATCCCCCGGAATGGAAGAATTCCGGCAGCTTCTGGATTTCCGAAAGGCGGGCATCGCCACGGTAACGCCGGCGGCCGGCGGAGAACGGCTTCAGGATGATGGCCGTCTGGCCTCCCTGGTTCTGACGGAAGATGCGGCTCCGTTCATTTCCCTGGAAGAAGCGATCCGGCGGCGGTCCGGCCTTTTTTCCGGCAGCGGAGGCCGGCGGCGCAAGCGTCTGCTGCTCCGCCGCATCGCAGACACGGCCCGCGCCATGCACCGGGCCGGCAGATGCCATTGCGATTTCAACGCCACTCACCTGCTCTTTGATCCGGATGCGCGGCCGGAAGATATCCGTCCTGCCCTGTTCGACTTGCAGCGGGTGCGCACCCGCCGGCTCTCCCGCTTCCGGTGGTGGCTGAAAAGCATGGCGGAAATGGGATATACCCTGGAAGAACCGGTCTTCCGCCGCCGGGACCGCCTCTATTTATGGCTCCGCTACGCGGACCGCCGGTGGCCCCGGCCCCTCCGCGCCCTGGGATTCCGGATAATTCTGTCCAAAATCCGACGCATCGAACGCCATACCCGCCGCCTGCTGGCCCGCCGGGAAGCGGCGTCATCCCCAGCCGCCGCGTCTGCCGCGCCTTCCTCTCCGGCGGCCAGGCGCACCGCGCCCGTTCCGGTATTGGCGCCGGCTGATGGGAAGCCGGTAATTTCGGAGACAGATAATATGATCATTGTATGGGTAAACCGCCTGGCCTGGCGGCGTCCGGGTCCGATTATCAATATCGCGGTGCAAAACGCCGCCGCCTTTTCCCGGGCGGGCCGCCCGGTTCACCTGGTGGTGGGCGGAGGGCCGGATACCGATACCGGGACCGACCTGGCCGAGCATTACGGACTGACCGGCACCAAACACCTCACGGTACACCGCGTTCCCCTCTGGCCGGGAGGCAGCCGCTACAGCTTCCCCGTTTTTTTCCGGGCCGTCCGGCTGATCCGCCAGCTGGCGAAAAATGACGAGGTGGCGGTGTTCACCAGGGAATCCGGTTTTCTCCCCTTTCTCTGCCTGCTCCGCCGCCATCCCAATATCCGGGGATTCCTGGAACTCCATGATTTTCATGCCGATCTGAGCTGGCGCCCCTCCCAGGGCGCCCACCACCTGAAAGAACGCTTCCTGGAACGCCGGTTCATTCCCCGCCTGGACGGCCTGATCTGCATCACCAGCGCCCAGCGGGAACGCTACCGGGAATGCTTTCCGCACATTCCCTCCCGGGCCTTTTCCCTGGGGACCGAGCCGGTGTTCTCCCCGGAAACCACGGAAAGATCTGCTTCCAATGAAGAGCGCCGCCGCCGCCGGACCCTGATCTATGTGGGCAGCCTTCACAAAGAAAAGGGACGGGATTTCCTGCTGGCGGCCGTCCGCCGGCTCAAGGCCCATGGCATCCGCATCTGCTTCTGGGGCGGTATGCCCCGCGCCATGCCGGAACTCAGGGCGCGGGCGGATCGCCTGGGCGTATCCGATGCGGTGGAATTCATCCCGTTCCGGCCCTTGACCGAACTGCGCACGGCCATTGCCGAAGAGGCGTCTGCGGGGCTCGTCATGCTTCAGGACACCTACTACAACCGCTATCTGACCTGTCCAGCCAAGGCCCTGGACTATCTTTCCCACGGGCTGCCGGTCATCGGCAGCGATCTTCCGTCCGTCAGGGAAGTAGCGGGAGACGCGGGCCTGTTCACCGCGCCGGAAGACGAGGATGCCTTCGTGGCGGCGGCGCTCGCGCTGCTGGATGATCCGGACCGCTACGCCCGCGCGGCGGCGGCGGCCCGGCGGAGAGCCATGGAACTGCAATGGCGTCTCAGGGCCGAGGGCATCATGGACTTCATCGACTTTATCCGGAAAACGGAACAGGGAAAAGCCAAGGGCCGGAAAAATGGATAAATTTCCTCTGTTGACAGAGGAAGAACGCCGGCGGATCCGATCCGTCCTGGTGATCAAATTGCGTTATATCGGGGATATGGTTCTGACCACTCCCCTGCTGGCGGCATTGCGCTGCGGGCTGCCCAACGCAAAAATCGATGTGCTGCTCAACGGGAATACGGCCGCGATCCTGGAGGGGCAGTCCGTACTGGACAGCCTGATTCCCGTGGACGGGGAAAAGATGAAACAAAACCCGGCCCATGCGGTCCGCATGCTTCATCGTATCCGCCGGTCTGGTTACGAGCTGGTCATTGATCTGACGGGAAACGACCGCTCCGCGCTGTTCACCCGGATATCCGGGGCCCGCCTGAGAATGGGATATCCCGCCCGCCCGTCCCTGACCTCCCGGCTGCGCCGCTGCCTGGCCTATACCTGCCTGGCCGGGGACAGCCCGGAGTGGGGGCATATTGTCGATCACCACCTCAAACCGGCCCGCCGGCTGGGACTGCCCGTTGGAGAGCCGCACCCCCGTCTCGCGGTATCCCCGGCCCGCCGGCGCGAAATCGCGGGCCTTCTGGCGGATGCCGGTCTTGGAGAGCGGCCCTATATCATCATCCATCCGGGAGCCCGCCGCTGGTATAAAAGCTGGCCGCCCGAACGCTTTGCCGAACTGATCCGCCGGATACATGAAAGCGGCATGACCGGAAAAAACGGCCTCGTCCGTCCTGTTTTGTCCGGGGGGAAAGAGGACCGGGCGGTCTGCGCAAAGATTGCCCGAGAAACGGAAATACGGCTGACGGGCAGTGAGCCGGCGCCGGAAAACGCCAGCGGCGAACCGGTGATCAATCTATCGGGACGTATTCCCCTGTCCCTTCTGCCCGCATTGATACAGGGCGCCGAGGCGCTCATCGGCAATGACTCCGCCCCCATCCATATCGCCACAGCCGTGAAAACGCCGGTTCTGTCCCTGTTCGGTCCCACCCGGAACGAGGACTGGGCTCCCCGCCGCAGGCGGGACAGGGTATTGAGGGTGGCCCTCCCCTGCCGCCCCTGCGGACACGGGCGAAAAGACTGTCCTCTCGGTGCGTCCTACTGCCTGGGACGGCTATCCGCTGACACGGCCTGGAACGCCCTCACGGATATGATGGGGCATCATTGATCCGGCAATGGCGGCGCCCCGGATTTTATGCATCAATATATTCTGGATATTCCGGATATTCCGGGGAACAGCACGGCGCCGGCAACCTGCCCACCCTCACCGATGAAGAGGGCTCGGTATACACCCGAAAGCCAACGGTTGCGGATCAGCCCGCCTGTTTTTCCCGTACCCGCTCCCGGAGCCAGTCCAGCCAAGGCTCCATGCCTTCTCCGGTTTTGGCGGACATCCGGAATACGGGCATTCCCGGATGTACCTGCTGGATATAGCCGGCCGCTTTTTCCACGTCGAATTCGTCCAGATGGGGCAAGAGGTCGATCTTGTTCAGGAGGGCCGCGTTACAGACCCGGAACATGGCTGGATATTTGGCGGGCTTGTCCTCGCCTTCGGTCACGGAAAGAACCACGACCCGGGCGTCTTCCCCGATATCAAAGGCGGCGGGACAGACCAGATTGCCCACATTTTCCACGATCAAAAGCTCTATGCCGTCCATTTCGATGCTGTCGATGGCTTTTTCGATCACATGAGCGCCCAGATGGCATTCTCCTCCGAATTCATCGGTATTCACCTGGACCACGGGAATCCCGGCTTCCGCCAGTCGTTCGGCGTCATGAGTGGTGCATACATCTCCCACAATGACGGCCGAGCGGATTTCCGGAGCCAGAATTTTCAGGGTTTTCTGCAATGTCATGGTCTTGCCGGAGCCGGGTGAACTCATGACATTCAGGACAAAGATATTTTTTTCCGCAAAAAGCATGCGGTTGCGATTTGCCGTGGTATCGTTTCTGTCCAGGACTTTACGCACCACCTTTATTTCCATTGCACTTCCTCCATGAAAAAAGCCACAGAAACGCCCGGGAAGAGAGGAAACATCATTTTCCGAACGGGAGGCAACCGTCCTGCACCCGAAGCGCCTCTGTGGCTGACTGTAACCGCTGGACTTCACGGTATGTACGCCTGTAATTTTTCTGTCCTTCAGTCATCCGCAATTTCGATGGATGAAATTTCCAGTTCCTCGCCGCTGATGATCTTGATATCGCCGCTTTGGCATTTCCGGCAGCGAAATACGGCCTGGTCCACCGTCCAGATCTCACCGCATTCTTCGCATCCGGCCGTTACCGGCACTTCTTCCACGATTAGCTGCGCGCCGGCAAGGGGCGTGTTTTCACTCAAGGCGGAAAAGCAGAATTCCAGGCTTTCGGGAACCAGGGCCGTCAGCCTGCCGATTTTCAGATTCACTTTCTCTACCGGCATTCCCATCATGTCAGGAGGGATGCTGGATATGGAAATTTCCACCAGTTGCGCCGCTATGGACATTTCATGCATGAAACCGGACCTGCTTCCGTAAGAAACAAAAAGACCCGTATTGGATAACGCGTTATTCAATACGGGTCAAGGGATATTACAGCATACCGTGATCCGCAGGATTATACGTTGGCGAATACCTCTTTGCAGACGGCCGGCAGATCGGCCAGATTTTCACAGACGGTGATGCCGTTGGCCTTCATGGCGTCCACTTTTCCCTGGCCCGTGCCGCTGGAACCGGAAATAATGGCGCCGGCGTGGCCCATGCGGCGTCCCGGAGGCGCCGTGAGACCGGCAATGAAGCCGACGACCGGCTTGGTCACATTGGCCTTGATGTAGGCGGCGGCCTGCTCTTCGGCGTCGCCGCCGATTTCACCGATCATCACGATGCCCTTGGTGGCGTCATCCGCCTGAAAGCGGCTCAGGCAATCAATGAAATTGGTGCCGTTGACCGGATCGCCGCCAATTCCCACGCAAGAGGTCTGTCCCAGCCCGGCCAGGGTCAGGGCGTGAACGGCTTCGTAGGTCAGGGTGCCGGAGCGGGAGACCACGCCGATTTTGCCCGGCTGATGGATTTTGCCCGGCATGATGCCGATCTTGCATTCGCCCGGAGTGATCACGCCGGGGCAATTGGGGCCGATGAGGCGGACGTCCTTGTCCTTCAGGAAGTTTTTCACCTTCATCATATCCATGACCGGAATGCCTTCGGTGATGCAGATGATCAGGGGCACGCCCGCGTCGGCGGCTTCCATGATGGCGTCGGCGGCAAAGGGCGGCGGCACAAAGATCATGCTGGCGTTGCAGCCGGTTTTTGCCACGGCGTCGGCCACGGAGTTGAACACCGGAATGCCGTCCATTTCCTGACCGCCTTTGCCAGGGGTTACGCCGGCGACGACATTGGTGCCGTATTCCACGCATTGCCGGGTGTGAAACATGCCTTCTTTGCCGGTGATGCCCTGAACCACAAGTTTCGTGTCTTTATTTACCAAGATGCTCACTGTACGTGTCCTCGCTGATAGGGGATTACTGGATGACTTCCTTCAGTTTTTCCGTGGCGTCCTTCAGATCGACCGCGTTGATGACGTTCAGGCCGGAATCCGCCAGGATTTTGCGGCCTTCCTCCAGGTTGGTGCCTTCCATGCGAATGATGACCGGCACGCGCATGCCGACCTTTTTGGCCGCCTGGACCACACCGTTGGCCAGACGATCACAACGGAGGATGCCGCCGAAGATATTGATCAGGATGGCCTTTACATTTTCATCGGCCTGGAGAATGCGGAAGCCGTTTTCAATCTGCTCGGCAGAGGCTCCGCCGCCCACGTCAAGGAAGTTCACCGGATTGCCGCCGGCGTATTTGATGCAGTCCATGGTGGCCATGGCCAGACCGGCACCATTGACCATATTGCCCACGTTGCCGGCTCCCAGGCTGATATAGTTCAGGTCAAACCTGGAGGCTTCCACTTCGTTGGGATCTTCTTCGTCCAGATCCCGGTATTCCACGATGTCGGGATGACGGAACAGGGAGTTGCCGTCGATGTCCATCTTGGCGTCCAGCGCGAGGACGTCGTTTTCCGCCGTCAGGACCAGCGGATTGATTTCCACCATGGAGCAGTCGTATTTCACGAACACGCCGTAGAGATTCTTGAGCAGCGTGGTAAAGGCTTTCTGCGCTTCCTTGGGAATGTTCAGACCGAAAGCGGCCTGGCGCAGATGGTACGGCATAAGGCCCATCAGGGGATCCACATAGACCTTGATGATTTTTTCCGGCGTGGCTTCAGCGACCTCTTCAATGTCCATACCGCCCGCTTCGGAGCACATGATGATGTTCTTGGCTGTGGCGCGGTCCGGCAGAATACTCAGATACAGTTCCTTGGCGATATTCAGTCCCTGCTCCACCAGCACTTTCTTTACCAGACGGCCTTCGGGGCCAGTCTGTTTGGTCACCAGGGTCATGCCCAGGATTTCATTCGCCACGGTACCGACTTCGTCCAGGGATTTCGCCAGCTTAACGCCGCCCCCCTTGCCGCGGCCGCCGGCATGGATCTGCGCTTTGACCACGACCGGATAGCCCCCCAGCTTTTCCGCCTGCGCTTTGGCTTCTTCCACCGTGAACGCGACCCCGCCTTCCGGGATGTTCACATTCGCTTTTTTGAACAGCTCTTTGGCCTGATACTCATGGATTTTCATAGCGTCCTTGCCTCATTGATGGTTATTGGATCTTCACCGATTATTTCGCCTCCGGCGATGCGCGAAGCAGAAGGTTTTGCGGCGGACCGTTCCGGTTCAGGGCATACCCCGGACCGGAACGGAATTTTCGCCGGAGAAAACTTATCCGATTACCGCCAGCACATCATTCTTGCCCGCAGAATCGCCGCTGCCGAAGTTCAGGGATTTCACCTCTCCGTCACACGGTGACGGCAGGGCGTTCTCCATCTTCATGGCTTCCAGGATCACCACCGTATCGCCGGCTTTCACCTGGTCTCCCACATTGACCTCGTAACGGACCACCATGCCGGGCATGGGCGCCAGAAGCGGGGTTCCGTCCACGTCGGCGGCGACCGGCGCCGGAGCGGCGGCGGGCTTGGCGGCCGGAGCGGCGGCAGGTTTCGCGGCCGGAGCGGCGGCGGGTTTGGGCGCGGCAACCGGTCTCGGCGCGGCGGCGACCATGGGCGGTCCGTCCGGCTCGTCCACGGAAACCTCAAAATAATCGCCGTCAACAAGCACGTTGAACTTCCGTGCGTTGTCGGTCATTTCCACCTCCGGTTTTTCGTAAAGCTTTCCGGCGCGGGCCTTGCGGACCATATCCTCTTCCTTGAGGGCGTCTTCCAGGGATTTGGCCCTGACTTCGGGTGGAGCCTCTTCCTTTCCGTACTTCCACATGAGGAATTTTTTGCCAGTCACGGGATACATGGCGTACAGCACCAGATCATCCTGATCCACGGCCAGATCGCCAATTTCCTCCTTGGCCTTGGGCAGTTCGGGCTCCAGCACTTCCGCCGGGCGGCAGGTGATGGGTTCTTCGCCCCGGTCATAGCCCTTGAGAGCCTTCTTCTGGATTTCCTCGTTGATGGGCACGGCGGTTTTGCCGTAAAGGCCGTAACACAGATCCTTTACCTGACCAGTGATCATCTTGTAGCGCTCGTTCTCGTCATCAAAGAGAACATTGTTCACGGTCTGAATGCCCACGATCTGGCTGGTGGGCGTGACCAGCGGAATCTGGCCGAGGTCTTTGCGGACCTTGGGCAGCTCCTTGTACACTTCGTCGATCTTGTCGAGGGCATCCATTTCCCGCAGCTGATTCACCAGATTGGACAGCATGCCGCCCGGGGTCTGGTGCAGGAGTACGTTGATGTCGATGATGGACATCTTGGTATCGTCCAGGAGGTAGCGGTATTTGGGCATGACCTCCTTTTCAAAGATCTCGTTGATTTCGGCCAGCAGGTTGATGTCAAAACCCGTGTCGCGGTTGGTGCCGATGAGCGTCATCACCAGGGGCTCAATGGCGGCGTGGGAGGTGCGGTAGGCATAGGGCGCCATGCATGTGTCAATAATGTCCACGCCCGCTTCAATGGCCTTGAGCTGGCTCATGGCCGACATGCCGGAGGTGAAGTGGCTGTGCAGGTGGACCGGGGTATCGCTCACCTCCTTCAGCGCCTTGATCAGATTGTAGGCGTCATACGGAGCGATCAGGCCGGCCATGTCCTTGATGCAGATGCTGTCGGCGCCCATGGAGACCAGATCTTTGGCCTTGGAGACGTAGTAGTCCAGATTATAGACCTCGCCGCCCATGCGGGGTTCGGTCATGGAGTAACAGATGCAGCCCTGGAAATGCTTTCCGGCTTTTTTGATGCCTTTGACCACAGTCTCAAAATTGCGGTAGTCGTTCAGGGCGTCAAAGGTGCGGAAGATGTCCATGCCGTTTTCCGCCGCGCGATCCACAAAGGCCTCGGCCACGTCGTCGGCGTAATTGCGGTAACCCACCAGGTTCTGGGCCCGGAGCAGCATGGAAAACGGGGTCTTTTTGAAATAGCGTTTCAGGGTGCGGATTCTCTCCCAGGGGTCTTCGTTCAGATAGCGGTGCATGGTGTCGAAGGTCGCGCCGCCCCAGGTTTCCACGGCCCAGAAGCCGACTTCATCCATTTTTTCCGCCACGGGGATCATGTCCTCGGTGCGCCCCCGGGTGGCGAAAAGGGACTGATGCCCGTCACGGAGGGACAAGTCCTCGATTTTAATTGGATTTTCCGCCTTGGGTCTGTCTTTGTCGTAGTTCATTTCCGTCATTTTGACTTGGTCGCTCATGCTCTTTGTATCTCCCTTGAATTATGTCAGGATGAATGACGGGGATGATGCTCCCCCCATCCGTTCCGATTTTATTGATTCCGGTTTAGCGGTACACCCCGTGAAAGGCCTTCAGCTGCATCAGGTTGCGGAACTGCATCATGTCCGCGCGGTGGCTCACGCCCCAAGGCGTCTGGGGTTTTGGTTCGGAGGCCCCGGCCATTGCGGCGGCGGCGGCTTCCTCAATAGACTTGATGTACGTGGTGACGCCGGCAATGGCGGCGGCCATCTTTTTTTGCCGCAATTCGTCTGTCATGAATGAACTCCCGTCTTCTATGGTAAGGTTACAGCGGAATATTGCCATGCTTCTTGGGCGGACGGAGTTCGCGCTTGGTGCAAATGGCCTCCAGCGCGTCAATGAGCGCCGGACGGGTGGCGGCCGGTTCAATCACGCCTTCGATATATCCTCTTTCCGCCGCGCAGTAGGGGTTGGAGAACAGTTCTTCGTATTCGGCAATCTTTTCCGCCCGCTTGGCCGCCGGATCGTCCGCCGCCGAAATCTCCTTGCGATGGATGATATTGGCCGCGCCCTGGGCGCCCATGACCGCGATTTCCGCCGTGGGCCAGGCGTAGACGAAATCCGCCCCGAGATCCTTGGAGCACATGGCCAGGTAGGATCCGCCGTAATCCTTCCGGGTGACGAGAAGCAGCTTGGGAACCGTGGCTTCGGAATAGACCCAGAGCAGCTTGGCGCCGTGCCGGATGATGCCGCCCCATTCCTGGTTGCTGCCCGGCAGATAGCCCGGCACGTCCGCGATGGTCAGAAGCGGGATGTTGAAGGAGTCGCACAGGCGGATAAAACGGGATGCCTTGTTGGAGGCGTCGATATCCAGGCAGCCGGCCAGAAAATTCGGCTGGTTGGCGATGATGCCGATAGGCCGGCCGTTTAAGCGGGCGAAGCAGATGATGATATTCTGGGCGAAATATTCATGGGGTTCGAAGAATTCCCCATTGTCCACGATGGTGGCGATGAGCCCCTTCATATCATAGCCCTGGTTCGGGCTGTCCGGGATGATCTCGTTGAGTTCCGGGGAAATCCGGTTCGGGTCGTCTCCGGTGTCCACAATGGGCGGATCTTCCATATTATTGGACGGCAGATAGGAGAGGAGGGTTTTGATGCGTTCAATGGCATCGGCTTCATCCTCGCACGCGAAATGGGCCACGCCGCTCTTGCTGTTGTGGGCCATGGCACCGCCCAGATCCTCCATGGAAATTTCCTCGCCCGTCACCGCCTTGATGACCTGAGGGCCGGTGATGAACATATAAGAGGTTTCTTTGACCATGAAGATGAAATCCGTCATGGCGGGAGAGTATACGGCCCCGCCTGCGGTTGCCCCCATGATGGCGGAAATCTGCGGAATCACACCGGAAGATACGGAATTACGATAAAAGATCTGTCCGTAGCCGGCCAGAGCGTCCACGCCCTCCTGAATGCGGGCCCCGCCGCTGTCGTTGAAGCCGACAAAGGGGCAGCCGGCCTTGAGGGCCATATCCATCACCTTGCAGATTTTCTTGGCGTGCATTTCGCCAAGGCTGCCGGCCTGGGCCGTGAAATCCTGGGCAAAGGCGAATACGGTGCGGCCGTTCACCTTGCCGAAGCCGGTGATGACACCGTCCGCCGTCACGTCAACCTTTTCCATGCCAAAGTTCACACAGCGGTGTTTGACAAACTGATCCACTTCACGAAATGTGCCGGGATCAAAGAACAGATCCAGGCGCTCCCGTGCAGTGAACTTGCCTTTGGCCTTGTGTTTTTCCACCGCCTTTGCACCGCCCATTTGCAGGACCCTGGCTTGCCGCTCCTTGAGATCGTTAATCCTGTCAGCAACACTACCCATTCTTGACAATCCTTTCTTCATTATTCCATTAGGATATATTTTCCGCCGTTCCTTCCGGCGGTATGGCGCCGGCGATCCTTCTCTGCGCGGTTTTCTCCCCGGAACCACTGTCTTCTGTTTTCGGGGAAATCGTTTCCGCAGAACCCCTGGAGATCGGATCTGCTCTTTTGTTTCGCCTGCAAACGGAAGAACCGGCTCGCGGGGCCGGTTCAACGCGATCCTGTGTTCAATCCTCCGGGATGCGGAATCAGGCGGAATGGTGAAACGAACTGCCTTTCCTCCGCTTCCCGTCTCCCCCTGGAAACGCTATTGCAGGTAAGACGAAAGCTCTTAACGCTGGCACAGCTCCACCAGGACGCCTCCCGTGGCTTTGGGATGCAGAAAAGCAATTTTGGCGCCGCCGGCGCCAATGCGAGGCGTCTGATCAATCAGTTTAATGCCCTTTTCCTTTAATTCCGCCAGCGCGTCGTCGATATTTTCCACCCGAAAGGCCACATGCTGAAAACCGGCGCCTTTTTTCTCGATGAACTTGGCGACCGGACCGTCCGGAGATGTGGATTCCAGCAATTCGACCTCGCTTTCACCGACCGGGAAAAAGGCCGTGGTCACTTTTTGTTCCTCCACTGTTTCCGCGCCTTCAAATTCCAGCCCGAGAACGTCGGTCCAAAAGGCTTTGCCTTCATCCACGCTGTTTACAGCGATTCCCAGATGATCAATTTTTAAAATTTTCATAATTTTCCCCCCTTTTTATCCCTGTATCACCCGGATGCACGAATTTCGGGTGATGGTGAAACAGGTTTTCCTCCGCAAAGCGGCGCGGCGCAAGATCACGGCCTTGCAACCGCGCTGTGTGGAACTATCTCTTTACAAATGCCTGGTTGGGATCAATCACGTCGCGGATCAGATGGATCTCCTCGGCCGTGGGCGGCGCGAACTCGGTGATGTCCGGCGCCATGGCCAGCTCAAAGCCGGTTTCCGCCTGTACGCTTTCCGGTGTTTCGCCGGGGAAGGTGTGGATCAGGCGCATCCGGTTGTTTTCACCTTTGAAATCCATGATGGCCTTGGTGGTGATGATGCGGTAGGGGCCCTTGCCGTACAGGCCGTATTTTTCCCGGGCGCCCGGAGAACCGTCGATATGGCCGGGGCTGGTGACGTAGTCCAGCTTTTCGTTGAATTTGCGTTTCTGATGGGGAACGATCAGGATGGTGCGTTCGCAGGAGGCGGCCATATCACTGGCACCGCCGGAACCTGGCAGACGGACCTTGGGTTTCTGATACGCGTTGGCGAAATCGCCCATCATGGTGGAATTCAGATTGCCGTAGGGATCCACTTCTGCGCCGCCGATAAAGCCGAAGTCGCAAAAGCCGCGCTGGGTCATTTCAAAGGCCGCATTCAGGCCTTTTACATAGGATGCGCCGGTGATGGTTTTGGAATCGCCAACCGATACCGGCAGACCGACGGTCAGCGGCGGTCCCATGGCACCGGCTTCAAACACCGGCATCAGGCCCGGAGCGTGGGTTTGTTTGGCCAGCAGGCCGGCCACCATGGGAAGCCCGGTTCCCACGAACACCATTTTATTGTCTTCCAGTATTCTTGATCCCGCAACGACGAGCATTTCCGCCGGGGTGTATTCCACTGTTGCCATTCGTCAGACTCCTTCCTTGCGTGGTTTCAGCCTTCCTTGCGTGGTTTTCAGCTTGACGCCTTGCGTGATGTCCGCTGCTTACCGCAGACGTTCGCAGTTGAAGAATTCCGCCTTTTGGTCTGCCATCAGTTTCTTGAGCGGAAATTTGGCGAGATACTCCTCGAACGTATCAACGCCGAAAATGTATTCGTCGTAGTACGCCTTGAGGACGGAGTCGTCGCCCTGCCTGGACATTTTCACCACAGCGGCAAAGAAGTCCATGATATGGTCTTCGTTGAAATAATAGAAGCGGCGGCAGCCACCCGGATAGGCACCGAACGGCACTTCCACCACAGCATCGACCGCCGGGAACGGAATCGTGATGTCCTTGGGATTGCGGGTGATCAGTTCGTGGGAAACGAGTTGCTCGCAGGTGACAATGGTGCGGGCGGAGGCCATGGCGATTTCCGGGCATGTACAGTCCGTGCCGCGGATGATGCAGTTGCCGTATTTATCGGCTGCCTGCACATGGAGAATGCCCACATTGGGATTCATGGCCGGCAAGAGGGCAATGGGTTTGCCCGTGAAAGGATCATCAATGATCCTGGTCCGGTTGCAGGAGGGGATGTCTCCGGCGATGGGGCCCTTGGTGGGAATGAAGGGGATGCCTATGGAGCCGGCCTTGAAGCGGGCCGACATATTATAATTGCTCCAGTCCTCAATTTCGATCATCTGGTTTTCGGCGAGATGCCGGAAGGTCGGCGTGATGCCGTAGGCTTCGTGGGCCCAGTAGGCCAGTTCGATCCGTTTGAAGGAAAAATGATCCGGCCGCACCATCATGGCGCCGCCCATGAAATCAATGCCCATGGCAGCAGACTGGAAGGCGAGAGTGAGATCTTTAAAACCGTGACGGATCATTTCATGCACAATGGCGATCGGCTGGCGAACGTTCACAAAGCCGCCGACGCCGATGGTGTCTCCATTCTTGATGAAGGTGTCCACTGCCTCCTTCAGCGTCATCCGCTTGTCTCTTTGAGATTTGTCTTTGTCGGCAAGCGCTTGCCGGGCTTCCTCCGGGCTTAATCCCGTCCAGAAAAATTCACGATCCTTCTCCAATTTCACCACCTCTTTCGTTAGGAGTTTCCACGGAAAACGCTCCATCCCCTGAAAATCACCATCTGAACTTATTCTGTCAGGGTCATTTCAGATGAAAAATTTCACGGAACAATGGGCGCCGGTATAAAAAAAAAGCCATAAAAGCTACAGGAAAGCCCTGCACCTTTATGGCTTTTTAAACTGAATCTGATCTGACTAATGCGGAACATCTGATGGCATTTCCCCCCGTAAAGCCATGTTTCGTTCATTCCATTAGTGCAAACGGTGAATCGGAACGCTCGGATTCTGCCGCACAACCCTGTATGTTGTCAGCCTGTTACTGCGCTGAGATGAGTAAGTCCATCCTTTCGACGAGCGCATATTGCGTGTACTCCATGCCGCTGCAGGATTTCTGGAGGCAACAGCCCGTCGTATCTGTGAATTGGGTCACGCTTCTTCGCCTTGAATATTATCATATACTGCAACTGGTCTGGTTGTGTCAAGAAAAAACAGAGTGGTTTTTCGCCGTTTTCTCCTCCCTTTGCTAAGGATGGTTTCCCGTTCAGGTACAGCTTCAGAGATTTAAGAAAGATTTCCGTCCCCACTGGGCCCTATTCCTGGATCTTTTTTTTCCGGTTCTGCAGATACGCGTCCCGGAATGCCTCATAGGGATCCAGCGCCATATTCTTAAGTGCTTCGTAATCTCCCAGCCGGTAACTCAAATCATTCACCGTGTCCACGGCCCTGGCGCCATACATGACATATTCCGGGTCCACGTATGTCAGCGGCGTTAGAAAGCCGTCGGCCACCATTCCCGCCGTATCTCTCACAGTGGACGGCCCGAAAATGGGCCAGACCAGAAAACAGCCCTCGCCCACGCCCAGAACGGCAAGGGACTGCCCCATATCTTCCCGGGGCGGACGTTTCAGGTTTTCCTCGGTATCGGCCGCATTCCAGAATCCGAGTATTCCCACAGTGGTATTGACCATGAATCGGCCCAGTTCCACGCCGGCGGCATCAGTTTTACCCTGGAGCAGGCAGTTGATGAATCTTGCGGGCGACCCTAAATTGTTAAAAAAATTACGGATTCCTTCCCGCACCGGTTCAGGAGTAACGGCCCGGTAACCGGTGGCGGCCGGCTTGAGAACCCAGAAATATAATGTATCGTTTACATGATACATGGCCCGGTTCCAGTAATACAGGGGGTCCGAAGCCAGGTCTTCCTCCTCGTCTTCCAGTTCGTCCAGCCAGCCTTCGTCTTCCCCGGATTCAGCGGAAATTGCCCCGCCCGGTTCTTCCGCATGGAGAAGGGACGGCGCCAGGGGAGCGCCCGGCAGGGCTGCCATGAAAAGAAAAAGACAGAGGCCGAAAACAGCGGGTGACAGCATCCGGGCATGGTGTGCCGCCCCGCAGGATTTTCTGACGGCTTCGTTCATTTTGCCTGCTCCTTGATATGCAGCTGCCGCTGGTTCTCAGCATTTTTTTCCTTCAGGCGCTGGATCAGGACGTCGGGAGTTTCCCTGGCAAGGATTTTTTTGAACTGCCTCCGGTAGTTTTTTACAAGACTGACGCCTTCGATATTGACATCGTAAACGCCCCAGACGCCATTGCGCCGGATCATTCTGTAATGCATGGGAATTTCGGTATCTCCCCGGTGGATAATGGTTTTGACAACGGCTTTCTTGCTGGAAGTCGTATCTTCGCCGGCAAAGACCACTTTCTCGTTATGATATTCACCCTGGAGTTTCCCCAGGTATGTATTGCGCAGCAGCTCGGAAAACACCTCCGTGAAAGCGGTACGCTGTTCCGGGGTGAATTTTTTCCAGGAACGGGCCAGGGTTCTCATGGAAATTTCCTTGAAATTGAAGACATCTTTCACGATTTTCCAGATATCTTCCCGCTGCCGGGACTGCTGGCCGACTTCATGATAGGCCGGATCCTGGAGGGTCTGGATCACTTTTTCCATGGCCGGTTTCAATGTATCCATGGCCGAACCGGGCTGTGCCCGCGCGGACGGTGGAAGCGCGAGGCTGGAAATACCGGAGAGCAGAAACAGCATAATAAAAACCGTCTGCGGCCGGCGGAGGCGAAACTTCCAATGGACATGGCTTTGCACGGGGGCCGGCCGTATGGGACTCGTGGATTGATTCCGAAGGAAGGATGGAAAAGAATCTGTCATGAAACTGTCTCCTCTGCGGCAAAGGCTGATTTTAAAGACTCGCGGGGGATTTTTACACCCCGCCGAATACATATTTACTGATCATATCTTCCAGATCAATGGCGGATTCGGTTTCCGTGATCAGCTCACCGGGTTTTATGATCGTGTCAGAGCCGCCCGGCGATAACCGGATGTATTTGTCGCCGATGAGTCCCGAGGTCTTTACGGAGGCGATCGCGTCCTCACTCAGGACAATGCCGCGCCGGATCTTCATCCGCACGAGGGCTTCCATATTTTCCTGGTCCAGCTCCACCCGGGAGACATTGCCGACCTTGACCCCGGAAATGACCACTTCGGCCCCGGATTTGAGCCCGGCAACGGATTGAAACCGGGCGGACACCGTATAATAGTCTCCGCCGATCCATTCCATTTTTCCCAGACGGATGGTCAGGTAGCCGACCCCGATCAGGCCGATCAGAACAAAAATACCGACCCCCAGTTCCACCTGCCGTTTGTTCATTTTATCTCCTTTGCCGATATCGCCTCCGCTGTTCGGGCCGGCGGTTCATATCCCTGCATGAACCGGCGCAGCGCCGGTTCGTCGCAGGAGGTCATTTCTTCGGGAGATCCATTGAACAGAACGCGGCCCTTGTGCAGCATGACCACCCGCTGGGCAATGGAGAAAATATCGGGAATTTCGTGGCTGACCACCACGGCGGTAAAGCCGAAGCGGCGCTGATAATCGGAAATCAGGTCATGGACGGTATGCTTCCGGATGGGATCCAGTCCGGTGGTGGGCTCGTCAAACAGGATCAGTTCCGGATCCGTGACCAGGGCGCGGGCAAGGGCGACGCGCTTTTTCATGCCGCCGGATAGCTGGGACGGATATTGATTGCCGATGGAAGCAATATCCAGGACTTCCATCTTTTCCTGGACGCGGACGCCAATTTCCCGGCGGGGCAGGCGGAGTCCCTCGGATAACGGCAGGGCGATATTCTCATACGAGGTCATGGAATCGAACAGAGCGTTTTCCTGGAACATATAACTGACGCGCGATTTCATCTCCGCCCGTTCCGAGCGGCTCATGCGCGACAGGTTTTTCCCCCGGATGCGCACCTCTCCGCAGTCCGGTGTCAAAAGACCGACGGCGTGCTTGATCAGGACGCTTTTGCCCTCTCCGCTTTTCCCGATCACGGCCGTGATTTCTCCGGCATAAATCTCAAGACATACACCGTCGAGCACCTGCTTTTCACCAAAGCGCTTGCGGATATCACGAAATTCTATGACGGGATCTGCCATATTCTCCGTCCGGAGATAACGAGGTTCATATCAGGCATCACATCAGAAACGAGGTCAGCACATAATCCGTCACAAGGATCAGCACGCAGGAAGTCACCACCGCTGATGTCGTGGCGTCGCTGACGCCCCTGGCCCCGAATCCGGTTTTGCGCAGATGTGTATGATAGCCCTGGTAGCAGCAGATGGAGACCACCACGACGCCAAAAACCAGGGCCTTGATAAATCCGCCGGTCACGTCTTCCATCATAACGGAATATTCCACCCGGTTGAAATAGATGCCCGGACTCACGGACAGAAGAAGGCATCCGGTCAGATAGGCGCCGAAAATGCCCATCATATCGAATAATGCGGTCAGCAGGGGGAAACTGATCAGGGAGGCGGCCAGGCGGGGCCGGAACAGGAAACGGACCGGCGGGATATTCATGGTTTCCAGGGCGTCGATCTGCTCAGAGATACGCATGATGCCGATCTCCGCCGCCATGGCCGAACCGGCCCGGGCCGTGACCATGATGGCCGCCAGCACCGGCCCCAGCTCCCGGACCAGGGTCAGGGCCACCATGGTTCCCAGCATGCCTTCCGATCCGAATTTGACCAGGGTGTAATAGCCCTGGAATCCCAGCACCATTCCCGTGAACGCGCCCGTGAGGCAGACGACCACCATGGATTTCATTCCGATGAAATAAAGCTGATTCATTATGGCCGCAAGTTGGGCCGGCGGCGTGAGAAGGCAGCGGAATCCTTCCAGCAGAAAGCAGGCGAAACGTCCGAGCCCCTGAATGAAGGTGAGGACCGCCTGGCCGAGATCGGCAACGGGAGAACTGAGTCGAGCCGGGGATATCATGGAGGGGTTCCCGTAATAAGGTTGGCGCCGCAAGATACAATGCGCCGAAAGTATAAGGAACCGGGAAGAATCTGTCAAGAAAGGTGGAAGCGGCAAGAGGGGAAAAACAGCCGACGCCCGCGCTCAGGATCTGCCAGGCTCCGGCTGTTTTTTTGTGAAAAAATGCATCAGTTTTCGTATTCCAGTTCTTCGCGCAGCCACTGCTTGACATTTCCGTTCAGGGAAAAAACACCTTTATTATGGCCCACGTCTTCCATGAAATCCTCCGCCAGATGGTCCGGAAGATGAATTTCCGCCAGTTCCACCGCTTCTTCACTGTTGCGCCGGATAAAATGAAGCACCGGGCGTCCCCGCCAGGTATTGACCACGAAATAGTGCGCCACATCATTCTTGGAGCGAATGACATAATTGCCCCGTGCCCAGTTGCATCCCCATTCCAGATAAAGACGTACGGCTTCCTCGGGGGTCATCTCCCAGTCAATGGCATTGACCAGATTTATATCGTTTCGAATATCGCTCAGATTCATTAGTCCTCCTTTTTAAGAATGGTTACTAATTAAGATTAAGAATTTTACAGGCTTTGTCAAGGGACGGAAAAAATAATTGCGGTTTTTCTGTATGTTTACCCGGCAAAGCGCATTACGCCATGACATAATTGGGCCCTTCCCCGCCCTCAGGGCAGGTCCAGAGGATATTGCCATAGGGATCCTTGATATCGCAGGTCTTGCAGTGCAGGCAGTTGGAGGGATTCAGTTTGATCCGGATATCTCCTCCGTCCTCGGGCTTCTCCAGTTCATATACTGCGCCAGGGCAGAAATTGACACATGGCGCGCCGTATTTTGGATAACAGATTTTCGCGCAGACCGCGGGGTTGGAAATGATCAGGTGGCCGGGTTCGTCTTCGCGGTGCATGGTTCTGGCCAGATATACGCCGGTCAGCTTGTCCACCAGCAGTTCCCCATCCAGACTCCTGGGATTGATGGCGGGCAGATCCGGGGTCTCTGCCGCCGGGCGCAGGGTTTCTGCGTCCGGTCCCAGGGGCATGGGGTCGATAATGCCCCGGCCGCCGGATACGTACTGGGCCCCCAGATGAAACAGTTTCGGCATGCCGGTTTTGGCCAGGCCCTGGGCCGTATTCCGTCCTTCGAACATCTCCGTTTTGATATAAGACTGTTCCAGTTTTTCCGGATAGGATTTCAATACACCCCTGTCAAAGGCATCGGCCGAAACCGCCTCAAAACAGGTTTCAGCGGCCAGCATGCCAGATTTCATGGCAAGATGGATGCCTTTCAGGGCCGGTGTATTATGGATGCCCGCCGCCCCGCCGGTGAACATCGCGCCGTCCACCGCCAGTTCGGGAAGGCTGTAATATCCGCTGGTGACAACAGTGCGGGCCCCCTGCTCCAGAACCTTGCCGCCCTTGATCAGCTTTGCCACAAAGGGATGCTGCTTGAACCGCAGGAATTCATTATAGGGGTCCAGCCGGGGATTTTCCCAGCAAAGACTCACCAGGTAGCCGATGGCGACCCTGTTTTCCGCCATGGCGTAAATAAACCCGCCGCCGGGAACGCCGAGGCCGAGGGGATAGCCCATGAAATGAAGATCATTGCATTTCTGGGCCGCGAAACCGCTTCCTTCCCCGGGCAGCTGGATCACTTCCTTGACGCCGATTTCAAATACCTGGGGCTGGCGTTTTTTAAAGAGCCCCAGCCGCTGTTCCACGCTTTTCATCAGGCTGCCGCGGGCGCCTTCCGCGAATACCGTGATCTTGGCCCTGATATCGTAGCCCGGCTCGAAATTGGACCTGGGCGCACCGTCCGCTCCCCGGCCCTTGTCCCCGGTGCGCACGCCGGTCACCGTTTTTTCGTCTTCCCCGAATAATACCCTGGTGGCGGCAAATCCCGGGAAAATATGGATCTCCATCTCTTCGGCGATCTCCCCCAGCCAGCGGGAAAAGCGGGACAGGCTGATGATATGCATACCGTGGTTGCGCATATGCTTCGGCGTTACCGGCGCTTTTATGGCCTTGTTTTCGGTCAGGTACAGAAATGCGTCTTTGGTGACATCGGTCTCGATGGGGCAGCCCTTTTCCCTGTAACCCGGAATCAGCTCCCCCAGGGCAACGGGATTGAGCACCGCGCCGCTTATCCCGTGGGCCCCGATTTCCGCGCCTTTTTCAATGACGCAGATTTCCAGCTCCCGCCCGGCCTCATCGGCCATCTGCTTCAGGCGGATGGCCCCGGCCAGCCCGGCCGGCCCGCCTCCCACGAATACCACGTCAAATTCGATTTCCTCGTATTCCATTTCTTCGGTACCGCTCATGCGATCTCCATTATTTTCCATATGCTGAATTATTTTACGACAGGCTCTGTGAAAAAACCGAATTCACCGGCGCAGCCGCGCCGTCGGCTCCCTGGAGGGAAAAAGCTGGCGGCGCATCCGCAGCCATTCCTCCAGATATACGATCTGGCGGGACAACTGGTGGCGGCCCTGGGCGAATACGGCGTAATCCCCTCCGCCGCCCATGGCCGAGGCAAAACGGACCGTATTGGCGTAGAAGAGCCAGATCGGGGTCCATTGCCGTTCCACCGCCTCGTCAAAGGGACTTTCTTCCTGATCCGGGCCCTTGGCGTATCCCCGTTTCCAGATCTCCCGCATGACGGATGTGGCTGCGGCCACATCCGCATTGCTCCGGTGGATGGTGTTTTCGAAACGGCGCCAGTGGGCCGTTGTCCAGGAGGTGGTGTGGCAGGCGTTGCATACGGACTGCATGGCCTCGGTCCGCCTTTCCCGCGTATTCCCGTCAATAAGGAATTCATCGGCGGGCGTGCCGTCCAGGTCCGTGGGCAGGGGAAGGCCGGACTTGTTCCGGATGACGGCGGTATCCGGATTCCGGGGCCAGGGATGGGCGTAGATCAGGCCGAAGATCCGCCAGGGCAGGCGGTCCGTCATTTCATGGGAACGGGTCGCCACCGGAGCGCCGTCCGTATCCACCAGTCCGCTGATATGGCAGACGGCGCAGGTCGGGGCCGAAAAATCCTGACCGATGGTCCAGGGGACGGCCGTATAATTCCATTTATCGCCCAGGGACGCATGCAGGACGCCGTGTTTGCTGGCCTGGTAGACTTTATGGGATGGCACATCGGGCCCTGCGTGACATTGGCCGCAGGTCTCCGGCTTGCGGGCGGTTTCCATGGAAAATTCATGGCGCGGATGGCAGGCGGAACAGGCTCCCTCGCTGCCGTCAGGATTGATACGGCCCACGCCCTGGTTGGGCCAGCCCGTGATTTCCGGAAAGGGCATCTCCCCCAGGACCGTGTCCCGCACCCTTGTTTCCCCTGCTTCCAGGCGGGTGCCGTGGCAGTAGAGGCAGCTTTCGGCCCGGGTGTCGGTGTCCGGGGGCTGAAACAGGATCTGGTTCTCTTTTCGCTCGGGCAGGCCGATGATCGTGCGTTCCAGATCCCGGTAAAGGGGATTTCCGTTCAGATTGCCGTGGGCCCGGCTCATCATGTTCCGACCGTACTGACCGGCTTCCACCGGGTGGCAGAGGGCGCAGTCCGGCGGCGATACCACGGAATGAACCGGGAACTCATGGTGGTCAAAGGTGTCTGGGTGAAGGTCTGTATTGGCGGTATGGCATTCCGCGCATCCCACGGCCACCTTGCCCTGGGCGGCCGGGATCTTTTGCGCGGAAACTTTCCTGGCCGGGCCGGAAACGGCCATGGCGGTCTCGGGCGTGATCCGGGCGTGCCGGGAACGCTGCCAGTCTTCCACGATTCCCGGATGAACCGAGGAATGGCAGCCGAGACAGGTTTCGGTCGCCTCGCTGACCGGGGCTCTCGCAGCGCACGCCACAGCGGACGGCATCAGGCAGGTGACGGAGAAAATGCCGGATAAAACGGCGCCGGCCAGTGAACGGGCCGGCGGACGGGGAATAAAATGGCGCCAGGGTCGGACAGAAACGCACCGGATCATTCGGGCGGGCCTTCAGCGTCGGCATTTCCGGTCAGCCTGGAAAGATCCTGGACAAACTGTACATGGACCATATATCGGTTATCTCCCCGATGGGAGACCCCGATTACGCCGCCTAACTGGCGCAGCTGAAACTGCTGCACGGTGAACGGGATTGTGGTGGACGGAATGATTTTTTTTGCAATGGGCATGGGCAGCATCAGGCTTAATTCAAGCTGGCGGCCCAGGAGCAGACTGATATTTTTGCGGTTGGGGCTGCTGATACCAAAAGACAGACCGCCGGCGGAGATATTTTCCATATATCCCTTGAAAAAACGGCCGCTTCCGCCGCCGGCCGGCCGCATCAGCTGGGCCTTGACCTCACCGGTTATGGGAAAGCGTCCCTGGAGCCGGCGGTCCATTCCTTTTTTGCGCAATACATCCTGCACCCGTTCCAGCCCCAGGCAATAATCATGCAGCTTTGCTTCCAGGGCGGGAAACTGGGTTTTCCACCGGTCCAGCACCTCCTTGTCGAGATAGGTGGTTTCCACAGCGGACAGTGCGATCAAGGATGTGGTGCATACGGAAACCGAAAAAAAGGTGTCCTCGCCCACAACATCTCCCTGGGACAGGGTGCGGATCAGGTTTTCCTGTTCTCCCTGGTGAAAAATCAGCTTGAGGCTTCCTTTCAGAACGAAATAGAGGCGGCTGCTCCGTTCTCCCTGGCGGCAGATGGTTTCGTCATCCGAAAAAGACTGTTCCTCCATAGCGTAATACAGGGCGTTGGCTTCCTCCGGGCTGAGAGCTTCGTATAAATCCGGCCACAGGCCCATATGGTCTTTCGGAACCGCGTCTTCCCGGTCGGGCGTCCGCTGAACCCGGGAAATCATCTCGTCGGCCGCCTGCAATTCCGCCCGGGCTTCGGTATGGACCGTGCGCAGGCGCTCCCGTGCGGACATCACGGCATTCGTATTGCCCAGCTTGATATGGCGCCGTATGGAATCAAGCAGTTCCGCTGCCGTGGGTACATTGTCCTTTTCCACCGTCGCAGGTGATTTGACGGGAGAAAGGGAAAGGGGCTGGAGGCGCGGCTTTGCCGCCGGCGCGGCTGCGGGGCGGGTTTCCGCAGAAGAGATGGCGTCAATGGCGGCGGCCGCCGTTTCCTTTACATTATCCGAATAGGCGTGCAGGCTGAGCAGGCGTTTCTGCTCGGCCACCGCGCGAAGCACGGGCACGGCGGCGGGATCTCCGATCCGGCCCAGAGCCGCGCAGACATTATTCTGCAATTTTTCACTGAGCCGGGAAGAAAATAATGATTTGGAAGCAAGCATTTCCGTGAGGACGGCAACGGCGGGCCTGTGTTTCAGGGCCCCCAGCATATCAATCATGCTGATTTTCAGACGTTCGTCCGCATGGGGCATGGCCGAAAGCAGAAGATCGCCTCTTTTCTCGCCGCCGATGAGATAAATACTGTTCAAGGCTTCCCGCTGTACGCGGATATCTTCATGATTCATAAGGGGGATCAGGGCATGCAGGTCCGCCGGGGAGCCGATTTTGCCCAGGGCCAGGATCAGGTTGCGCAGGTAGAACCAGGGACCGCCCTCCCGGATTTTGCGGGCCAGAAGCCCCGTGGCCGGATGGCGGATATCGGAAATAATGCGCAGAACCCGGACCCGTTCGGACATATCCCGGCTTTTTTGCAGAATATCAATGAGCCAGGATACCGCAGTGTCCCCGATGCCGCCAAAGGCTTCAATCACCAATTCCTTTTCCGTCTCGTTCCCCTGCTGATAGCGTTCCATGAGCATGCTGAGCATGCTGTCGGAACCGATGCGGCTCAAGGCGTTTTCCGCCGCGCCCTGGCTCATGCGGTGGGCTCCGGTGGGGGTATGGCCGCTTTCTTGTGTTCCGTATGCCAGTTCATGGAAGACCTGAAGAACGGGCAGGGCCTGCACAATGCGGTTTTCGGAATTCAGGCTCCAGACCGTATCCGCCATGACAGTGGCGATCCGTTCGTATTCCGGGGGCGGATCTGTTTCGGCCCGCATCCAGTTCATGATGGACGGCGCGGCGTCGGCGAAAAGAGACTGTGCCTTTTGGGCCTCCAGCATGGCGGACACCGACAGGAGAGTACGGACGGCGCGATGGCGCGGCTCGGGGTGGGAAAGCGTCAGTGCGTCCGCCATGCGGCGGATGAACGATACGGTTTTATCGGATTTTCCGGTCTGGTTCAGGTGCCGGAGATACTCCGGCAGCATCTCCAGGAAAACCGGGTCGGACAGCCATTTCTCGTCGCCGGATAACAGGCGGGTCAGTCCGGTTTTCAGACAGGCTGCGCGGTCTTCCTTCGTGGGGGCGGATGAGGCCGTCTTTGTTTCTTCCCCGTCCCCGTTTTTTTCCTCCAGGATCAGGGCGCCGATGGAGTCGGCCGGAACCAGGTCGGGCGAAAGGTGTCTGATACGCTGGAGTTCATCCCGCAGAATGGCGCGGCGTTCGGCCGGCATGAAATCAATGAATTCGCTGATCAGCTCCGGGCTGATCTCGTTGCGGTGAATACGGCCGAGAGCGTGGGCCAAAAGACGGTCTTCCGCTTTGAGCAGGGACTCGGACATGGCCCGGCTGCTGTCGGTTTTTTCGGGGAGTCCATCCGAGGCCCCGTCAAGCAGGCGTGTCAGAACCGTCAGATCCCTGGCGATGATTTCATCGGGCTCGGCGCCTCTCCGGGACATGGCATAGGAGACACCGCCATCCATCATCTCCCTGAGCCGGCCCGGGTTTCGCGCTGTGTCCCGCAGGTGGTTTTTCTCTTCGCCCGAGAGCTGGCCCGTCCGGATGATGCGTTTCAGCAGCTCCATTTCTTCCGGACGCAGGCCTGATACGATCTGCTGATCTCCTTCCATGACCACATAGACCTTGTGGTCCAGCAGCACATTGGGCAGCTTTTCCTTTTCCGCCACTTTCTGAATGCCGCCGGCGGCATCCAGCTCCAGCTGGGTTTTGCTCACGATCTGGAGAAAGGTTTTCAGTTCGGAAAGACCGATCTGCCGCTCAAAGGACACCCCTTTCAGGCCGAGCACAAGCAGGGTTTCGAAAAACATGAAGGCCTGGGGGTTCTGGCGCTGTTCGTTTTCCGTGAAAACCTGGCCGCAGATGACAAAATTTGATCCGACTTCCGACAGGATCAAGCTGTCTTCACTTTTGAAAATATCCTGAAAAATCAGATGGACCCGTTCCACGGTATTGCGGATAATGGCGCTGGTGGAGGGGTAGAGGCGGATATTCTTTATGGCCACGTTCATGACCGTCATGGCGTCGATCACTTTTTTGTGGATGTCCGTTACAGCCATAAGCTCCTTCTCCGGATGTCCGCAGGTTCGGTTTCAGATCAATGCATCTCTCTTTTTTATATACGGATACCCGGAATTCTCAAAGGAAAAAATGCGCTCTTCCCGGCCCTTGCGCACCGGAGCCAAAAAAGATACAAAATCCGGATTCGCCGCCGCGCCAGGGATGCCCCGGGGAACAGGGGGTTCTTCCGGTGAGAACCGGCTGAAATTCCATCATAAACTTTTGCGGTGCCCTTTCCCGGTGCCGGGGCCGCCCTCTGCGGTTCCGATGATGCCATCGGCTGTACCGTACGGATGATACCATGATAAAGAAATGGGGAAAACGAATCGCCGTTTTTCTGTCGGCCGTCTGCGGACTGACCCTCCTGCTTGTGACGGGCATTCTCTCCTATCTGGGGACGAATCCGGCCCACCGCCAGATACAGGTCCGGCTGAACCGCTTCCTTCCCGGCAGCCTGTCCTGGTCTGATCCGGATATTTCCTTCTGGTCCGGCCGGTTCATACTGAAAAATCTGGAGCTGCGGGATCCGGAGGGCGGGGTTCTGGCCACGGTGGAAGAGGCCGGAGTGGACGTGGCGGTCGGGGATCTGGCTTCCGGGGAACTCCATGTGGAGAAATTTTATCTGACGCGCCCGGTTCTCCATGTGAAGCGGGGAAGAAACGGCGGAATCAACCTGCTCTCCGCCTTTCCGGAAAGCGGCCCGGCGCCGGCTGATCCGGTCCCGGAAATGGAATCGCCCGCCGCCCTGCCGCCGGTGCGGGTGGACGAGATCCGGATTACGGGGATGTCCCTGTTCTGGAAAGACGAAACCATGCCGGCGCCCGCTCCGTCCGGACAGGGGGGGGCGGAAGGCGCCGCTGAAGAGACGGTCCCCGCTTTTGCCGAAATCCGGGATTTCAATCTCTCCCTGGCCGGGCTGGATATCCGGCGTCCGGCCGGTTCTTTCACCGCTTCCACGGGCGGCGGCAGAATTCATATGCCAGGCGTGGATACGGCTGTCCGGAAGGTGCGCCTTTCCGTTGAACTGGACGGGGAAGATCTGCGCATCACCCGCTGGGAAGGCGAAGCGGATCCGGGGCGCTTTTCCCTGAACGGAAAGATCGCGCACCTGCTCTCCGGACCGGATCTGGATCTCACCCTGGAGCTGGAATCCGACCTGGCCGCGCTGGACGGCGCCCTGGCGGTTTCCGTCGGAATTACCGGAACGGCCCGCGCCCGGCTGGCGGTCTCCGGACCTGTATCCGATCCCGGAGCGCAGTTTTGGCTGGATATCGCGGATATGGCGCCGGCGGCGGATGGAGAATTGGCCGGCGCGTCCTGGCTGCCTGCGGGTATTTCCCTGGCTCTCGGGCTGGAAAACCGGGTCATCCGGCTGACGAAGATGGCCGTGACGGGCGAGGCCTTTTCCGCCGCCGGCACCGGGCGGGCGGACCTTCGTCCCCTTTTCCCGGAAGGGTTTGCGGGAAAGCCCGGTGATCCAGACGGCATTTCCTATTCCCTGGAGCTTCCCGAGTGGCGGGTGCGGCCCGCCGCGTTCCTGGCCGCCGGGGGAAATCCGGCGGCGGAAAGCGGGGTGTCGCCGGAAGAGGCGGATCTCCCCGATCTCGTCACCGGGCGGCTTTCGGCAAGCGGAAGGGGCCTCAGCCGGGCGGTGCGGCGTCTCGACGCGAAGATCTCGGCCGCCGCAGACAAGATCACCGTGCAGCCGGATCTGATCCTGAGAAAAGCGGATGTCCAGGCGGCTTTGGGGCTGCAGGGCGACCGGCTGAGAGTCTCCCGCCTGCGGGCTGCGCTTGGCGGCGTTCTGGCGGAGGGCAGCGCTTCCTGTGACCTGGCGGCGGAAGGCATTTCCGCCGATCTGGATCTGACGGTCCCGGATCTGCACCTGCCGGAGCAGACATTGCCGGCGGCTCTTCCCGGCGGACGGGCGAAGCTGACGCTGCGCGCCGGCGGAACGGCGGCGCGACCGGAAGCGTCCCTGACGCTTCTGGCGGAGGATCTGTCCCGGGCTCCCCTTGAAAACGGCCGAATCTCCCTGGCCGCCGATCTGTCCGGGGATGGGCATCTGCAAATCACGATGCTGGATCTGTCCGCCGGCCCCGATCGCGATCCCGTCCCCGCCGGGGAATTATCCGATGCCCCCGGGGACGTGTCCGATCCTGCGGGGGAATTAACCGGTGATGCCGGCCGTTCGCGGGTGCTGCTCACGGGAAGCGCCCGGCTTCGCGATACCCGTACCGGTGCCTGGAACAAAAATCCGCCCGTATCTCTGGATATTTCCGAAGGAATCATCCGCCTGGGGGATCTGCTGCCGGACGCCGCCGGCCTGATCCGGCTTTCCGGCGCCATGAACGCGGACCTGTCGAAATTACAGTCCGGCGGCCGGGAGACTGTCGCGGGCGCCCTGTCCGGTGAACTCCGCCTTACCGGCGCCGGACTTGAGGCCGCAGGATTCCGGCTGGCGGAACTGGATGCCTCCGTCCGGCCCGGGGAACGGGCCTTTCATCTGACGGCGGAGGCCCTGTTTTCGCCGCAGGCCCGGCTGGCCCTGTCCGGAGAATATCTGCCCGCATCCGGTGAATTCCGTTTTTCCGCCGACGGCAGGGGAGATATCCCGGATCTGCTGGGCAGCCGGACCCCGCCGGGATTTTCCGGGAAATTCCGGCTCCAGGCCCGGGGAAAGGGCAGGGCCGCAGCCCCGGAGATTTCCCTTGCGGCCGGGTTCTCCGGGCTGACCCTGAAAGAGAGGCCCATGCCGGAGATTTCCCTGGACGCCGCCATGAACGGCCCCGAGATCACGGCCCATGCCGATGCCGGGTTTCCCGTCTTGTTCCGGCTCCATACCGGTTCCCGGAAATTTTCCCTGAACGGCGATCTGGAGCAGGTCGATCTCACCCCCTGGCTGGCCCTTTCCGGGCGCTCGGACCTCACCGGGAAAATATCCGCCGCGCTCTCTGTGGAAGGCGGGCTGGACCGGCCGGAAGATATCGCCGCCGTCCTGGATATCGCGGCCTTTTCCCTGGAATGGGAAGACAGGCCCTTTATCCGTTCCGGGCCCTTTCAGGCATTTTTCCGGGAAAGGGAAATCCGGATTGCCGACGCGGATATCATCCTCCTGGATCAGGGAAAACTGGCCGTGAACGGAACCGGGCGCCTGGACGGCGCCCTGGACATGGCTGTAACGGGCAGTATTCCCCTGGAACTCGTTCAGGGATTTGCGCCGGGCCTGACGGGCCTGACGGGTTCCGTGGATTTGACGGCCCGGCTTTCCGGGGCGGCGGAAAATCCGGAGCTGGCCGCCGAACTCCGGCCCCGGGACGCGGGCATGGATATTCCGGGCCTCGCCGATCCCCTTTCCCATGTGAACGGACGGATTTCCGTTACGCCGAACGCCCTGGAAATTCATGAACTTGCCGCGAAACTGGGAGACGGGAAGATTCGTGTTTCCGGCCGGGCGGGATTGCGGAATTTCCTGCCAGAGACAATGGCGGTGCGCCTGAAGGCCGCAGAGCTGCCCCTGGCCGTTCCGGAAACCGCAGACCTGCTGATCAATGGAGACATCGCCTTGAACGGCCCATGGAACAGCGCCCGGCTGGAGGGACGGATCATGGTTCTCGAAGGACGCTATTATAAGGATATCGAACTGCACCTCATGGACGCCATCAGGAAAAAACGGACAGCCCCGGCGGAGCCGAAAGAAGACGCGGAAAACGGGTTCGCCCATACCACGACATGGGATCTGGGCGTCATCGGCCGCAATCCCCTGTGGGTAGACAATAATATGGCGGCCATGTCCCTGTCTCCTGAACTGCGGGTGACGGGGCCCCTGTCCCGTCCCCGGATCAACGGGCGGGCTGCGGTGCTGGAAGGGGTGGTCACCTATCAAAAAAGGAAATTCGATATCCAGAAGGGCGTGGTGGATTTCATTGATCCCTACAGCAATACGCCGGAGCTGCTCATTGAGGCCGAAACCCTGGTCCGGGACTGGACCATCCATTTTTCCGCCACCGGCCCGGCGGATCAGCTGGTCATCCGCCTGTCTTCCGAACCGGCGGAGCAGGACGCGGATATCATGTCCCTGCTCCTGTTCGAAAAAACCACGGCGGAAATGGGCAAAGGCGGCGGGGAATCCGGCTCCCTGACCCAGATGGCGGCGGATGTGCTGGCCGAGCGCCTGCAGAAAGATCTGGGAGAGGCCGCCGGGCTGGATCTGGTGGAACTGAAATATACCGAGGGCACGGAGGACAGGGCCGGGGAAGGCGTGCGCGTGGCCGTGGGCAAGCAGCTTTCCCGGCGGCTGGCCGTCAAATATGGGGTCCAGACCAAAGACGGGCAGACCGTGCAGAAGGCGGCCGCGGAATACCGGCTTTTGGAAAATCTGCTCGTCTCCGCGTTCCGGGACAGCGGCGGCGGCTTTGGCGGCGAACTCGTATATCGATTGGAATTCCGGTAGGATGGCACAAAAGCAGGGACATCTCATGCAGAAAGTTCAACAGACTTCGCCGGCGCGGCTCCGCCGGCGACCGGCGGTCCTGAGGGTGCTGGTATTATTTCTCATGTCCGCAGCGGCGGCGTGGGCGGAGGAACCGGCGGATCAGGCCCGGTATCCGGTCATCCGGGAGATCCATATTGAGGCAGCGGGTGATCCGGCCGGACGGGAGGCGCTGGCGGCCGACGCCCGGCGCCTGATCACCCTGAAGTCCGGCGACCGGCTGGGGGACGGGGAACTGGCCGATCTGATCACGCACCTGCGGGATTCCGGTCTTTTTTCCGCTATAGAGATCCCGGACCCGGCGCCCCTGGACGGCGGCGTCCGCCTCCTCATCCAGGTGGCGCCGGCCCGCCGGATCCGGGATGTCCGCATTTCCGGCGCCTTTCCCCTGCTGGAGCGGGAGGTTCTCAACCGCCTGTCCCTGTATCCGGGAGACCGGTACGCGCCGGAAAAAATGGAGGCGGACCGCCCGGAAATGGAGCAGAAGATCCGGGAATTATACGCCCGGGAAGGCTTCTCCCATGCGCGGGTGGATATCCGGACCATTCCGGCCCGGGAGATTCTGCCGCAAATTGTCGCGCCCGATGCTGCGGACTCTGATTCTGATGATGCCGGGGACCGGATCATTCTGGTGGAGATTGATCGCGGCAAGCCGACCTCCCTGCGCACGGTTTACCTGTCAGGGAATGTGTCCTTTTCATCCGCCCGGCTTCTGCCCCGCCTTGATACCTGGTACGCATCGATTTTGCCCGGAGAAGGCGGCCGCTTGGTGGAAGCCGAAGTCAAAAAAGATACCAAAAGCCTGGTGGAATTCTACCGGAGCCGCGATTATCCGGATGTGAAGATCCGTTCCGAGATCATGAAACTGCCCGACGGGAGTGCGGAGGTTCTGTTTGAAATTGACGAAGGCCCGGAATACGATATCGAATTTGAGGGAAATGAGGAATTCTGGTCCTTTTTTCTCTCCGATGAGCTGGAGCCCCTGGAAAAAGGAGGCAATGCCGGCGGCCTGGGCATGAAACGCAGCCTGCGGAATATCCGGAAACGATACAAAACGGCCGGATATCCAGAAGCCCGGATCACCGTAGAAGAAGTGGACGCAGGCAGGGTGGATGGCGAAGTCGCGGAGAAAGAGGAAGCCGCCCTCATCCGCCGGCTGCGCATCCGGATCAAGGAAGAAGAACGGCTGCTGGTCAACGCAGTGCGGTTTTCCGGGCATACGGCGTTTTCCGGAAAAGAGCTGAAAGCCCAGATGCTCACCCGGCCTCCGGGGCTGCTTCATGACGGGGCCTTTGTGAAGGAAGAGCTGGAAAAAGACCTGGAAGCCCTGGCATCTCTCTACCGGGCGGACGGGTATCAGGATGTCGAAATTTCTTATAAAACAGCGGATGCGAAAACCGAAGATCCCCCCGAAATGGATGACGACGGAGATAACGAACACTTACTGGATGTGGATATTCTTATCCGGGAAGGCGTGCGCGTGCTGGTGGATACGGTCGCCATTACCGGCCTCACCGCGCTTTCCGAAAAAGCCGCGCTGGAAGACCTGCTGCTGCGGCCGGGGGAACCTTTCCGCCGCTCCGCCCTGAAAGCGGATGAAAAGACCCTGGCCGAGCGCATCGGCGAGACGGGCCGGCCCCATGTCCGTGTAAAAAGCCATGTGGACCGCGCACCCGGCACCGGCGCGGCGGATATCCGGTTCGAGGTGACCGAAGGCCCCGAGGTCCGCATGGGCGAGTTGCTCATCAAGGGAGCCTTTCGCACCAGGGAAAAGATCATCCGCCGGGAATTTGATATGCATCCCGGCGATCCCTTTTCCCTGCGCGAATTTCTGCGGGCCCAGCAGGCTGTCAGGAATATCCAGGCCCTGCAATCCGTCCGGTTCCGGGCCCTGGGTCTCAAGGAAGAGGCGGATACCGTGCATCTGCTGGCATATGTGGAAGAACGAAAACCCTGGTATGTGGAATTCGGGGGCGGGTATGACTCCGAGCGGGAATTTTTTGTCCATGGAACAGCCGGAGACCGGAATTTCATGGGACGCAATATCCATGTCTGGGCCGGGGGCGATTATAGCGGCATCGGATACCGGGCTGAGACGGGGCTTCAGGATCCGTGTATATTCGGATCCCGGATCTCCGCCGGGGCATTGGCCTATGCTGAAGAGCGGGAGCTTCTGAACCAGAATTTCGGCCGCAAAAGCATGGGCGCAGGCATTTATTTCCAGCGGGAAATCTTTCCGGAACTCACCGCCGGGCTGCGCTTCGGGTACGAATACCGGGAGCAGTACCGCACCACGGATGAACCGGTTCCGGAGGGAGACGAATGGCTGTATGATCCCCGGAGTATTTTCATGGTATCGCCCTCCCTGGAATACCGGAGTACGGATTCCCTGATCCGGCCCACGAAAGGCATCCGGGCCCGGCTGTCCACGGATATTTCCACCGGGCTGGACAATGATCTGGATGATTTTCTGCGCTATCGCCTGGATCTGCGGGCCTATCGCAAATTGAGTGACCGTCTGGTGCTTGCCTTGCGGGGATGCGGGGGCTATATTGATCCCCTGTCCTCCGGCGGCAGGGTGGCCGAAGACCAGCTTTTTTTTCTGGGCGGCACCTCGACCGTGCGGGGATTCCGGGAAAACGCCCTGCGCTATGACGCAGATGACGACCCCCTGGGCGGCCAGACCGAATGGATGGCTTCGGCGGAACTCCGATGGGATACGGGCCTGAGCATGGAATTGATTCTGTTCACGGACGGCGGAACCGTGCGCACCAATCCGGACGCGGCCGGCGGGGAAAGCGGCGAAGATTTCCGCATGAGCGCCGGCCTCGGCATCGGGTACCAGACCCCCATCGGGCCGTTAGGCCTGTTTTACGGGCATAAACTGGTTCGGAAAGAGGGAGAGAGCCCGGGACGGGTGCATTTTTCCATTGGGTATACGTTTTGAATTTTCACCGGACATTATGTTCTGATCCGGGTTGATGACAGGCCGCCGGATACAATCGTAATTATAGAAAACCGCCTTTTCCTCCCCCGGTTTTGTGCGGGGGCGGCCCGACCGCCCGTATTTCCCGGCCTTATCCGGGGGAACAGCGGCAGGATCCCTGACAGGGCGGCGGATCATAGCCCCCGGAGCCGGTGGGAATGCCGTGGGGCCTTACACATCCGGCGGATATGAGCTTGGTGAGGTTCGCCGCGCCGCATTCGGGGCAGGAGGGGCTGTCTTCATCGGCGCCGCAGATAATCTGCTCAAATTCTTTGCCGCAGTCATTGCATTTGAATTCGTAAATCGGCATGGATCAATCCTTCTTTATTTCTTGAGTAGCTGCCATATGGTTGTCTTCAACAGGGAAACGGCCTGGACCGGACTGTTTTCGTTTTTTACCTCTTTTGCCGGGCCGCCGTCAAGAAAGGAAGAACGTGAGAATGGATTCCGCCGGGAGCGGCAAAAGAAAACGCAATCCAAAGGGAATGGTGATTATCTTTTTGGATTTTAAAGAATTTTTTAATAGGCGGGGGATAAAAAAAATGTTAAAGATGCTGGCGGTTGGGCCGATACAGTATCTGGTTTTGAAAAATATGGCGGCATCGGTACCTGGAACGCACTGAAATCCAGGCGCGAAAAAGAAAACGGCAGCCGCCTAATCCCTCCCGGCAAGAATTGCACGGGGTTTTCTCCAGAAAGGAGTGTGAACCATGGCAATCGGAGATATTTCCCTTACCGCAGGCATGAGAAGGACTCTTCTGGATCTCCAGAAGACTTCCAAACTGATGGACCGCACCCAGACCCGCCTTTCCACCGGGAAAAGAGTGAACACGCCTATTGATAATCCCATCAATTTTTTTGCCGCCAAAGGCCACCTGGACCGGGCGTCTGACCTTGCCTTCAGGAAAGACGCCATGGGCGAGGCGATTCAAACGGTGAAAGCGGCTGACAACGGCATCTCCGCTTTGACGGCCTTGATTGAATCTGCCAAGGCGATCCTTCAATCCGTAGCCAGTGCAGGAAGTACGGCAAGTGTGAATATTCTTGCCGGGCAGTTTAATCAGGTGTTGAGCCAAATGGATGCAATCGTTGATGATTCTGGCTATAAAGGAGTGAATTTACTTGAAAGCGGGACGTCTCTGGTTGTTAATTTCAATGAGCATAGTGGTAGTGACAGTCAGATCACGCTTTCCGGTGTGAATACCGATGCAACGGCTGCCTCCGGCCTGAATATCTCGGTAGCCACAACAGGTGCCACTGCCCCATTCAGTGCTTCCGGCACTTTGGCAGATGCAGCAAAGGAGCTGGATGCTGCCCTGGAAAAACTGAGAAACACTTCTGAAACATTGTCCGCCAATCTCAACATTATTACGATTCGTCAGGATTTCACCGATAACATGATCGGCACCCTTCAAGAGGGGGCGGATAATCTGACGCTGGCGGATCAGAACGAAGAAGGGGCGAATATGCTGATGCTGCAGACGCGTCAGCAGCTTGGCATTACCGCCTTGAGCCTGTCCTCTCAGGCAACTCAGGCAATACTGGACCTCTTTTAGGATAAAGGGAAGAATACAGGAAAGCGGATGCCAGCCTTATAAAACAAGGCTGGCATTTCATTTTATGACGTTGAAAATCATATTGAAACCTAAATCATGCCGTCACTATATTTCTTGTAAACAGAATGCCGCAGCCGCTGGAACTGTTTGCAGCTATTCTGCCAATAATCGTTGAGTTAGCTTTGCAAGTATATTTCGTTCAGCTTTACTGATGTTTTCTTTTTCATTTTTGCCAAAAACGGCAGGAATATATGAAAGTAGTAAATAACTCGTATTCCACCACTTTTTCCGCAATTTCTACGCTTCCAGCGCAACTTGCGAATACCACCTGTTCCTTCTAACACTACTCCAGCAGTTGGATTGGCTGCAAGAATTTGTCCGTGTTAATTTGAATGGTTAGGTGCTTTTACTGCCTCCAATATATCGCTATCTGTCAAGATAGATGTCGCATAAAATGGAAAAAAAACAATAGTTCAGCGTACCCGCTCCTTCCCCCCTCCCAAGGCCGCCAGGGGAAGGGAGATTGGAAGGATCGACGTTCGGCGAATGGCCGGCTTACCGCTGATACACGGGCGGCTCTCGGGATTGTCGTCCCGAAACCCCGATTTGTGTCAGGCTTTGGCCGGTTTCGGCCGCTCCGCCTCCGGACGACCATCCGGCTTCATGATGTCGCCTTTGGTCCAGCGCTGATATGTCCGGACGGAAATTCCGGTGGCATCGCATGCTGGTGCCAGGCGAGAACCCTGTTGACGGTCCCCGGGATCCTCCCAGATCGCCTGCACTTTTTTTTTGCAGCACCAGGAGGGCCGCAGATTCTGCCAGCGCTTTTTCCTTGCGCCGGAGTTCTTTTTCAAGCTGTTTTATGCGATGCTGCTGGGCGCGTTGCCGGGCCTTCAGTTTTTTGTTCGCCTGGTGGTCCCAATCGTTGGCGTTTTCGCAGGCATTGCGCCACTGCTTCAGATGATGCGGATCAAGGCCCTTGCGTCGGCAATACGCAGCCGTCTGTTCTTCATTCAGGGAGGCGCTTTCAACGACGGCGGCAAATTTATCCCGTGCGTTCCAGCCTTGTGG